>Ga0335083_10000718_pt1 | contig 48372 bp, 47 predicted proteins | sample Lox_Sample_42_FD_206716 | JGI IMG/M metagenome (GOLD analysis project Ga0335083, IMG submission 206716) | Soil microbial communities from Loxahatchee National Wildlife Refuge, Florida, United States - Lox_Sample_4.2 | ecosystem: Environmental > Terrestrial > Soil > Wetlands | place: USA...
CTCGAGCTCGCGGCGTCGCGCATCCGCGCGTTTCACGAGCGCCAGCTCGAGCACGAGGTCGACGTCACGCTCGACGGCGTGCGGCTCGAGCTGCGCGTCACGCCGCTCGCGCGCGTCGGCGTGTACGTGCCGGGCGGCACCGCGCGCTATCCGTCGAGCGTATTGATGACGGCGATCCCGGCGAAGGTCGCGGGCGTCGCCGAGGACGTGATGTGCTCGCCGCGCGTTTCGCCCGAGGTGATGCTCGCGGCGCGGCTCGCGAACGTCGATCGCGTGTTCGAGCTAGGTGGCGCGCAGGCGATCGCGGCACTCGCGTACGGCACGACGAGCGTGCCCCGCGTCGACAAGATCGTCGGCCCGGGCAACGCGTACGTGGCGAGCGCCAAGCGCCAGGTCTACGGCGAGGTCGACATCGAATCGATCGCCGGGCCGTCGGAGGTGCTCGTCGTCGCCGATGCGAGCGCGCACGCGACGTGGATCGCGGCCGATCTGATCGCCCAGGCCGAGCACGATCGCGAGGCGCGCGCGGTCGTGGTCACGACGTCGCAGGCGCTCGCCGAGGACGTCAGCCGGGCGCTCGTGCAGCAGCTCGCGACGCTGCCGCGCCGCGAGATCGCCGAGCACGCGCTGGCGCATCACGGCGCCGCGGTCGTCGTCGCGTCGATCGACGACGCGGTCGCGTTCGCGAACAAGTTCGCGCCCGAGCACCTCGAGCTCGCGTGCGCCGACGCGCGCGCGATCGCCGCCCGGTGCACGACCGCCGGCGCGATCTTCATCGGCGCGTGGTCGTCGGAGGCCGCCGGCGATTACCTCGCCGGCGCGAACCACGTGCTGCCGACCGGCGGCGCCGCGCGCTACGCCTCGCCGCTCGGCGTCGCGTCGTTCCAGAAGCGGACGTCGCTGATCGAGTACACGCAGGAAGCGGCGGTCGCGCACGCCGACGACATCGCCGCGCTCGCGAGTTGCGAAGGCCTCGAAGGCCACGGCCGGTCGGCGCAGATGCGCAAGCCATGACCCTGCGAATCGATCCTGCGGTGGCAGCGATCGCCGCGTATCACGTGCCGCAGCCGCGCGACATCCGCGTCAAGCTCGACGCGAACGAGCTCGCGTTCACGCTGCCGGCCGAGCTGCGCGCGCGGCTCGCCGGCGAGCTCGCCGAGGTGCCGCTCGAGCGCTATCCCGATCCGCGCGCGCGCGAGCTGCGCGCGATCGTCGCGGCCGAGCTCGGCGTCGGCGGTGACCAGCTCGTGTTCGGCAACGGCTCGGACGAGCTGATCGGGATGCTCGCGGCCGCGCTCGCCGGGCCGGTCGCGTATCCCGCGCCGACGTTCGTGTACTACGCGCTCGCCGCCGCGGCGCGCGGCCGCCCGAGCATCGCGCTTCCGCTCGACGCGCGGTTCGAGCTCGACGAGGCCGCCGCCGTGCGCGCGATCGACGAGGCGCGCCCGGCGGTCGTGTTCCTCGCGCTGCCGAACAACCCGACCGGCACGCTGTGGCGCATGGACTTCGCGCTCGAGCTCGCCGCGCGCTTCCGCGACATCGCGATCGTCTCCGACGAGGCGTACTTCGCGTACAGCGGCCGCACCAACCTGCCGCAGCTCGCCGCCCACCCGAACTTGATCGTGATGCGCACGCTGTCGAAGGTCGGCTTCGCCGGCCTGCGCGTCGGCTACACCGTCAGCTCGCCGGCGATCGCGGAGCTGCTCGACAAGGTGCGCCCGCCGTACAACCTGAGCGCGCTCGACCAGCGCGCGGCGGTGTTCGCGCTGCGCGAGTGCCGCGCGTGGTCCGCGGCGCGCGCGGCCGAGATCGTCGTCGAGCGCGGCCGGCTCGCGATCGCGCTCGCGCGCCTCGGCTTCGAGGTGTTCGCGAGCGAGGCGAATCTCTTGCTCGTCCGCCGCGCCGGCGCCGGCGAGCTGTGGAAGCAGCTCGCGGCCCGCGGCATCCTCGTGCGCGACTTCGATCGCCCCGGACCGCTCGCCGGTTGCCTGCGCATCACCGTCGGCACGCCCGACGACAACGCCGCGCTCGTCACCGCGCTGACGGAGCTGTGCGCTACCTGATCGTCGCGCTCGCCGCCTGCTCGGCGGGCGCGCCCGGGCCGGGCATCGCCGTCGATCGCGCGATGGCGCACGTCGACGCGCTCGCGGGTGAGATCGGCCCGCGCGTCGGCGATACCGACCCCGCGCGCGCGGCCGCGGCGTACATCGCGCGCGAGGTGCCCGGCATCGAGCGGTTCGACGTCGGCGGCGTCGACTTGCCCGACATCGCGGTGCTCGGCTACTCGTGGCGGCCCGGGCGTCACGTCGACACGACCGACCCGGATCTGCTCGCACGGTTCGGGCCACCGGGGCGCGAGCTGGTGATCACCGCGCACTACGACACCGTGCCGGGCAGCCCGGGCGCGGTCGATAACGCGGCCGCCGTCGCCGTGCTGATCGAGCTCGCGCGCGTCTGGCGCGAGCATCCGCCCGCGCAGCCGGTGTTGCTGGTGTTCAGCGCGAACGAGGAGATCGGCCTGGTCGGCGCCGAGGCGCTCGCCGAGCGGCACGGCGACGAGGTCGCGTTCGCGATCGCGCTCGACCTGATCGGCGGCTCCGGCCCGCTCGTGCTCAACGGCGCGAGCACGCTGATCCGCGCGCCCGAGCTGCGCTGGATCGCAGACGCGGCGGATCGCGCGGGGGTCGTCGTGCGGGCGCCGCTGCCCCACCGCGTGGTCAGTCGCTGGTGGCCGCAGATCGAGCGAGCCGATCACGGTGCGTTCACGCGCCGCGGGATCCGCGCCGTGCACTTCTACAACCGCGGCCAGGACGGCGACTGGATCGATCTCGCGTATCACTCGCCCGCCGACGTGCCGTCGCGCGTGCATCGCGACGCGCTCGACGAGACGGGACGCTTGCTCCGCGCGCTCGCCGAGTCGCCGCCGCCCGAGCCAGGCGGCGACGACGGCTTCTGGCTGCCGCTCGCGGCGAACACCATCGTCCCGCGCTGGCTGCTCGTCGCGGTCGATGTCGCGCTCGCGGCCGTCGCGCTCGCGGGGCTCGCGCTGTTCGCGCGCTCGCGTCCGCGTCGCGGCCGCGGCGCTGGCTTCTTCGCCGCGCTCGTCTGCTATGCGGCCGCCGTCGCGGCGACGATCGCGGTCGAGCGCGCGTTCGCGGGCGATCATCCCGCGCCGTGGCTGCACGATCCGCTGCGCGCCGAGCTCGCCGAGGCGCTCGTGCTCGCCGGCGCGACGGGCCTGCTCGGGCGGCTCGTCGCGCGGCGCTGGCCGTGGAAGGGCGAGCGCCGGTTTCTCGCGGTCGCGATCGTGCTGCCGCTCGTGCTGGGAGCGTTCTGGCTCGCGGTCGGCGCGGCCGAGCTCGCGTGGATCTGGCTCGTGCCGGCCGCGCTCGCCGCGGTCGCGCCTCGCCTCGGCCGCGCGGCGCCGCTCGCGCTCGTCGCATCGGTCCTGCCGGCCGCGCTCGTGTTGTTGCCGGCGCAGCTGCGCGAGGCCGCGTGGAACGGTTTCCTGCCGGTGTCACTCCCGCTCGCGGCCTGGCTGGCCCTGTTTCTCGCTTCGCCACTCGGCGTGGCCGTCTGGTGGTCGCGTCGCACCGCGTCCGGCCCGCTGGGGACCCTCGTCCTAGCACTGGGGTGTGGACTCGCCGTTGCCGCCGGACTGGGGCTGCTCGCGACCGACCGCCCCGCCTGCACAGCCCAACAATTTCAACATCTTCATCTCGCGTGCGAGCTGCCGGGGACCTGGCGCTAGCTATTGCATTACCGATCCTTTACAACGGATTTTGGCCAGGAACGTATGACCAGATTCGCCCTCATCCTTTCGCTAGTTCTGGCTGCTGCCTGCGACGTCGGCGACGTCACCATGGGCATGGGTGGGGGTGGCGGTGGAGGTGCGGATGGCGGTAGCGGGGGTGGTGGCGGTAGTGCCCAGTTCGCGATGTGCGCGGATCCGGGAACTGCCGGCGTTCCGCATACCCACATCGCGAGCGGCACGAGCAACGCTGGCCAGGACTGCATGGCCGCCGGATGCCACAACCCGGCGAACCTGGGCACCGGCGCGCCGCCATGGAGCTTTGCCGGAACGATCTACACCGCGAGCGGCGGCTCGACGCCGGCGCCCGCTGCCGTGGTTCGCGTGCTCGACGCCAACAGCCAGCTCTACATCGCCGTCGCCGATCAGGACGGCAACTTCAGCTTCTATACCGCGACTCCGATCGCGTTCCCGGCACAGACCAACGTCACGAGCTGCCCGACCCTCACGTCTATGGGGACAACGATCACCGCGACCGGTCAAGGCGGTTGCAACTCCTGCCATTCGACAACGCCCGGCTCGCAGTCGACGCCGCTCGGCCTGATGTAGCGCACAGCGCGCTACTTCTTCTTCTTCCCCGCGATCAACCGCGCGTATGCCTCCGCCGCGCCTTCGCACGCGCGATGCACGTCCTCGATCTGCAGCGGCGTGAGCTCCTTGCCCTCGCCGTACAAGACGTTGACGGCGCGCTTGCCGATCGTGATCACCGCGGCGGTCGCGTGGCGCGGCTCGCCGCTGCCGAGCACCTTCCAGATGTAGCTGTTCACCGTCGACGGCGTCGCCGTGCCGTGAAACACGCCGCCGTCGGACGCGACCGCGGCCTGGACGACCGACGGCGCGTCGAGCGGCACGAGCAGGTGCTCGACGTGCGCGCGCCCGGGCATGTCGCCGAATGCCTTCCAGCCGAACGCGAGCTGGTCGCGCACCGCGAACAGCACGGCCGAGTCGAACATGCCGGACGCGAAGCCGAGCAGCACCTCGACGATCCGATTGCGATCGGTGACCGCCGCGAGCTCGCGCAGCGCGTCGTCGATCTTGATCGCCTGCGGCCGCGCCGTGTCGGGCGGCGCGCTCGCCATCATCGGCGGCGTGGTCACGCGATGCGGGCGCACGTGTGGCGCGGCTTCGGCCGGCGCGGCGTCGTCGGCGTCGAGCGTCTCGATCAGGTCCTCGGCGTCGAGCTCGAGCGACTCCGACTCGTCGAACATCTTCGCGATCTTCGCGCTGCGCAGACGCGGGCGCGGCCCGGGCGCGGCGACCGGCTTCTGCGGCGCGGGCGGCAACCCGGGCAGCGGCCGCGCGGGCAGGCCGACATCGGAGCTGGTCTCGTCGCTGCGCGGCGTGTCGCCGAACTTCAGGAAGCGCGGCGGGCGCGCCACGCCGTAGTAGCGCTCGATGTAGTAGTAGATGCGGACCTCGGGCGCGACTCGCGGCAGGATCCGGTAGCCGGTCAGCTGCGTGAGCGCTTCGAGCGTCGCGAAGTCGTGCGGGTCCTCGATCGCGGCGATCAGCTGGCGATCCTGGATCAGCAGCGGCACGCACTTGTGCTTGAACGCCTGCGCCGGCTGGAGCAGGCGCACGGCGGGCAGCCGCGCGCGCTCGAGCATGGCGCCGGTCGCGATCGGCGTGCCGAGCTCGAGCCCGAGGTACACGGTGAGCGCCTCGAGATCGACGAGGCCGTGCTCGACCAGCACGGTGCCGAGCCGGCCGCCGTCCTTGGCCTGCGCGGCGAGCGCGTGCTTGAGCTGCGCCTCGCTCAAGCGGCCGTCGCGCACGAGCATCTCGCCGAGCCTCATCTTCGTCTGCGACGGTAGCACGAGCGTTTCGCAGGCTGGAGTTTTGGGGGCGGCGTGCTATTCGTGAGCCGTGAGGACCTGGCAACGCGCGATGGTCGCGCTCTTGCCGCTCGTGGCGTGCCGCGGGAAGCAGGAGCCCGCGCCCGATCCGAGCGTGGAGGTCGAGCCCGCACCGGGGCCGAACGAGCCGCCGGCGCCGTCGCCGGAATTTCCCGAGGGCACGCATTCACTGCGCCTGGTTCGCACCGTCGGCGTACGCATCGAGCCCGGCGAAGACGCCAAGCGCATCGGCACGGTCGCGATCGATACGCGCGTCGGCTGGACGCGCACGCAGCCGGGCAAGGGCTGCGACAAGAACTGGATCGAGATCGCGCCGCGCGGCTGGGTGTGCGGCGACTACGTCGCGCCGAGCAAGAAGGAGCCGTACGGGCAAGAAGTCCCGCACCTCGATCGCGGCGAGGTGGTGCCCGGCGTGTACGGCAAGGTCACGCAGGCCGGCGCGGTCACGTACGTCGTCGACAAGCCGGAGCGCCACAAGAAGGGCCCGAAACGGGATCCGGCCGCGCCGAAGAAGGAGCTGACGCTCGTCGAGGACGCGCCGGTGATCGGCTCGGTCAACGTGCGTCGCTACGACGAGCTCGAGGTCGGCGGCAAGACCTACTGGAAGATCGCGCAAAAGGAAGGCGAGTACGTGCTGAAGTCGGCGATCACGCTGCACCAGCCGTCGCACTTCGAAGGCACGCGGCTCGGCGACGACATCGGCTGGGGCGTGCCGATCGCGTTCGTGTGGCCACGCGGCGGCGGACCGACCGCGTACGTGCTCGCGAAGCAAAACGGCGGCGGCATCGTGCGCGAGATCGCGGCGCGCACGCCGGTCCCGATCCTCGAGGTCGCTGCAGGCGCCGATGCCAAGCCGACCGCGTATCGCATCGGCGACGGCGAATGGATGGCGCCGCCCGACGTGCGCGTGTTCACGCCGCTGCCGCCGCCGCCCACGCTCGGCGAGAACGAGCGCTGGATCGACGTCGATCTCGACGCGCAGATCCTCGTCGCCTACGAGGGCACGCTGCCGGTGTACGCGACGATGGTGTCGAGCGGCGGCAAGGAGACGCCGACCGAGACCGGCCTCTATCGCGTGTGGATGAAGGAATCCGAGGCCGACATGAAGGGCCTCAACGGCGAGGATCCGTACTCGGTCGCGACCGTGCCGTGGACGCAGTACTTCTACCCCGAGCGCGATCTCGCGCTGCACACCGCGTACTGGCACGATCAGTTCGGCCATCCGCGCAGCCACGGTTGCATCAACCTGGCGCCGCGCGACGCGCGCTGGCTGTACTTCTGGAGCGACCCCCAGGTGCCGCCGGGCTGGACGATGTCGGCCGGCGTGGTCGAGGCGCCGGGCTCGGTCGTGCGCATCCGCTCCGCCGCCGACCCGACGCCCGCGTGGAAGGGCTATGCCAAGCGGGTGGTCGAGGCCCGCCAGGCCGTGGCGCCGTGACGACAGGCGTGGTGCAAGCGCCACGCTGACCGCCGCTTTCCACGCGATTTCACGAGGCTGCCACGTGGCGTGATGCTTGCTGAACCAAGCGGCATGGCCCGCTTACTCGCGTTGGTGATGGCGCTCGCGCTCGTGCCGGCATGCGAGCACATGGGCAAAGGTGGCGGCGGTGGCGGTAGCTTCGGCCATTCGAGCTGGGGCGGAAGCAGCGGCGGTGGTGGGGGCGGTGGGGGTCACGCGCCGTCGTCGGCGCTGTCGTCGTCGGGCGGCTCGTCGTCGTCCTCGCATTCGTCGTCGCATCCGTCCTCGTCCTCGCTCGCGGAACGCACGGCCGATGGCGTCGTGGAGACTGCGGCGGCGGTCGGCGAGGCGATGCTCGAAAACCTGGCGATCGCAGGCAGCTCCCCGGTGACGGTCACGCCGGTCGGGCAGACGTCGGATCCGGATGCAATGGTCGGCGACCTCTGTCTCGATTGCCCGGATGCCGGCAACTGCGACAGCTGCCCGGCCGGTCCGCGCGGCGCGCCTTAGATCACCGGAAGCTGACGCGCGCGCACGCGCGCCTCGGCTGCATCGCACGCGCGCACGAGCGCGTCCCCGAAATGAAACGCGAGCGCCTCGCGCGCGACGCGATACAACGTCGGCGCGTCGCGTTCGTAGGCGCACGAGTAATCCTCGTAGTCGTCGCTGACGACGATCGTGTCGCTCGTGTAGCTGAGCGGGAACAGCTGGCAGACCAGCGGCTTCACCGAGCGGTAGTCCCAGCCGTTCGCGACCGCCGCGCGGTGGATCGCGCAGCCGCGCGCCGACTGCTCGGGCTGCGCGAGGAACAAGCAGCCGCCGCCGAGTACCGCCGTGCGCACGACCGTGCCCGAGCGCGTGTCGGGGTCGAGCTCCGGATCGGTGTCGTCGAACCACGGCTCCGCACGCGCGTCGGCGCGCAGCACCTCGCGAATCTCGTCGGCGTGCGCTTCGATCGCGGCGCGCTCGTACAGATCGACGTCGCAGCCGTGCTGGCAGCACGCGTCGAGCTTGACCGCGCCGGTCTCGTGCATCGTGCAGCGGTGGCTCATGCAGTCGGCGACCACGCGGCGTGTGAAGATCGCGAGCTCGGCGCGCGGGAAGCGCGGATGATCGAGCGCGACGACGGATTCCGAGACGGACATCGGCGCGCAATCTAGCAAGTCGAGAGCAGCTCCGCGAGATCGATGCGCGCGTCGTCGCGGTCATTCACGGCGAGTACCAGCGCGGACAGCGTCTGCTGGTCGAGCACGCAGTCGGCATCCGGCGCGGTCTGCGTGAAGTTGCGGAAGCACGTGCGCACCACCGGGAGCGCGCCCTCGCGCATCCGGATCGGAGCGCCGTGCGAGCGGCAGGTGATCGGCCGCGCGGTGTAGATCGCGCAGCGACCGGCGTCGTCGAGCGCCGCGCAGCGATCGATCGCCGCCGCCCGCGCGCGTTCGACCAGCGCCGTGCGCTGCTCGGCCGGCCACGCTGCGACCAGCTCGCGGATCGCGTGCGCCTCGACCGCGGTCACCGACAGCCGTACGTGGCAGCAGTCCGAGCAACCGCTACCGCACTGCATGTCGGAGCCATGCCGCGCCTGTACGCGCGCGAAGAACGCGTCGACCTTCGCGGTCAGCTCGCCGTAACGCGACATGCAGCACGACCTCGCCTCAGTGTATACGGATGGACGTGGACCTCAACGACATCGTCGTGTTCGCGAAGGTCGCGGAGACCAAGAGCTTCACCGGGGCCGCCGAGGCGCTCGGGCTGCCGAAGTCCACGGTCAGCCGCAAGCTCGCGCAGCTCGAGGAGCGGCTCGGCGTGCGGCTCGTACAACGCACGACACGCAAGCTCGCGCTCACCGACATCGGCGAGGCCTATTACGACCGGTGCGCGCGCATCGTCGCCGACGTCGCGTCGGCCGAGCAGCTCGTCACCGACATGCAGGCCACGCCGCGTGGCCGCCTGCGCATCTCGGCGACGGTCGACTTCGCGACGCGCTACCTCGGCGACATCGTCTCGGTGTTTCTGGCGGAGCATCCCGAGATCAACGTCGAGATCGACGCGACCGATCGCGTCGTCGATCTGATCGAGGATGGCTTCGACGTCGCGATCCGGTTCGGGTCGCTGCCGGAGTCGTCGCTCGTCGCGCGCCGGCTGTGCGGCGTCGCGCTCGTGCTGTGCGCGTCGCCGGCTTATTTGAACGCGCGCGGCACGCCGAAGCACATCGAGGAGCTCGACGAGCACGATCACGTGCTGTTCACGCCGGTGTCGCGCAATCAGACCTGGACGATGGCCCACGGCGACGCGACCTACGAGTTCGGCCGCCCGGCGCGGTTCGCGTCGAACAACTACGGTGCGGTGCTGCACGCCGCGCTCGCCGGCGCCGGCATCGCGCTGCTCTCCGACTTCATGGTCGCCGATGCTCTTCATTCCGGCGCGCTCGTACGCGTGCTGCCCGAGTGGGCGACGCGCACGACCGATGTCCACGCGGTCTATCCGGCGCGGCAAAATCTGCCGCCGCGGCTCGCGTTGTTCATCGATCACATGGTGAAGTCGCTCCATCCGCCGCCGTGGCAGCGGTGACGAGCCGACATGTCGATCACCTGGGACGACGTCCGCGAGTTCAACCAGCAGTACCTGCTGCCATTCGGCGTGAAGCTGCTGCTCGCGATCGCGATCTTCATCGTCGGTCGCTGGATCTCGAAGGCGATCCTCGCCGCGCTCGATCGGATCATGGCGCGCGGCAAGCTCGACGTCTCGCTGCGCAAGTTCCTCGGCGACGTCGCCTACGCGGTGATGTTCGTCGTCGTCGTGATCGCGTCGCTCGACACGATCGGGCTCAAGACCACCGCCGTCGTCGCCGTGCTCGGCGCCGCCGGCCTCGCGGTCGGCCTCGCGCTGCAGGGCTCGCTGTCGAACTTCGCGGCCGGCGTCATGCTGATCATGCTGCGGCCGTACAAGGTCGGCGATGCCGTCGTGATCGGCAAGTATCTCGGCCGCGTCGACGTGATCAAGGTGTTCAACACCGTGCTCGTCACGGCCGATCATCGCGAGGTCACGATCCCGAACGCGACGATCATCGCCGCGCCGATCGAGAACCTCACCGCGCTCGGTCACCGCCGCGTCGACCTGATCGTCACGATCACCGGCGCGACGACGATCGATCGCGCGAAGGGCCTCCTGCAGGACGTGCTCGCGAACGACGAGCGCGTGAAGCAGCAGCCGCCCGCGACCGTCGACGTCGCCGAGGTCAGCGACGCCGGCGTGAAGCTGTACCTGCGCCCGTGGGTCGCGGTCGACAGCTACCAGCAGGTCGCCGCCGACACGATGGAGCGCGTCAAGGAGGCGATGGAGAGTGCGGGCCTGAAGTACTCCGTGCAGCTCCAGGTGCCGACCGCATGACCGTGAAGCAACCGCGGCTCGTCGCGGCCGGCGCGATCAACGGCGCGGTCGCGGTCGCGGCCGGCGCGTTCGCGGCGCACGCGCTGCGCGGGAGCGTCGACGATCACGCGCTCGGCGTGTTCGAGACCGGCGCGCGCTATCACATGTACCACGCGCTCGCGATGGTGCTCGCCGGCGCGGTCGGCGCGCGCTCGTCGGCGTGGATCTTCCAGCTCGGCATCGTGCTGTTCAGCGGCAGCCTGTACCTGCTCGCCGCCGCCGACGTGCACGCGATGGTGTTCGTGACGCCGTTCGGCGGGGCCGCGTTCATCGCCGGCTGGATCTGCCTCGCGATCTGCGCGGTCAAGGCGGCGAAGGTCACGGCCAGTAGCGGCTGACGAACCAGCTCGATCCGACGTCGCCGGCAACGACGTAGCGGCCCTGCGAGTCGATCGCGATCGCGGTGGCCTCGCCGGCGTCGTTCGTCGCGTCCGGAAACACGATCTCGAGCTCGCCGCCGCTGCCGAATGTCGAGTCGGGCGCACCGTGCGCGTCGAGCCGGTACAGGCTCGCGCCGCTCGCCATCGCGTTCGCGAACCGACCGACGAGCACGAGCGAGCCGTCGGCCGCGATCACGCCGGCCTGCGCCGCCGCGAAGGCCTCGCCGAACGTCGAGTGGAAGATGCCTCCATTCGCGTAGCTGCCGTCGAGCGCGCCGGTCGGCCCGATCGCGACCGCGAACACCTCCGACGCGTTCGCCATCGACGCCGGCGTGTACAGGTGCGAGCCCGCGTAGACGAAGCCGCCGGCCGCCGACGTGCCGACCGCGGCGATCAGCGCCTCGTCGCTCTCGCCGAGATCGAACGCGGTGACGGCGTCGAGAAACGCCGTCGCGTGCGTGAAGCTCGACGTGTAGTGTGCGACGCCGGGATCGACGTCGGCGCCGGCCGTCGTCTGCACTTGTCCGGCAAGCGCGACGCCACCGTCGCTCGCGAACGCGACCGCCTCCGGGAAGAACAGCGGCGCGGCCAGCGCGTCGGAGAACACGCCGGCCGTGCCGAACGTCGGATCGAGCACGCCGCCCGACGTCAGCCGCGCGATCTCGACGGTCGCGGGCATCGCGCCGCCGGCGGCGAGCACGCGGCCGTCGGCGAGCACCTCGACGCCGGTCGCGTAGCCGTTCGCGGCGCCGGCGAGCGCGACGCCGCCGGTGCCGAACGTCGCATCGAGCGCGCCGGCGGCGGTGAAGCGCACGATCGCGAGCTCGCTCTGCGCGCCCGCCGTGCCGGCGACGAGCACGGAGCCGTCGGGCGCGAGCGCGGCGCCGTACGCGTACGTCGTCGCCGTCGAATTCGGCAGCTGCGCGATCACGAGCCCGCCGCCGAAGCTGGGATCGATGTGGCCGTCGGGCGTGTAGCGCGCGACCGCGAGCTGCGGCGTCGACGCGATGCCGATCAAGCCGACCGCGACGACGTGATCGTCGGGCGTGACGAGCAAGCTCACGACGCGCTGCTGCGCGCCGGCCTCGGTCAGCGTCACGCCGTGCTCGCCGAAGCACGGGTCGAGCACGCCGTGGCCGGCCGGTCGCGAGCAATCGAGCGCGGCATCGACGGCGGGTTTCGGCGTGACGTTGCCGCACGCCGCGGCCGCGACCACGAGGCTCCACCGCATCGCGCGATCTTACCCGACGATCACGTCCGCGGTGTCCTCGTGCTCCTCGACGCGGATCGGGACGTCGAGGAACTCGCGGATCGTCGCGATGTTCGTGTGCGCGTGATCGGTGAGCGGCGCGAGCGTGCGAAACCGGCCGCCGCCGGCGACCGCGAGCGGCAACAGCAGCTGGTCCGCGAGGTGCTCGCCGACGGGCACGCCGCACTCGAGAAAGTCTTCGAGGTCGTCGAGCGCGTCGTCGGCCACGTCCTCGGCGGGGTAGCCCTTGCGGCCGTGCGACGTGCACAGCTCGCGCGCGCCGCTCGCGAGCTCGACCTCGGCCATGAAGCAGTTGTGCGGGCCGCAATCGGCGAGCTCGCGGATCTCGCACGCTGGCTCGTTCAGCCGCTCCTGGGCGACCGCGCACTCGCGCTCGGCGATGTGGCGCGGCAGCCTTGCGACGATCGCGGTCGCACGCCGTGCGACGACCGCGCCGGCCTCGACGAGGGAGATCGGCGCGAGCTTGCCGCCGCGCACGTCGAGCACGACCCGCCCGCCGCCTTCGGGCGGCGTGCCGTGGCGTTCCATCGTGACGCCGACGTCGGCGCCCATCGCGCGCAGCTGCGGCACGAACACGCGCTCGACGAACTCGAACGGCGGCGCGAGCGGGTTGTGCGTGCCGCCGGTGATCACGGCCCGCACCGCTTGCCCGCGCGCGATCGCGGCGACGACGATCGTCTGCACGACGAGCAGCGTCGAGCCGGCGCTGCCGATGTCGACGTCGATCTCGGGAGGCGCCTCGCTGCCGGGCGCGAACACGAGGTCCTGCGCGCCGAGCGGCGGCAGCGTGATCGGCGCCCCGCACAGCTTCGCCGCGGCCTCGACGCAGGCGAGGTGCTGGCGCTGCAACCCCGGGTTCTTGCGACCCGCGCGGATCTTCTTCATCCGCAGCTTGCGACCCGTGACGATCGCGAGCGCGAGCGCCGTGCGCAGGATCTGCCCGCCGCCCTCGCCTTGCGAGCCGTCTATCTCGACCGGCAGCCTCATCCCTTGACGCACACGACCTGCCGCAGCCTGTGCACGATCTCGACGAGCTCGTCCTGCGCGGCCATGACCTGATCGATCGGTTTATACGCCATCGGCGTCTCGTCGATCACGTCTGCGTCCTTGCGACATTCGATGCCGGCGGTCGCGCGCGCGTGATCCTCGAGCGAGAACCGCCGCTTCGCCTCGCCGCGCGACATCGCGCGGCCGGCGCCGTGGCTGCACGAGCAGAACGATTCGCGGTTGCCCTTGCCGCGCACGATGAAGCTCGCCGCGCCCATCGACCCCGGGATGATGCCGAGCTCGCCCGCGCCGGCGCGCACGGCGCCCTTGCGCGTGACGAAGATGTCGTGGCCGAAGTGATGCTCGCGCGCGACGTAGTTGTGGTGGCAGTTGACCGCGGTCGCGCCGAGCTGAAACCGCGGCAGCTCGGCGCGCGCGGCGGCGATCACGGCATCCATCATCAGCTGCCGGTTCGTGCGCGCGTAGCGCTGCGCCCACTCGACGCCCTCGACGTAATCCGCGAAGTGCCGGCTGCCTTCCTGGAAGTACGCGAGGTCCTTGTCGGGCAGGTTCGCGACGTGCCGGCGCATGTCGTGCTTCGCGAGCTCGATGAAGTACGTGCCGATGCGATTGCCGACGCCGCGCGAGCCCGAGTGCAGCATGAACCACACGAGGTCGCGCTCGTCGAGGCAGACCTCGATGAAGTGGTTGCCGGTGCCGAGCGTGCCGAGGTGGTTGACGTCGTTACCCTGGCCGATGCGCGGGTGCTTGGCGACGAGCGCGCGATACGCCGGCACGAGCTCCTGCCACGCGGCCTCGGCCGGCTTGGGGATGCGATGCCACGCGCCGCGGTCGCCGCGCCCGCCGTGCGCGGTGCGGCCGTGCGGCACCGCGGCCTCGATCGCGGTGCGCAGCTCGTGCAGCGAATCGGGCAGCCGGTTCGCCGGCAAGTCGGTCTCGATCGCGCACATGCCGCAGCCGATGTCGACGCCGACCGCGGCCGGAATGATCGCGCGCTCGGTCGGCACGACGCTGCCGACCGTCGCGCCGATGCCCCAGTGGACGTCGGGCATCACCGCGAGGTGATGGAACACGATCGGCAGCCGCGCCACGTTCTCGAGCTGCTTGCGCGCCGAGTCCTCGACGCCGACGCCGCGCGTCCACGCCTTGATCGGCACGCCCTCGGTCTCGATCAGCTCGTATCCCGCCACACGCATCTGTAGCAATTTCGTGCTCGCTCGGCACGTTACCTCGTGAAAGGTTCCGCGCGATGTGGCTCCTGTTCCATCACGAACGTGGCGCGAAGCTGGTCGCGGGCGGGCGCACGTTCGTCGAGCAGTGTCCGACGTGCGAGCGCAAGACCCGGTTTCGCGAGATCGAGATCACGGAGCGTGCCGGCATCTGGTTCTTGAATCTCGACGACGACAAGCGGCGCGGTTTTCGCTGCGACGTCTGTGAGGACGTGTTCGATCTGCGCGATCAGCCCGAGCCCCAGCCCGAGCCCCAGCCCGAGCCCGCATCCGAGCGTGAACCCGTACCGCGGCCGCGGCCGAGGCCCGCGATCGACGCGAGCCGCATCGAGGACGAGCTCGCCGAGCTCAAGAAACGCCTCGGGCGGTGAATCGGTGATAGCCTGGCACAGGTGCGCGGCATCGTGGTCGCGATCGCGCTAATGGGCTGCGACAGGCTGCTCGGCCTGACTGCGGTCAAGCCGATCGATGCGGCCGCGATCGATGCGCCTTCTGCCCCGCCGCACCTGACCCAGGCCTTTGCCTGGCAACTCGATAACAACAAGCCGCAGCTCGCACTTCTCGACTACCCGGTGGGGCTCGCGTTGCCCGCGAGCCTTGTGGTCGTCACCGTCGGGCTGGGCAACAGAACCCCCGGACCAACGATCGATTCGGTGACGTACGGAGGAGCTCAGCTGAACATGCTCGTCGCGATCGCCGGCATCCCGGCCGCGAACGACGACACGAGCACGCTGACCGAGCAATGGTGGCTCGCCGCGCCGCAGCTGGAGTCGGGAGATCTGATGGTGGTGCTGGGAAGCGTCGGGTCGAGCACACACCTGAGCGCGATGTTCTTCGCCGGTGTCAACCAGCAGCAACCGTTCCACGACAAGCAGACGATCACTGGCGACGACACGAGCTCGATGATCACGGTCGCCACGAATCCCGACGAGATCGTCGAAAGCGTCACCGGCCAGGGCAACAGCATCATCGGGCCCGGCTCGGGATCGACATCCGCGTTCGAGGATAACGGCACGAACGGCGACTCGCTCGACAACGCGTGGGGCTCGATCACGCCCAGCGCGGGCTCCAACACGACCGTCCAGTGGCTGTATGATCCTGGCATCGCCGACGGGTTCCAGACCGTTGCCGCATCGCTGCGACCGTGATCGGTTCAGCGATAGCCCTGCGCCTGCAGGTGGAACAGCGTCGCGTAGCGGCCGCCGAGCGCGACGAGCTGGTCGTGCGTGCCCCGCTCGACGATGCGCCCGCGGTCGAGCACGATGATCTGATCCGCCATGCGCACGGTCGAGAACCGGTGCGAGATCACGATCGCGATCTTGTCCTCGGTGAGCGCGCGGAAGCGCTCGAAGATGCGCACCTCGGCCTCGGCGTCCATCGACGCGGTCGGTTCGTCGAGCACGAGGATGTCGGCTTCGCGGCGCATGAACGAGCGCGCGAGCGCGACCTTCTGCCACTGGCCGAGCGACAGCTCGCGGCCGGAGCGGAACCAGCGCCCGAGCTGGGTGTCGTACTGCTCCGGCATGTCGACGATGAACGGCTTGGCGAGCCCGCGATCGGCGGCGTCGTCCCAGCGCACGCGATCCTCGTACGCGTGATCGTCGCCCGCGCCGATGTTCTCGCCGACCGTGAGCTGGTAGCGCACGAAGTCCTGGAAGATGACGCCGATCCGGTGATGGATCGCGGCCGGCGACCACTCGCGCAGGTCGCGGCCATCGAGCAGGATGCGCCCGCCGGTCGGCTCGTACAGGCGCGTCAAGAGCTTGATCAGCGTCGTCTTGCCCGAACCGTTCTCGCCGACGATCGCGAGCTTGCTGCCCGGCGGAATGTGCAGGTCGATGCCCTCGAGCGCGGGCTCGCGCGCATCGGGGTAGGTGAACGACACGCCCTCGAAGCGCACGCCGTCGCCCGGCTTCGTGCCCTCGGTCGCGGTGCCGCCGGCCGAGCTCGTCGGCGTGTCGAGGAACTCGTACAGGTTCGACATGTACAGGTTGTCCTCGTACATGCCGCCGACGTCGCCGAGCGCGGTCGCGAGCGCTTGCTGGGCCTGGCGGAACGCGGCGAGCAGCATCGTCATGCCGCCGAGCGTGAGGTCGGTCGCGATCGTCGCGATCACGATCCACAGGTACATCGCGTAGAACGCGGCCTGGCCGAGCACGCCGAGCCCGACCGCCCACAGGCCGCGCCGGATCGCGATCGAGCGATCGCCCGCGTAGAGCTTCTCGAAGATGTTCTTGTAGCGGGACAGAAAGCGCGGGCCGAGGCCGAACAGCTTGACCTCCTTCGCGTACGCGTCCTGTGCGATCACCATCTCGACGTACATCTGCTCGCGCGTCTCCGGCGTGCGCCAGCGCGACAGCCGGAACGCGTCGCCCGAGAACTTCAGCTCGGCGACGAACGGCGGGATCGCCGCGACGATCAGCACGGCGAGCGCGACCGGCGAGAACGCCGCGAGCAAGCCGCCGAGGCCGATCAGGGTGATGAAGCTCTGCGCCAGCTCGAACGCTTGCGACACCAGCGACAGCGGCCGCGAGCTCGCCTCGCGCCGCGCGCGCGTCAGCTTGTCGTAGAGCTCGCTGTCCTCGAACTGCGTCAGCTCGAGCGTGAGCGCCTTCTCGAGGATGATGACGTTGATGCGCTGGCCGAGCTGCTGGCGCAGCAGCTGGTTGAAGATCGCCATCGTGCGGCGCACGAGCATCGTGGCCGCGACGAGCCCGAGCTCGATGCCGACCCACACGAGCGCGGTGTGTTGATCGACCTCGTGCGCGCGTGCCGCGACCACGGCGTCCACGAGCCGGCGGCTGACGTACGCGAGCCCGGTCGGCAGGATGCCCGAGATCACGCTGCCCGCGGCGAGTGCGATCGTGAGCGCGCGGTTCGTCGTCCACACCAGCGCGAGCGCGCGCCGCAGGTAGCGAAAGACGCCGAAGTAGCTGCGCCAGTCGATCTTCTCCGGCGGCGGCGGGTTGCCGACCGACTTGTGCGCGACCGTCGCGCCGGCTTTACCCCCGCCGCCCCCGCCTCCGCCGCCTCCTCCTCCTCCGCCTCCGCCTCCGCCACCACCGCCACCACCGCCACCACCTCCGTACAAGACTCCTGCGGCGGTGACAGCCATGCCGCGACTCTACGTTATGATCGGTGCGTGCGTCGCCTGGTCGTGTTGCTAGGGCTGTGCGGATGCAACCAGGTGTTCGGTTTGTCCGACACCACGCCGATCGACTCGCTCGAGGTCGTGACGACGTGTCCGGCGATCGGCCAGAACCCGACCTACGCGCCGATCCTGAACGAAGCGCTGATGGCGGACTGCTACGGCTACATCCTCGACAGCGCCGGCGAGGCCTTCGCGTTCTGCCAGGACGACACGGGCGGCAGCTCGTACTTCGCGAGCGGCCCGCCCGCCGGCGCGCTGACGATGCTCGCCGGCTTCACCGCGCCGGCGGGCTCGTATTTCACCGCGGGCCTGTTCGCGCAGGACGCCGGCGAGGTCCTCGCGACCGTCACCGACATCAGCGGCGAAAACACGGTTCGCATCTACCATCCACAGTCGGCCGGCAGCTGGTCGTACGCGGCCGACCTCGCGCTCTTGCAGTACTCGTCGTTTTCAGCGCCGACGAGCGCTCCGGGCCGCCACATCGCGAGCATCGACGCCAACGGCGTGTTGCACGAGATCGCCGAGCAAAGCCCCGACGTGTGGAGCGATCTCGGTACGGCCATTCAACCCGCCGACCTCGGCGTCGCCGTGTTCATGGGTCCACCGAGCCTCAGCCCCGATGGCTTGCGCCTCGTCGTCCAGGCCGCCACGACGCCGACCGGTGCGCCGCTCACCTACTACAGCGATCGCCCCGCGCTCGGCGCGCCGTTTCGCGCGCTGTCGCCACTCACCGGCGTGCCGGTGCTCGACGATACGAGCAACGGCAACTACTCGATCGCGCCGGATTGCTCGCGCATCTACTTCTCGAGCAACAAGGCCGTGTTTTTCGCGCAGCAGGACTGATTCCTACCAGGCATACGATCATGAGCCAGACCGAGACCAGCGAAGGCTTCTTCGAGATGCTGTGGGACTGCGACCACTGCGGCACGAAGGGGCTGCTCGGCAAGAGCCAGCGCCATTGCCCGGAGTGCGGGGCGCCGCAGAATCCCGACAAGCGTTACTACCCGACGCCGGATCAGCAGCGCGCGGTGCCCGGCCACCAGTACGTCGGCGCCGATCGCACGTGCCCGGCGTGCGGCGCGCCGATGAGCGCGAACGGCAAGAACTGCACGCAATGCGGCTCGCCGCTCGACGGCGCGAAGGAGGTGCGCGGCGTCGACGAACGCCCGGCCGCGGCCGCGGCGCCGAAGCGCAGGCGCCGGATCTGGCCATGGATCGTGCTCGCGATCGCCGCGATCGGCTTCGCGGTCTGGTTCCTGTTCATCCGCACGCGCGAAGCCAAGGTCACGGTCGCGGCGCATCGCTGGGAGCGCGCGATCGCGGTCGAGCAGTTCGGGCCGGTGCAGCACGCGGCGTGGCGCGATCAGGTGCCGATGGGCGCGGAGCTGCCGGCGTGCGTGCGCAAGCAGCGCACGACTCGCCAGGTGCCCGACGGCGAGGACTGCCACACCGAGCGCCACGACAAGAAGGACGGCACGTTCGAACAGGTGAAGAAGTGCACGCCGAAGACTCGCAGCGAGCCGGTCGACGACGACTGGTGCACGTTCATGTTGCACGAATGGGCGAAGGTCGACGAGAACGTCGCGAAGGGCACCGGGCTTGAGCCGGCGTGGCCCGATACGCCGATCGCGCCGCCGCGCCGGCCGGGCGCCAAGCGCGAGACGCTCACGCTCGACTTCGGCTCCGCCGGCGCGTGCGAGGTCGACGATGCGACCTGGCACAAGTACGCGGACGGCCAGAGCGTGAAGGTCGAGGTGCGCGCGCGCAGCTCCGAAGTCGTCTGCTCGTCGCTCTGAGTTAGCTCGCGGGGAGCGCGAGCATGAGCGCGAGCGACGCGGCTGCGGTGCCCGCGTACGAGATGAACTGATGCCGGCCGTGCGGGAACCCGGAATCGAAGTACTTCAGCAGCGGAGCGGCGCGGCTCGGCACGAGCCAGGAGCCGTCGGCCTGCTGCGTGCGCAGCAGGAAAGCGATGCCGCGCTGGTAGACCGGGTCGGTCGGCGCGATGCCGCCGCTGCGCTGCAAGGCCACGAGCGCGAGCCCGGTCGTGAACGCATCTCCGACCGTGCCGATGTGGCTCCAGCTGCCATCGGTCAGCTGGTGCGCGCGCAGGTCGGCCGCGGCGTCCGCGACGAGCTCGGGGTCGGCGTGCGTCCATGCGAGCCCGTTCAGCTTGTACACACGGTCGAGCGTGGTCGCTGGCGTCGCCGCGACGAGCCAGCGCCCGGCCGCGGCGACGCGCGCGGCGGTCGCGGTGCCCGGCGCGTACACCGCGATCACCCGCGCGGCGAGCGCGGTCGCAACGAGGTCGGTCGACTCGAGTGCGCCGCGGGTCGGACCGTGGCGCCAGTGACCGTCGGGTTGCTGCACCGCCGCTTCGATGCGCGCGGCGACCTCCTCGGCGTGGCCATGCGGCTCGCCGGCGTCGATCATCGCCGACAGGAACCACGCGTTCGCGAACGCGAAGTCGCCCGACTGCTCCATGCTCGCACGGACGATCGCTGCGTCGTCGTTCGCGATCGGATCGAACACGTCGCGTGCGAACCGAGCGTCGTCCGCGCGCATCATCTCGCGCACGCGATCCGCTTGCGCGCGGTCGAGCGCGATCCCGCGCTGCTCGGCGAGCGCGATCACCTGCAGCGCCATCGGCTGGTGATGGCACGACTCGCACCCCGGATCTTGCATCCAGTGCGCACCTTCGCGGACGACGAGCGGCACGCTGCGCGCGAGCGAGTCGCGAATCGACGGCAGCTCGGTCGGCGCGGGCACTGCGGGCGGCGCGGCGATCGCCGCGCCGTGCGCGCGCAGCACCTCGACGCAGGCGTCACATCCGGCGCGCTGCGCCGCGACGACCGCGGAGTCGCCCTCGCGGTCGCGTGCGTCGATCGGCGCGCCGTGCTCGAGCAGCAGCGTCATCATCTCCGGCAGACCGTTGGCAGCTGCGATCGCGAGCGTCGGCGTGCCGTTCGCGCGCTCGAGCCCGAAGTGATTGGCGAGCAGCCGGCGCACGATCGCGACGTCGTTCGAGGCCACCGCCATGTCGACCGAGACGCGCCGGTCGACGTCGTCGCCGGTGAGCGGCCCGCGCAGCAGGTCGAGCATGTGCGCATCGTGGGCGAGCACCGCGTAGAACCACGCCGGCCGCTTGTGGGCATCCTGCGCGTTGATGTCGGCGCCGGCGGCGACGAGCCGCGCGACCACCGCTTCGTCGCCGCGCCAGATCGCGACGTGCAGCTCGTCGGATGCGGCCGGCGGCTGTGCGGCGTGCTCGGGTGCGCCGCAGCCGATCGCGAGGACAGCAGCGATCGCCCGCACTACCGCCGCTTGCGCGCGATCGCCTGCACCTTGCGCCGTCGCAGCCGCGTCGCTTCCTTCAACCGCCGCTCGGTGCGCTCGATCAGCTGCATTTGGCAGTGCTTCGCGCCGGTGCCGGCGCGCTGCGTGTACGAGCCATCGGGCTGCATGTCCCACGCGCCACGCTGATCCGACAGCTGGACGTCGAGAATGAACTGGAGCTCGGCCTGCAGGCGCGGGTCTTCGATCGGGACCAGCACCTCGACGCGATTCTCGAGGTTGCGCTGCATCGCGTCCGCCGACCCGATGTAGTACTCGGGCCGCCCGCCGTTGTGGAAGTAGTAGATGCGCGCGTGCTCGAGGAAGCGGCCGATGACGCTGACGACCTTGATCGAGCTCGACACGCCGTCGAGCCCGGGGCGCAGCCGGCACGTGTCGCGCACGATCAGATCGATCGTCACGCCGCGCTGGGAGGCGCGATACAGCGCGCGCACGATGTCGACATCTTCGAGCGCGTTGAGCTTCCACTGGATGTGGCCGCGCTCGCCTTGCCCGACGAGCGCGATCTCGCGCTCGATCTTCTCGAGCAGCGCCGCCTTCAACATCTTCGGCGACACCAGCATCTTTTGATACTTGCGGCGCGGCTTGTAGCCGGTCGTCAGGTAGTTGAACAGCTCGGTGAGATCGCGGCCGATCACGTCGTCGCACGTGAACAGACCGAGGTCGGTGTACAGGCGCGACGTGCCGGCGTGGTAGTTGCCGGTCGCGACGTGCGCGTAGCGGCGCAGGCCGTCGTAGTCGTTGCGCACGACGAGCGTGACCTTCGAGTGCGTCTTCAGGCCGACCACGCCATACGTGACGTGGATGCCGGCGCGCTCCATGCGCGACGCCCACTTGATGTTCGCTTCCTCGTCGAACCGCGCCTTGAGCTCGAGCACGACGGTGACGTGCTTGCCGTTCTTGGCCGCGCGCAGCAGGTGCTTGACGACCTCGCCGTCCTTCGACGTGCGGTACAGCGTCATCTTGATCGCGCGCACCTTGGGATCGGTCGACGCCTCGTGCAGGAATCGCTCGACCGACTCCTGGAACGACTCGTACGGGTGGTGCACGAGCATGTGCTTCGCTTCGCGCAGCGCGTGGAAGATGTTGCCCTCGGTCAAGAAGTCGACCGGCTGCACCGGCGAGTGTGACGGATCGCGCAGCTCGGGCATGTCGAGCGCGGAGATCTCGATGATGTCGCGCTGACCGAGCACGCCCTGCGCCTCGAACACGTCCTGCTCCTCGTCGAGGCCGAGCTCGGCGGCCAGGCGCCCGCGGAGATGCGGATGCATGTTGCGATCGACCTGCAGGCGCACGACCGGCGCGAACTTGCGCTTGCGCAGCTCGATCTCGATCATCTCGAGCAGGTCGTCGGCTTCTTCCTCGTCGCGCTCGGTGATCGCGTTGCGCGTCACGCGGAACGCGGAGCACGCCTCGATCTCCATGCCGGGGAACAACAAGTCCAGGTTGTTCGCCATCACGTCGGCTAGATCGACGAACGTCCGCGACGTGCCGAGCCGCACGAACCGCGACACGCCACCGCCGACCGGCACCTTCACGCGCGCGAGCAGCGACTCGACGTCGTTCTCGTAGCGCAGCGACACCAATAGATTCAGCGACAGGTTCGAGACGAACGGGAACGGGTGGGCCGGATCCATCGCCTGCGGCGTGACCAGCGGGAAGATGTTGCGGACGTAGTACTCGCGTACCCACGCGCGCTGCTGCGGATCGAGCTCCTTGAACGGAGCGATCCACACGCCGACCGCTTTGAGATCCGCGTGGATCTTGTCGAGGATCGTCGCCTTGCGCCCCTCGAGCTTGCCGATGAGATCGAGCGCCTCGGCGATCTGTTGCTGCGGCGTGCGGCCGTCGGGCGTGACCGTGTGGAGCTGCGCGCCGACCTGCTGCTTCAAGCCGCCGATGCGCTTCTGGAAGAATTCGTCGATGTTCGAGCTGACGATCGCGAGAAACTTCACGCGCTCGAGCAGCGGGTTGCGCTCGTCCTCGGCCTCGTGCAGCACGCGCCAGCAGAAGTTGAGGTACGTGAGCTCGCGGTTGAGGTAGAGCTCGGGCGCGTCGAGCGTGGTCGGCACGATGTCGCCGAGCCGCGGCGCGGGCGGCGAGCGCCCGGGCACGTCGATGTTGCGCAGCGAAGGCCGCAGCGACGGCTCGGCCGGGTCGGGCACGAGCTCGAGCCGCGGCAGCGGCACGCTTCCGCTGGCTTCGGGGCTCAAGCTCGGACGATCCGGCGACATACCTTCAAATCATACCCCGGCGCGTCGCCGAAATCAGCTTGAATTGCAATCAATTGGCCATCTTCGTGACAGGAGTTTCGCGGCCATCAGTCACGTGGAATCGCCGCTCGCGCGTTGCCTGTCGGATCCACACCGAATCCCCCGCGACTCCGCCGTCGCTCACCGGCTCTGGACCGAGCTCGATCTTCCACAGGGCTTCTCCCGAGTCGAGATCGACCGCGACCAGCTGATGCCAGCCGTCGCCTCCGGCCAGCTCGTAGGAGCGTACGTGATCGGTGAGCGTGATCGGACCGGTCGGCTGCGTACGGATCGGCTCGTGCTCGGTCGCGATGCGATATCCGCCGAGCTTGTCGCCGGCCGCGCGCAGAAATCCGAACACCTCGGCGCGCCCGCCACGCTCGACGCGCACGCTCACGGCCTGGCGGCTGCACGCCGCCGCCGGGCGCGCCGCATCGCCGGCGTAGTGCGGGATCAGCGCTTCCCACACCAGCTCGCCGTGATCGTGCAGCTCGACGAACGAGCGGGCGCCGCCGTGCTCGCTCCGAAACACGAGCGACGCGCCGTCGCACTCGACGGTCGCGATCACGTCGCCCGCGACCGGCCGTGCGTGGATGAAGTACCAGATGCCGACGCCGGCGATCGCGGCGCCGGCGATCACGATGCCGGGGCCGAGCCAGCCGAAGCGCGGCACCTATGCCTCGCCGACCGGCTTGCCGCCGGCGGTGTTCGAATGATCGAACGGCTTGGGCCGCTCGAGCTTGCCGGCGCCGGCGCCGTCCTTCGCCTGCACGAGCACGCGTCGGCCCGACGCGAAGAACACGGTGATCTTGCCGGACTCGCACACCTCGACCACGCCCTGGCCGAAATTCGGGTGCTCGACGCGCTCGCCGACCTCGAACCTCTCACTCGCGCGGTACGGGCGAACCGGCTTCGCGAGATCCGCGGCGACCGCTGGCTTCTCGAATCGCTCGACGGGAGCTTTCGGTGAGCCCGAGCTCGCGCGCGGTGGCTTCGGCGCGAACATCGACGGCTGGCGAACCTCCTTCGGCGCGCCATGCGGTGACTTGTAGCGGTGATAGCCGCCGCACTGCTTGCACTGGACCTTGACGATCTGCTCGCCGACCTTCGCGACCACGACGTGCCACACGTCACCGCACTTGGAGCACAAGGCTTCGACATCGGCCCCGACAGCAGCGGTCATCGCGCGGAGCATATGCTACTCGTCCGGCATGAGCCAGGCCGCGGCCGACGCGCTCGTGCGCGAAGCTGACGAGCTGTATCGAACCGAGCGATTCGCCGACGCCGCGGCGCGGTTCCAGCGCGCGGTCACGGTGTTTCCCAAGCACGCGGTCGGCTGGAAAGGACTCGGCAACGCGCTGCTCAACCTCGGTCGCCCGCACGACGCCGCCCGCGCGTTCGATCAGGCGATCGGCCTTCAGCCCGGGAGCGCGAGCGCGCTGTGGGGCGGCGCGCTCGCCCACGCCGAGATCGGCAACAAGGTGATCGCGCAGAACTACCTGCGGCGCACGCTCGTCCTCCAGCCGCAGTGGATCGAGATGGCCGAAGGCACCGAGCGGCTCGCGCCGCTGGTCGAGCCGTCCGCGCGGGCGGCCGACGTCTTGCGCCGCGCGTTCGGTCCGTTTGCGACGCGCGCGTATCGCCGCGGCGGGCGCACGATCGAGATCGGGCGCGTCGCCGAACGGCCGCGGCCCGGGCAATGCACGTTCGTCACGTTCGGGCTCGCGAAGGCGACATGGAACGCTCCGGCGCGGCCGCGCGTCGAGCTCGTGCTCGCGTCGAACCTCGCCGATGCCGATGTGTGCGGCCACATCCTCGCGAGCGTCGCGTTCCACCTCGCCGACGCGGGGTTCTATCCGGAGCCCGGCACGATCGTGCGCGACGGCGTGATCGCGCTCGAGGTCGGCGAGCTGTCGTACCGGCTCCCGCACATCTACATGTGCGCGCCGCGCGCGTGGGAGCTCGCGTTGCCGCTCGATGCAGGCCCGCCCGCGATCACGCTCGTGCAGGTGTTCCCGATCAGCGACCGCGAGCTCCAGGAATGGTACGCGATCGGCAGCGAGCGCTTCGAGCACACGCTGGGCGCGCGTGGGGTCGACGTCGGCGATCTACGGCGCGCCGGTTGCTAGCGCGGCGCGCCGAGCCGCGACCTTCTTGCAGTCGAGCGCATCGCCGTCGAGCGTGGTCGTCAGCTCGGTCTTGCCGTGCGCGACCGTGGTCTGGTGAAAGTGTGTGCCGCCGAGCGTGCCTTCGGTCGTCATCGTGAACTGGGTGAGATCGCGGCCGTACTTGTAGCCGGTCCACGCGCCCGGCTTGCCGATCAGCTCGCCGTTGCCGAGCGCGAGCGTGTCGCGCGTGACCGCGATCGCTTTGCCGTCGATCGCGAACGTGACGCGCGAGTCGATCTTGCCGGTGACGAGCAGCTGGATGCGCCTGGGCTCGAACACCTGCTCGATCACGACGTGATGCTTGTCGGAGCCCGAGCTCTGCGTGCCTTCGAAGCACGCATGGCTGGCATCGGGGGCGGTGTCGTCGAGCGACGCCCGCCGCTTGTCGAGCTCGGCGCAGTCGAACGCCTTCGCGGCGATGTCGAACGACATCGCCGCCTTGCCGGTGCGCTCGAGCTGCCCGCGGATCGCCAGCGCATCGCCACCGAGCTTGCCGTCGGCGGTCAAGCTCCCGTAGCCGTTCGGCAGCTCGACGACCTCGTGATACGACGTCCACTTCCACGCCGGGCCCTGCAGCGTGCCCTTGCCCTCGATCGCGCCGTGCCTGAACGTGAACGATGCACCGTCGGCGGCCACCTTGTACGTCTGCACGCGCTCGCGCCGCGGATTGGCCGCGCGCCACTCGTGCTGTCGGATCTCGCCGGCATCGCGATCGGCTTCGCGCACCGCGATGATGCGCTGCGACTTGCCGTCGGCGGTCTCGGTGCCGTCGTAGCACTTCTTTTCGATCGGGCCCGCCGTCGCGGTGCGGGCGAACGCGAGCAAGACGACGAGCGTGCGCATGGCGCGAGTCTTACCTACGGCGCGTCGCGCGTGGCAAGGCTCAGCGCCATCACGCCGGGCGTGGTGCCGCTAGCCGTCGGCAATACAAAGCCATTCGGCACATTTTGATCTGTGAAGCCGACGTAGACCATATAGCGCCCGTCGCCCTCGGCCGCGACGTCGGCGCCGGTGAGCAGCCCGAGGTCCTCGCTCGCGTAGCTCTGCATCCACACCAGATCGCGCACGCTGCCGTACTGGATCGTCCACTGCGCGCCGTCGTTCGACGTCGCGTGCCACACGCCGGCCATGTTGTTGAACTGGACCGGCTGCGCGGTGTCCTCGCCGGCGAGATCGGAGTGCAGCCACATCTCCCACCGGCAGTGCGGGGCATCGTAGATCACGCTCGGCTGGCCGCCGCCGCTGGTCGGATCGATCGTCGCGCGCAGGAGCGAGCGGATCGGCGCCGCGTCGACGCTCCAGTGGATGCCGTCGCTCGACGTCGCGTGGCCGATGCCATACGCGGACGCCGTGCACGGCGACCCCATGCACGCGTAGCTCGAGAACCACAGATGATACGTGCCGGCGACGTACGCGAGCTCGGGATCGGCGACGATCGCGCCGGTCGCGCTCGGGTACGCGTCGGCGCCGGTCAGCACGAGCCCGTCCATCGCGTGCGGCGAGTCGGCCGCGGCGATGCGCGTGAACGTCACGCCGTCGGCGGAGAACGCCGCGCCGATCGCGTAGTTCGTGATCCCGGTCGATCCGAGCTGCCCCGACGCGCCGCTGTACATCAAGAGGTAGCGCTGCGCGGCCGGCGCGTCGGGATTCTCGACGACCGTCGGGGTCTCGGTGTTCGTGTGATCCCACGCGCCGGCGTCGGGATTCACCGCGAGCGCCGGTGTGTCTTGCACCGTCCACGTCGCGAGGTCCGGGCTGGTCGCGTGCGCGATGGTCTGGGTGTTCGGCGCCGCGTAGCTGGTCGCGCGCGGGCCGTGATAGTAGAGCTGCCACAGGTTCACGGTCGCATCCCAGTGCAGGTCCGGATCGGCGATCAGGACCTCGATCCGGCCGTCTTGAAACGTACGGCCGGCGGTCAGCCGCGGATTGGGATCGCGCCGGTAGAAGCTCCCGATCGTGCCGACCGGCTGGCACTGGCTGGCCGGCGCATCGACCGCAGGAGAATCCACCGCCCCGTCGGCGGTCGCGGCATGACCACCGCCGCCGCACGCGCCGGCCGTTGCAAGAATCCACACCACGCGACGCATCGCGAAACCCAGTGCAGCGGTTGTGCCATGGGGAATGCCTGCTTGTCAGCAGCGGTTCTTCCGCCCAAGATGCGCGCGATGAAGGGCTTCTTCCTGCTCGGCGTGCTCCTCGCGGCCTGTTCCAGCTCGTCTCAGCTCGATGCCAAGAGCCCGACGGCCGCCACCAACCCGGCCCTCGAGAGTCGCATCAAGACGCTCGAAGCCGAGAACGCGAAGTACCGAGACGACCTCGAGTGGCTGCATGCCGTGCATCAACAGGCGAACGCGCAGCAGGCCGCCGAGGATGCCGAGGAGCCCGCACCCGACGCGATGTTCGCCGTCGACATCGCCCCCGACCTCGCCGCCGGTCAGGTCGACGGGCCGTCCAACGCCTGCGTGACGATCGTCAAGGCGTGGGACTTCGCGTGCCCGTACTGCGCGAAGGCCAGCGCGCCGCTCGAGCAGCTCGTCAAGGACTACAGCGGCAAGGTCCGCATCGTCTACAAGAACATGGTCGTCCACCCGCAGATCGCGATGCAGGCGCACCTCGCCGGCTGTGCGGCGAGCAAGCAGGGCAAGTTTCCCGAGTTCCGCCACGTGTGGTGGGACAAGGCGTTCGCGGCGTACGTCGCCGAGCGCGATCCCGCCAAGCTCGGCATGGACATGATCATGGCGATCGCGAAGGACCTGAAGCTCGACGCGACGAAGTTCAAGGCCGACATGGCGAGCGCGCAGTGCCAGCAGCAGGTCGAAGGCGACATGGCCGAGCTCGCGAAGTGGCACGTCAACGCGACGCCGACGTTCTTCATCAACGGCCGCTCGTTCATGTGGGACGGCACCGGCGACTCGTTCAAGTCGGCGATCGACGACGAGCTCAAGCGCGTCACGTCGTCGGGCGTGTCGTGCGCCGACTACTACCAGAAGGTCGTGATGGACAAGGGCGAGAAGAAGTTTCGCTCCAAGAAGGATGGTAAGGGCTGAATGTTGCTTGCGACCGAGCGCCGACCTCGGCAAGATGCAGCCATGAAGTCGTTAGCCTGCGTGCTGTTCGCGAGCGCCTTGGTCTTCGGGATCAGCGGCTGCGAGAACACCCAGTCCAAGCTCGATCAGAAGGGCGGCACCGGCGGCGGCTCGCTCGAAGAGCGGCTGGCGAAGCTCGAGGCCGACAACGCGAAGTATCACGACGAGCTCGAGTGGCTGAACGGCATCTACAAGAAGCAGCAGGCGCAGCAGCAGGCACAGGAAGACAACGAGCCCGATCCGAACGCGACGTTCGCGGTCGACATCGCGCCCGATCTCAAGCTCGGTCAGGTCGAAGGCCCGCCTACCGCGTGTGTCACGCTGGTCGAGGCCTGGGACTTTGCTTGACCCTTCTGCCAGAGGGTCAGTTCGACCCTCGAGCAGCTCGTGAAGGATAACGACGGCAAGGTTCGCGTCGTTTACAAGAACATGGTCGTGCACCCTCAGATCGTGATGAAGGGTCACCTCGGCGGCTGTGCCGCGGCCAAGCAGGGCAAGTTCGTCGAGTACCGCCACGTGTGGTGGGAGAAGGCGTTCGCGCCGTACGCGGCGGCGCGTGATCCGTCCAAGCTCGGCGAGGACACGATCATATCGATCGCGAAGGACCTGAAGCTCGACGAGGCGAAGTTCAAGGCCGACATGGACAGCCCGGACTGCGCCGCCCACGTCAAGCAGGACATGGCCGAGCTCGAGAAGTGGCACGTCAACGCGACGCCGAGCTTCTTCCTCGACGGCAAGCCGTTCCAGTGGAGCGGCCAGCCCGACGCGTTCAAGAGCGCGATCGACGACGAGCTCAAGAAGGTCGAGTCGTCGGGCGTGCCGTGCGCGGACTACTACCAGAAAGAAGTGATGGACAAGGGCGAGAAGCAGTTCAAGTCGAAGACGGGCAAGAGCGGCTAGCGCGCCAGATTGAGCAGCTCGAGCCGGCCCTCGAGCGCCTCGCGTTCCCGGCGATCGAGCCACACGCCGACGCGCGCTAGCGCGAAGCGCTTTCGCTACGACGCCCGAGGTCGTGCGACGATTTGCTACGCGATGCGAACCGCGACCGTTGATGACTTCGTGCGCGATCCGATCGGTCGGTACGTCGTGGGTTCGTGGTACATCGTCTGGGTGGATTCGCCGCGGTTGGCGGGGGCCGCATTCTTCGGACGGCCGGATTCCCGCGACCTACCCGACATCGCGCGCGTGACGACGCTTCCGGAAACGTGGAGCGATCCGGACGGCTACGACATCCTGGTCGATTGGAGCAGCATCGACGGCCTCGATCCGCTCGCGTTCGCGGGGCTGTCGACACACCTCAAGCGCGTGCTCGACTTGACGATCCGCTTGCGCCGAGCGGCGATCGTCAGGCCACCCGGTATGACCGGCGCGATCGTCGCAGGCGTGTTCCACGACGACGCCCCCCGCTCGCGCGCTGCGCTGTTCACCGATCGTGTCGAGGCTGTCGCGTGGCTCGGGCTTGCCGGCAGCGTCCACAAGCGCGTGGAGCAGCTACTGAGTACTCACTTCGCGGCGCCGCCGTTCTTGCGCGCGCTGCGCGATCGCTTGGCGCGTCGCGGCGGCGCGACGCTCGCGTCCGAGGCGCGCGCGCTTGGGCTCTCCGATCGTACGCTCTCCCGCCAGCTCCACGAGGCGGGGACGAGCTTTCGCGGGGAGGTGGAGCGGGCGCGCGTGCGCGCCGCAGAAGCATTGCTCGTCGACACCGAGCTCAAGCTCGATGCGGTGGCACGTCAGGTGGGGTTCGCGTCGCGCACCCACTTCAGTCAGTTCTTCCGCCGCGCCACCGGCGAATCGCCGAGCGAGTTTCGCGCGCGGCGTCGGTGATTCCGCCGGGCACCATGGCGGAACATCAGACCCGATTGGCGTCCGAACAGTCGCGCGCGTGGCTATATCCGTCGCGCCATGAAGCCCCCAAGGAGACTGTTCATGATTCGCAAGATCCAGAGGTCTGCTCCCCTTACGGTGCTCTGCGTCGGCGCTTTGTCCGCGTGCTCGCTCGTGTCGTCCGCGATGTCGGGCCACAAACCCTCCGCGCCTTCCACGTTCCCCGCGAACACCGCTGCCGGCGGTGCGGACACGCAAGTCGCTGGAGATCGCGACGAGGCGGCGCTCCCGGAAGCCGTGCGCGACCTGATTGACACCCATTACAGCGTGGCGCAGAGCCGGGCGAACGCCGCGCGCGTGTTTGTGAGGTCGAACCAGGCGTTCCAGCACGCCTGGCAGGCCTACGAGGCGCGCCGCTCCGCCGTAGAGCCGCAGCTCGCGGCGGCTCGTGAGCTCGCGAAGACCGACCGCGCTGCGGCCATGAGCAAGCTGCTCGCGATGATCCCGGACACGCCACAGACGTGGAAGCGTCAATGGATCGAGCCCATCGACGCCGACTACCCGGTCGCGGTCGAGCTCATGAAGCTCGCAAGCGCCGCGAAGGACTTCCGGATGTACGTGCACGGAATGCACGCGCTCGTCGGGCGCCGCGAGATCAAGGACACGCGCGAAGTCGAGCAGATGCGTTGGTTCGCGTTCCGCAATGGCAGCGAGCTCTACAACTTGACGGTTGGCCTCGACAAGCCACGGGTCGAGCGCGTGAAGACGCTGCAGGACGACGTCAACAAGCTCATCGCCGCAGCTGTCAACAGCGCGAGCATCGCGTGGACGGGCACGACACGCGGGGACGTCAAGCACTGCTCCGATGCCGGCGTGCACAGTGGCGCGTGGTGCTGGGAGGTGCCGATGTCGTTGCAGGTACACGGCCGCACCGCGACCGAGCACGTGCGGTCGTCGTACACCGAGGCGTACAACTGCGTCGACACGAGCCGCTTCTACGGCTGGGACCCGCTGACCGGAGTCGCCCAGTACTATCAGACCTGCCAGCACCGCCAGCGCCCGATCAAGGAGGACGTCGAAGCGGCGCTCGGAGAGGACGCCGACCCGAAGCTGGCAGGCAGCAGCGACCGTGCCGGCATCCTCGGCCACGTCGTGAAGTCGGGGCCGGGCAGCATCACGCTCGAAAACGCGGTGCTCGTCGATTTCGCGGCGCTCAATCCGACCGCCGGCGAGAACGCGGCGCTCGTGTTCTCGCCGCCGGAACGCGAGCGAATGGACGAGACGGGTGCCGTGGCGGTCGTGAAGGCGGAGTAAGGGAATCAGATCTTGTTGGTCGTATCTCTGGCTGACGGGGTGACCAGCGTTCGTGCGTCGGAAACGGCGGCTAACGCAGGCGCTGGCCGGTGCCCGGCTGGTAGTCGACGATCTCCATCTTGATGGCGCCGTAGTCGGTCCTCGCGGTGACCCCCAGCGGCACGCGGCCGTCGTCGTCGCTGATCCACACGGTGAAGTTGCGCTCGTCGGAATCGGGAAAGCGCGAGCCGTCGCGCGCGAGCTTGTAGGTGTGGCCGTCGAGGCGCAGCGCCGGGAAGTCGCCGATCGCGGTGTGGAGCTGCTGCTTGCCGCCGATCTTCATCTCGACGTGCCACAGGAAGCGGCTGCGCAGCACCTCGGCGACGACCGTCGAGCCGGGCGGGCCTTCCCACGCGCGCAGCGCGATCAAGAACGAGTTCATGTCCCACACATCCGGCAGCGACACGTGCTGCGGCTCGGGCCTGGGCGGGTCGCCGTTCAGGTGGAACGCGATCGGCACGGTGTCGCCGTGGCGGCCCGCGAGGTCGGCGTCGGTCTTTTCCTTGTCCTGGCCGTTGGTCGCGTACTCGTCGCACGTCCAGTGCACGGGCCGGCCGGTCTTCACGTCGATCCACGACGAGAAGTAGTCGTCGACCTTCACGAGCGCGCCGAGCCCGACCGTCTTCGCGTGCGACTGCACGACGATCTGGCCGGGCCGCTCCGGCGCGTCGGAGATCGCGAGGTCGTAGATCGCGAGCTCGACCCCCCCGAGCGCGAGCTTGTACTGCATGTGCTCGCCCGGCGTCGCGAGCGGCGGCCCGTCGGGCAGCTTGTTGACCAGCGGCCCGGTCGGCCTGACGACATCGTGCGGCGACGAGCTGCACGCCCAGACGAGCGCGAGAACGAGCGAGCGACGAGCCACGATCGGACCCTAACTAGGCCATATGTTTAACGCAACCGCCTCGGGATGATCCCTTGGGTTTAATGTCTCCTACTGGTAAAAGGTAACCCCGATGGAAACCAAGCATCTGGAGCGAGTCGTCATTCGCTTCGCGGGCGATTCCGGTGATGGCATGCAGCTGACCGGAAGCGAGTTCGCGAAGGCCGCTGCAGAAGCCGGCAACGACATCTCGACGTTCCCCGACTTCCCCGCCGAAATCCGCGCGCCCGCGGGCAGCCTGTTCGGCGTGTCGGGCTTCCAGCTGCACTTTTCCTCGTCGGAGATCTACACGCCGGGCGACGCGCCCGACGTGCTGGTCGCGATGAACCCGGCCGCGCTCAAGACAAACCTCAAGGATCTCGTCGACGGCGGCACGCTGATCGTCAACACCGGCGCGTTCATCGAGGCAAATCTCAAGAAAGCCGGCTACACGACCAACCCGATCGACGACGGCAGCCTCGCCAAGTACAAGGTGCACGCGGTCGACATCCACCAGCTGACCAACTCCGCGCTCGACGGCACCGACCTGTCGACGAAGGAGAAGGGCCGCTCGAAGAACTTCTTCGCGCTCGGCCTCGTGTTCTGGATGTACGGCCGCGAGATCGAAGGCGAGATCCGGCGCATCCACCAGCAGTTCGCGAAGAAGCCCGGCTACGGCGAGGCGAACGTCAAGGTGTTCAAGGCCGGCTACCACTACGGCGAGACCGCCGAGGTGTTCCAGACCGTCTACAAGGTCCCGCCGGCGGTGTTCACGCCGGGCATGTATCGCAACATCACCGGCAACGAGGCGATGGCGCTCGGCCTCGTCGTCGGCGCCGAGCTCGCCGGCAAGAAGCTGTTCTACTCGGGTTATCCGATCACGCCCGCGTCGACGATCTTGCACACGCTCGCGAAGTACAAGAACTTCGGAACGATCACGTTCCAGGCCGAAGACGAGATCGCCGCGATCGGCGCCGCGATCGGCGCGGCGTACGGCGGCGCGATCGCGGTGACGGCGTCGAGCGGTCCGGGCGTCGCGCTCAAGGGCGAAGCGATCGGCCTCGGCGTGATGACCGAGCTGCCGCTCGTGATCGTCAACGTGCAGCGCGGCGGCCCGTCGACCGGCCTGCCGACCAAGACCGAGCAGAGCGACCTGAACCAGGCGATCTTCGGCCGCAACGGCGAGGCGCCGGTGCCGGTGATCGCCGCGAAGAGCCCGGGCGATGTCTTCTACTGCGCGGTCGAGGCCGTGAAGGTCGCGACGCGCTACATGGTGCCGGTCATCTTGCTCAGCGACGGCTACATCGCGAACGGCAGCGAGCCGTGGCCGCTGCCGAACCTCGCGACGCTGCCGCGTTTCGACGTCAAGCACCGCACCGATCCGAACGGCTACTTCGTCTACCAGCGCGATCCGAAGACGCTCGCGCGCGACTGGGTGATCCCCGGCACGCCCGGCCTCGAGCACCGCATCGGCGGCATCGAGAAGGACGCGCTGACCGGCAACATCTCGTACGCGCCCGACAACCACGAGAAGCAGACCAGGGTGCGCGCCGACAAGGTCGCGCGCGTCGCGCAGGAGATCGGCGAGCTCGATCTCGGCGGCGCCGAGAGCGGCGACGTGCTCGTCGTCGGCTGGGGCGGCACCTACGGCGCGCTGCGCCAGGCGCAGCAGGCGCTCGTCGCGCAGGGCAAGAAGGTCAGCCACGCGCACCTGCGCTGGCTGTCGCCGCTCGAGCCCGGCTTCGCGAAGATCGTGCGCAACTTCAAGCACGTGCTGGTCGCCGAGCTCAACATGGGCCAGCTCCGTCACATCATCCGCGCGCAGTTCCTCGTCGACGCGGTCGGCCTCAACAAGATCCAGGGCCAGCCGTTCAAGGTTCGCGAGGTGACGGCCGCGATCGAAAATCTCCTCGGACCGTCGACGGCGCAGAAGCCGGTCGCCGCGCAGGTGATCGCCTAGAGGCAATATGACCGAAGCAGTCAAGATCAAGCTGTCGAAGAAGGACCTCGAGTCCGATCAAGACGTCCGCTGGTGCCCGGGCTGCGGCGACTACGCGATCCTCGCGACCGTGCAGCGCACGCTCGCGCAGCTCGGCGTCAAGCGCGAGACCACGGTGTTCATCAGCGGCATCGGCTGCTCGAGCCGGTTCCCGTACTACATGAACACGTACGGGTTCCACACGATCCACGGCCGCGCGCCGGCGATCGCGAGCGGGCTCAAGGTCACGCGCCCCGAGCTCGACGTGTGGGTGATCACCGGCGACGGCGACGGCCTGTCGATCGGCGGCAACCACATGATCCACGCGCTCCGGCGCAACATGGATCTCAAGATCATCCTGTTCAACAACCAGATCTACGGGCTCACCAAGGGCCAGTACTCGCCGACCAGCGCGCTCGGGACGCGCGCGGCGTCGACGCCGTCGGGCTCGGTCGATCACCCGCTCAATCCGATCGAGCTCGCGCTCGGCGCGGGCGCGACGTTCGTCGCGCGCGCGGCCGACACCGACGCGAAGCTCCTCGCGTCGATCCTCGAGCAGGCCTACAAGCACAAGGGCTCGGTGTTCATCGAGATCCTGCAGAACTGCCCGGTGTTCAACGACGGTGTGTGGGAAGGCGTGAAGGACGATCCGGCCGGCAAGCAGATCGCGCTCGTCGACGGCAAGCCGCTCGTGTTCGCGGGCGGCACCAAGGGCATCAAGCTCGGCGCCGGCATGGTGCCCGAGATCTGCGAGGCGAGCGATCCGGCGGTGCTCGTGCACGGCGAGCGCGGCTCGCTGCTCTACGCGCAGCTGCTCGCGCAGCTCGTCCAGCCGCACTTCCCGATCCCGATGGGCATCCTCCATCGCGAGGACAAGGCGACCTACGAGACGCTCGCGCACGCGCAGGTCGACGAAGCGATCGCGAAGCAGGGCCCCGGCGATCTCAACAAGCTGATGTACTCGGGCATGGTCTGGGAAGTCGGCGCCGACGGCACGCGACACTAGGCGAAAGCGCGGAGGCGCTTGCTGCGCAGCCCGCGCGCTTCGTTGGCGCTCCGCTTCCGGTGCTCACGTAAAGAACTACGCTCCGCTCCGGTTCTCGCGCCGCCTCGCGCGCGGGCTTGCTCGCTGACGCGCCGGAGAGCGCGCACGAAGAGGCCCGGCTAATCGCGGACGTCGTACGCGACCAGCTCGAGCGCGACCGCGCCGAGCTCGGTGTCGCAGTGAAAGCCGAGCGGCACGCGCGCCTCGTCGTCGGACACCCATGCGACGAACGGCTGACCGCCGCCGCGACCTTCGTAGCGCACCGCGGGCTTGCCGCCGTGCGGCTCGCGCGCGACGTCGGTGAGATCGGCCGTGAAGTGGCCGCCGCCGATCTCGATCGCGAGCTCGGTGGCGAGCCCGGGCTCCGAGCGCCACGCGCGCACCGCGCCGATCGCGGAGTGGATGTCGTGGTGGAGATCGCCGGCTTCCCACGTGCGGCGGTCGGAGTGATGCTCGTGCTGGCCGGCCATCGTCGCGACGGCTTCTTCGTGGTCCTCGATCGGCAGCCCCGAATCGAGGTCGATCGTCGAGCTGAGCTCCCACGTGAAGTCGCCGAACAGCGAAGCGAAGCCATCCGCGCGCCCGCGCGAGCGCACGACGATCGCGCGCCGGCCGCCGACCCAGCCGGGCTCGCCGATCGCGGTCTGCACGGTCGCGAACACGATGCCACGCACCGTCGCGCGCAGCTCGATCGTCTCGTCGGGGACCGCGAGCACGCCGGTGCCGATCGCGGCATGACGGACTCGGGAAGGTTTGGCCGGCGCCGGGTCTTGGCCGTCGAAGTGGCTGCAGCTGCACAACACGAGCAAACCGAGCACGCGCACGGTTCCATTAGACGCGCCACGCGCCGGATCGTGCCTAACCTCGCGCAGCAGTTCGAGGCCCGCACTCATCGCCTGCGACGACACCCATCGCGGGCGCCGGTTGCAAGCGCACTAAAAGCTTCTTCATGCTCGGCTCGGCGCGAACGCGCGCATCCTACGACCATGCGCTACATCGCCGCCGTTCTCGCCGCAGGTTGCGCCATCGGCTCGCCGCCGGGATTCTCGCCGGGCGACACCTGGACGTTCCCGCTCGTCGATCCGCTGTCCGACGGACGGCTCGTCGTGCCGGTCACGATCCACGGCAAGGGGCCATTCCTGTTCGCGATCGACCGCGACGCGGCGTCGACGATGATCGATCCCGACGTCGCGGCCGCGCTCGGCGTGCGTGCGCTCGGCGAGATCCGCGTCGACGACTACGACGATCACAGCCACCCGGCGTGGTACGCCGAGCTCACCGACTTCGAGGTCGGCAACCTCACGCTCAGCCTGGTCCCGGTCACGATCCTGCCCAAGCCGGGGCGCTTCGACGAGGACGGCCGCCGCATCCACGGCGTGCTCGGCCGCACGTTCATCGCCGATTCGCTCGTGTTCGGCTTCGATCGCGATCGCGGCATCGCGTGGCTGTCGACGCAGCAAGCGTTCAAGGCGCCGAGCGGCGCGACCGAGCTCGCACTCGACCGCGTGTCCAACGCGGGCGTCAAGGTCGCGTGGCGGCCGGTCGTCAAGGAAGCGAAGGTCGGCGATACCGTCGTCGATCTGCATCCCGACTTCTCGCGCCTCACGAGCGAGCTCGCGGTCGACAAGTGGCAGGCGAGCGGCCTGGCGCAAACCGAGTGGGGCCTGCACATCGTCGACGATTCGAGCGGTGAAGTGCGCGACGTCTCCAAGCTCGGCATCGCGCCGCACGTGACGGTCGCAGCGGCGGTCCGCGAGCACGTCGGGTTCGTCCCGTACGACGACAAGCGGCTGTGGAAGTACAAGCTCGACGGCGTGCTCGGCCTCGACTTCTTCCGGCCGTACAAGGTCGCCGCCGACTGGCACCACGAGAAGATCTACTTGACGCCGCGCGAGGACCTCCACGCGTCGCTCGCGACGCGCGTGGGCCGCTGGCCCGAGCTCGCGACGTGCGAGCACCCGGGCTGCGCGACGTTCGAGACGTTTGCCAGCGCGCACCCGGACCAAGGGCCGGTGCTGCGGGTCGTGCGCAACGGCTATCAGGGTGACCTCGAGGTGATCATGCACGCGACGAAGAACGGCGCCGAGCTGCCGAGCTTCGAGGTCAACCTGCCGGCCGAATCCGCCGCGCTCGACGCCCAGCTCGAGCCGCGCTACCTCGGCGCCAGCTTCGAGATCGTCGACGCCAGCCCGTTCCCGCGCCGTTGCGAGTACATCGACGGCTGCATCATGAAGGACTCGCTGCTGCCGCCGTGACTTGACGCCGGCGCCGATAGCGGCAAGATCGCGCGGCCATGTCCGCGCACGTCGTTTCTCGAGACCACGTCGACAAGACGATCACGGCCTTCACCCGGCTCGACCAGCGCGGCGACAAGCGCGCCATGAACAAGCTCGCGCAGCGGCTGCAGAAGGAGCAGCCGTTTCTACTCCAGCACGCCGCCGCGGTGCGCACCGAGCACGGCGACGCGGTCGGCGAGGCTGCGGTGTTCTACGCGACGCTCGTGTGGGCGATGTTCGACCACGGCCGCGAGGACACGCTGCCGCGCCTGACCCAGCAGAACCTCGCCGATGCCGATCGCGTCGTCACCGAGGAGCTCGCGAAGCTCGACGGCCTCGCCGACAAGGCGCCGCACGAGCGCGTCGCGCCGCCGCTCGCCGCGAAGCAGCCGCACATCTACGCGAAGATGTCCGAGCTGCTCGCCGAGGACGTCAAGGAGGCCGCGATGACCGCCGACACCGCCGGCATCATCATCAAGCCGACCGAGGTGATGATCGAGGCGTTCGACGCCGCACTCTCGGGCGCGCGCCCGGGCGAGCGCCAGGGGACGGTGATCGCCGCCGCGAAGGTCGGGCGCAACGAGCCGTGCCCGTGCGGCAGCGGCAAGAAGTACAAGAAGTGCCACGGCGAGGCGGCGTAGCGCGCGCTACGCCAGGCCCTCGACGCGCAGCCACGGCCCGGCCGTGTACGGGAACGATTGATCGAAGTGGACGTGCGCGACGTACCACAGCGTGACGTCCTCGCCGTCGAGCGGCTCGTTGCCGACGTACGCCGCCGGGAACGGCTGGCTGCCCGCCGCCGAGCGCGGCGAGAACGGCGGCCACTCGCCGTCGTGGTAGCGGATCGCGAACACCTCGGCGTCGTCCCAGCTGTGCGGGCGCACGTTGATCGACGCGCGCGACCCGAAGTCGACCTGACGCCACACGTTGCCGTGATCGTCGGCCTCGCCCGAGTACGGAAACCAGCCCTCGGTCTCGACGCGCTGCCACCGGCCGTTTTCGAAGTGCTCGAACGCGTCGTCGCGCGCGCCGTCGAGATCGAAGTCGAAGCGAAAGTGCGGGTGATACGTGTGCTGGTCGTGCACGCCCGGCCCGAAGATCGTCAGCCACGGGCACATCCGGCCGTCGTCGTGGAACCGCCACAGCTGCGTGTAATGGTACGGCCCCGCCTGGAAGCTCGCCGACAGCTCGACGCCGCCGCGGAACGACTGCACGCGGACCGGCCCGTCGAGCGTGCGCGTGCCGAGCGGGATCCACCACGGCCCGTGGCTCTCGACCTCGTGCTCGACGTCGAGCGTCTGCCGCTGGTGATCGATCGTCACGTACGGCAGCGAGCCTTCCCACATCACGCGCCGGCCCTTGTAGTCGGCGAGATAGATCATGATCCCGGCCGACTCGGTCAGACGCCAGTGAAACTTCCAGCCCGCTTCGTCGATGACGTTGCTCATCGGTTCACCATTGCTCCGCCGGGACCACCTGGGTCACGACTTGATCCAAGAGGTCGACGACCGCGACCAGCGACGGATGGCCGCCGGTCTGCCCGAACAGCACCGCGGCCGAGCGCCGCGCGAACGCGAGGTCGCTCGCGGTGCGCCCCCAGTAATGCATCGTCGCCTGAGCCGACTCGCCGAGCGACAGCCGCTCGCGCACGCGCGGGTCGACCATCGCGATCGACGTCGCGATCGCCTCTTCTTCGCGCGACAGCATCGGCTGGCTGCGTTCGAGCTCGAGGTGCGCGACCACGCCGGCGTCGAGATCGACGCACGCGTCGACCGCGCGATCATGCGAGTAGTCGTACGCGACGACGCGCGCGAGCCGGTGGCCGGCCATCCAGTGCGGCGGCTTGACCACGAGCGGCTCCGTGCAGATCACGCGGTAGCGGCCGACCTTGGCCATCGCAGCCAGCCGGCGGTCCTCGATCAGCGTGCGCAGCGCGTCGGCGACCTCGCCCGGGGTGAGCGGGTCGAACAGCACCGGATCGGCGAGCTCGACGTCGGGCGCTTTGCCGCGGCGCGCCGGCTTGGCCCCGTGGCCATTCGGCTTGGCCTTCGCAGGTTTGGCGGGCTTGGCGGGCTTCGCGGCCTTCTTGGCAGCGCTTTTCGCTGGCATGGCGCGGACTATACACGCAATTAGATCGGCTCCCGCCGAAGCGCGTTCCATGTTCCATGCGCAGCCTCCTGTTCGCTTCGCTCCTGTTCGCCGGCGCCTGTGGCCAGGCCTACGCCGACCAGCCGACGATCGCCGCCCCGCAGGCCATGGGCCCGCGCACCGCGCTCGCGATCGCTCCCGCCAAGACCCGCGCGCCGTACGACGTGCAGGTCATCCGCGAGAGCGGCGAGGCGCTGCCGACCTATGCGTTCAAGGATCGCTTCTACGTCCAGGGCGACATCGGTCAGCGCTACATCATCCGCGTCACGAACCCGACCGCAAATCGCGTCGAGGCGGTGGTGTCGGTCGACGGGCTCGACGTGATCGATGGCGACTCCGGCGATCTGCGCAAGCGCGGCTACATCGTGCCGCCGTACGGCGACGTGCGCATCGAGGGCTTCCGCACGTCGCTCGACGACGTCGCGACGTTCCGGTTCTCGTCGGTCGACGGTTCGTATGCCGGCGCGCAGGGCAAGGCCCGCAACGTCGGCGTGATCGCCGTCGCGATCTTCGAGGAGCAGGGCGAGCCGCCGCAGCAGGTGATCGTGCAGAGCGACCAGCCGCCGCCGCCCCCGCGCAGGGCCGACAAGTCGTACGACTACCGCGACGATCTCGATGCGAGCCGGTCGGCGCCGCCCGCGCCGCGTCCGACGACGACGACCACGGCGCATGCAGCACCGAAGAAGTCGATGGGCCCCAGCGGTGGCGCGGCCGCCTCGCCGAGCGCGCCCCCGCCGGTCGCGAGCTCCGAGACCCGCGCGAAGGACAGCAACTACGCCGACGACGAAGGCGGCGGCGACTACGAGCGCGCGCCGGAGCCGACGCATCGCCCCGGCCTCGGCACCGAGTTCGGCGAGAGCCGCTCGTCGGGCGCGACCTACACGCGCTTCGTGCGCGCCGCGAACGCGCCGGTCGCGGTCGCCGAGCTGCGTTACAACGACACCGCCGGTCTCGCGGCGCTCGGCATCCCGGTCCAGCCGACGCCCGACCCGGGCGAGCTGATGACCCGCGAGACCGCGGACCCGTTCCCCGGCGACCAGCGGTTCGCGCAGCCGCCGCGTTGATCGATGCCGGCGGCTCAGCTGCAGCTCGAGATCACGACGTTGCCGTGCACGCGCCACCCGGTCGAGGTCTTGTCGTAGCGCCGGCTCGTCGAGCAGCAGCACATCTTGACCGCCTTCGGATCCGCCGGCGCGACGAAGTCTCCGCCATGCTCGACCTGCGCGCTGGTCGGCGAATCGATCGTGATCGAGATGTGCAGGTAACCGATCTTCGCGCGCTTCGCGTCGGCTTGCTGTTGCAGCTCGGCCACGGTCGTGAACACGAACGGTCGCGCCCCGTGCGGCATGCGCGCGACGGATGGCATCGCGCCGTTCGTCACGTCGATCACGACCGGGATCGATCCGGACTCGCCGAGCAGCTCGGAGTCCGGGACCGACGACGGGTTCGCGACGACCCCGGACAGGATCATGCTCGCGAGCTCGTCCGAAGCGGTCGCTTGCGGCGGCGCCGAGCCGGTGTTGCCGATCGGACGCGGCGCCGGCGGCGAGGCGCAGCAAGCCAGCGCCGCGAGGATCGGAATGGCTCGGGGCGTGCGCATCAGGGCCTCGGCTGCAACACCGGGCCGGCGCTGCCGGCCGGCTCGCAGTCCTCGAGCGGATTCTTCAACCCTTCGACGCACACCTTGATGTGGGTCGCGACGCACATCGCGGATTCGCCGTCCTTGTAGAACACCGCGGTCTTCTTGCCGCGATAGTGCGGCGCGCGGCACTCGATCTGCACCTTCTTGCCGTACGGGACGTCGACGTGCGAGCCGCTCGGGCCGCGGAAGTGACCGTCGATGTAGACGTCGGCCTCGCCGGGCGTGGTCAGGATGTCGACGCGCACGGTCGCCGGTTTCACGCCGAGCCCTGGCTCCAACCCGCGTGGGCCGGCATCGCGCGGCGCGAGCACGAGGACGCCGGCGTCGCTCGCCGGCTCGACCGGCTGGGCGTCGGGCGCGACCGCGACCTGCTCGGCGTCGCGCGCGGTCACGGCCGCGTCGCGTCGCGCGCGCGCGGCTTGCTCGTCGCCTCCGGCGGGATGCAGCACGACGACGACGACCGCGCCGACCGCGGCGAGCAGCGCGATCACGGCGAGCGCGTACGGCCAGCGCGGGCGGCGGCGCGCGATCGGCGCGCTGTCCTCGAACGCGTGGTGCAGCGACAGCGGCGCGGCGACGAACTCGGGCTCGTGCAGCGGGCGCGTCGGCGGCTTCGCGCGCCGCGGCGCGTGCGGCACCGGCGTGATGTCGGGATCGGCGCCCGGCGGCAATGGCGCGAGCGTCAGCGTCGCCCCGGCCGCGGCCGCGAGCGAGCCGGCGACGCCGTCGAGCGCGGCGAGCAGGTCGCTCATCTTCGGGTAGCGGTCGTCGCGATTCTTCGCGAGCGCGCGCATCACGATCGCCTCGAGCGGCGGCGGCACGCCGGCCGCGGGATTCACGACGCTCGGCGGCTTGACGTCGTCGAGCATCTGCATCGCGATCGTCTGCATGACGTTCGCGCCCTTGTGCGGGACGCGCCCGCACAGCATCTCGTACAGGATCGTGCCGAGCGCGTAGATGTCGACGCGATGGTCGGTGTCGCCGCGGCCGGTCGCCTGCTCGGGCGCCATGTACTCCGGCGTGCCGAAGATCGTGCCCTGGCGAGTGAGCTTGGGGCCCTCCGCTGCGCCCTCCGCGGGCGTGACCTTCGCGATGCCGAAGTCGACGATCTTGACGAAGTCGGGGCGGCCGTCGCGATCGACCAGGAACACGTTCTCGGGCTTGAGGTCGCGGTGGACGATGCCCTTGTCGTGCGCGGCGCCGAGCGCGCGCGCGATCTGCGACGCGATCCGCACCGCGCGCTCGGGTGGCATCGGCGCGGCCTCCTTGATCGTGCGTGCGAGCGTCGTGCCGTCGACGAACTCCATCACCGAGTAGGTCATGCCATCCGGCGTCGTGCCGAAATCGGTGACGTCGACGATGTTCGGGTGGCCGATGCGCGAGGCCGCCTTCGCTTCCTGCACGAACCGTCGCACGGTCGCCGAGTCGCGCATCGCCTCGCGCTTGAGCACCTTGATCGCGAGCGGGCGTTCGATCACCGCGTGGCGCACCGCGTACACGACGCCCATGCCGCCCTCGCCGATCTTGCGCAGCACCACGTAGCGGCCGTCGAGCGTCTCGCCGAGAAGGCGATCGCCCGCCGCCTTGCGCTCGTTGCGCCACTCCTCGACCGCGCTCGCGCTGTCGGTCGCCGAGACCGCGCGCACTTTCTTGGTGGCGTCGTCGAGTGTGTCGCCGAGATCGCCGGGCTGCGCCGTATGCGCTTCGGTCAGGACCGTGCGCTGCTCGGCGGCGGCGACGAGCGGCGTGCGATCGAACGGGCAGAACCCCGGTTCTTCGAACGATCGACGGCACGCCGGGCAGTCGTAACGCACGTGGCCTAGTGCTGCCGCGTGTCGTCGGGGTACTCGAGCGTCTGGTAGTAGACGAACAGCTCGGCGTGCGCCGAGACCGCGAGCACGCCGACGCCGTTGTACGGCATCACCGCGAGGTCGCGCCCGAACAGCTGGCCGTTCGCGGGCTCGGCGTTCTCGAGCGTCTCGGCGACACCGGCGCCGAGCGTGCCCTTCGTTTGTTCGTAGTTGTAGAGCTCGACCTGGCCCGAGGTCACGCCGTTCACCGCGCGGTTCGGGTAGCCGAGCGCGAGGAAGAACTCGCCGCTCGTGCCCATGCCGCCGAGCGTCGACGACGCCAGCCCGGTCACCGACAGCGCGGCCGCGCCCGACATCGCGGTCATCGTCGTGTCGGCGACGAACACCTGGCCGTTGCTGTTCGTGTCGACACCGACGAGCACGGCGTGACCGTCGTACGCGAACAGCCGCGAGCCGGGCGCGGGCTGGAACCCGGTCGCCGTGAAGATCGTCGCGGTTGCCAAGCACGCTGGCATCGAGGACAGCGGCAGCGCGAACGAGAGCAGCTTGCCATCGGTCGTCCAGGCGTAGAGCGGCGAGTTGTCCACCGTGGCGTCCGTCCCGATCGCGGCGATTCCGGCGACGGCCATCCCGCTCGGATCCTCTGCCATGCACGTCATGGTCTGCGCCATCGCCCCACCGGAGTTGAACGTGACCGTGATCAGCGACTGCCCCGAAGCGATCACGAGGCTCGTCTTCACGAACGTCGCGGCGTCCGCAGAGCCCGGAAAGGCCTGTGCGACCGACAGCGGCCCGGCCGCGGGCCCGTACACGATCGAGATCGGCGTCGAGATGTCACCCGACTGCACGAGCGCGAAGTTGCCCGTGTCGTCGGCGACGAACAGCGGCTGCGGGGCGAGCTGGGTGACGTTGTCATCGGCGAGCGCGCTCGAATAGCCGTTGCTCGCGTTGCCCTTCGCGTCGAAGTCGAGCTGCGAATACCACGCCGCGTTTCCGGACAGCACCGCGAGCGAGCCGGCGCTGCCGGTACCGGAGAGCGGCGCGATCGCGAGCGCGTAGTCGGTCGAGCCGACGCCGCTCGGCACCTTCTGCGAGTCCACCCACGTGCTCTGTTGCAGGTCGTCGAACGTCGTCCAGTTGCATGCCGCGAGCGCGGCGATGACGAGGTAGCGGTTCACCACGCACCTCCCACGCCGAGCCCGGCGAAGTTCGGGCCGATCTCCGGCTGGATCGCGAGCGCGCGCATGTCGACCGCGCCGAGCGACGGCGAGCCCTTGTCGCGGAACGTGTAGACGATGGCCGTGATGCCGGCGATCGCGGCGATGCCGAAGCCGGCGTCGGCGGAGATCGCGTAGATCTTGCCCTTCAGGATGCGCGAGTCGTTCGAGCTCGGCGGCGGGTTGCCCTTCGCGATCGCGAGGGACAGCTGGTCTTTCAGATCGTTCGCCTGCTCGCCGGCGTAGATCGCGCCGCCGAGGAAGATCGCGGTCACGACGTACGCCGCGATCGCGTCGCCGCGGCCGGGCTCCGGCGACATGTTCACCTTCAGCGACGTCTCGGTCTTGGCCTGAACCGTCACGCTCTTGACGAGCGGCTTGTAGCCCGGTCGCTTGACCTCGACCGTGTGCTCGCCTTCGCCGACCTTGCGGATGCACGGCGCGTGATCGCACAGCGGCTTGCCGTCGAGGAAGATCTTCGCGCCATCGAGCCCGAGCCCGACGATGTCGAGCTGGCCGACCGGCGTGCCCTTCAGCATGGCCTTCACGGCGTGCGCCTCGCCGGCCGCGATGTCGACGGTCTCGGTGTACTCGTCGTAGCCCTCGGCCGAGATCCAGAACGTGTGCTTGCCCGGCTTGATGTTCTGCGACATCGGCGTCTTGCCGATCGCGCCGACGCTCTTGTCGTCGACGTAGATCTCCGAGCCCGGGATGTTCGACGTGATGTCGACCCAGCCGAGGTAGCTCTCCTGCGATAGCGTCGACACGACCTGCACGAGCTTCGTCGGATCCGCGGTGATCGTGGTCTCGACCGGCTTGTAGCCGCGCTTCTCGATGATGAGCTTGTGATCGCCGTCGAGCGAGCCCGACCACGGCGTCTGCGCGAACACGCCCTTCTTCTTGTCGTCGAGGTAGATCGTCGCGTTCTGCGGCTCGGTCACGATCACGACCAGGCCGTGCACCTTGACGTCGCCGAGCTGCTGCACTTCGGCGGACGGTGTCTGCGCGGGCGGTGCCGCCGAGCCCGATCCGGAGCCCGATCCGCTCCCCGAGCCAGTGGCCGCATCCTTCAGCCGCTTCATCTCGTCCTGCAGGACGCTGATCGCCTTCTCGACCTTCGGCTTGTCGGCCGCGGTCGGATCTTCCTGCAGATACTTCTGGTAGAAGCTGACCGCCTTGCCGTACGCCTCGACGTCCGACAGCTTCTTGCCCTTCATGTGGTAGCTGGCGGCGACGTTGTAGAGGAACTGCGGGAACGGGCGCGCGGCGTACGCGTCTTGAAAGCCCTGCGCGGCCTCGTCGTACTTGCCTTGCAGGTAGTCGGTCTGTGCTTGATCGAACGCGTTCTGCGCTTTCTTCAGCTCGTCGGCGGCCGGCTGCGCGTCTGCCCGCGGCGCGATCACGGCGATCGCGACGCAGATCGCGAGCAGCACCCCTTGCTTCATAGCCGCGCAGCTTAACACGACTGCATCGGCTCATCGGCGGCTGCGACCGTCGCTGCGCCGGTGCGGTCGTGTTAACAGAAAACGACGTTCGCCTCGACGGGCTCGCGCGTGGTGCGGCAGCGGTTCGCGGGTGCGGCATCGTCGGCGTGGCCGAGCGCGAGCCCGAACAGGATCACGTCGGTCTCGCCGATCGGAAGCTGCGCGCGCAGCGCATCGGGGTACGCCGCGACCGACGCCATCGGGCAGGTGTCGATGCCGAGCGCGGCGGCCGCGGTGAGCACGTAGCCGAGCCACACGCCGACGTCGACGTACGCGTACGGACCGAGCCGGCGATCGCACGCGACGATCGCGACGTGCGGCGCGTCGAAGAAGTCGTAGTTGCGCAGCCACGCGTCGTAGCGCGCGGCCTTGTCGTCGCGCGCGATGCCCATCGCCTGGTAGAGCGCGACGCCGCACGCGACGCGATGCTCCTTGTACGGCGGCGGATAATCGAGCGGAAACGGGATCTCGGCGTGGGGAAAGCCCGCGCGCGCCGCGGCGACCATCGCGTCGGCGAGCTGCTTCGTGCGCGGCGGCTCGGTCACGACGACGCGCCACGGCTGCACGTTGCACCAGCTCGGCGCGCGCTGCGCGGCCGCGAACAGCTCGACGAGCGCGGCACGCGCGATCGGCTCGGCGCGGAACGCGCGGCGGCTCGCGCGCTGCTCCCACAGCTGTCGCAGCTCGCGGATCATTTCTTGGTCGCGCGCTTGAGGTTCGCGAACCGGAAGATCCCGGTCGTGTGCCCGTCGGAGAAGTGGATACCGACGCCGTAGTTGCCGACCAGGTGCATGTCGGCGACCGCGAGATCCTCGGGCACCGAGGCGGGATCGAGCAGGCGCTCGCCGGTTGCCTCGGACTGGCACAGCGCGCACGTGCAGCGGAGGCGCAGCTCGCGCGCCGGCCACACGTCTTCGCCGCCGTCTTCCCACACGAAGCGCACGTCGCGCTTGCCGAGTCCGATGATCTCGAGCGGCATGGGCATGCGCGTGTCGTATACCATGCACCGCGTGGCAGGCCCGAACGCGGACATGATCGAATACTGGAACGGCGACGGCGCGAAGCGCTGGATCGCGGCTCGCGATCGCATGGATCGTTCGATGGCGGCGATCCACGACGCGCTGATCGCGTTCGCGGAGCCGCGGCGCGGCGAGCGCGTGCTCGACGTCGGCTGCGGCTGCGGCACGACGACGATCGAGCTCGCGCGCCGCACCGGCGTCGTGGCGACCGGCATCGACGTGTCCGCGCCGATGGTCGCGGTCGCGCGCGAGCGCGCCGGCAAGGCCGCGAGCTTCGTCGTCGCCGACGCGTCGAGCCACGCGTTCGAGCCCGCGTTCCAGCTCGTGTTCTCGCGCTTCGGGGTGATGTTCTTCGCCGATCCGGTCGCGGCGTTCGCGAACATCCGCCGCGCGGTCAAGCCCGACGGCCGGATCGCGTTCGCGTGCTGGCGCGCGCTCGAGCACAACGCGTGGGCCGGCGTGCCGCTCGCGGCGGCGCGCCCGCTGCTGCCGGCGATGCCGCCGCCCGATCCGCTCGCGCCCGGTCCGTTCGCGTTCGCCGACGGCGAGCGCGTGTGCCGCATCCTCGCCGGTGCGGGCTTTCAGGATGCCTCGGTCGCCGCGCACGCGTCGTCGATGTGGCTCGGCGACACGCTCGAGTCGGCCGTCGACGAGGTGCTCTCGATCGGCCCGCTCGCGCGCGCCGCGGGCGAGCTGCCGGAGGCGACGCGCGCGCAGATTCGCGAGCGCGTGCGCGCCGCGCTCGAGCCGTACGTCGCGCCCGATGGCGTCGCGCTGCCGGCCGCCGTGTGGCTCGCCGGGGCGCGCGCGTAATGCCGCGGCAGCGTCGCTCGCTGTCGATGCCGCGCACGCCCGGCCGCGTGCACCGCGACGGCCTGACCGCGACCGCGACCGTGCTCGTCGAGGCGCTGACCGCGGCACAGGGCGATCGCGAGACCGCCGAGACGCTCACGCATCCGTTTCATTCGTATCCGGCGCGCCTGCATCCGGCCACCGCGCGCGTGCTCGTCGAATTCGTCGCCACGGGCGCGGCGCGTACGGCTCCGCTCGTCGATCCGTTCTGCGGATCGGGCACGGTGCTGGTCGAGGCGCGCGCCGCCGGCCTGCGCGCGATCGGCGTCGATCTGAATCCGCTCGCGGTGCTCGTCGCGCACGCGAAGACGTGGACGGTGCCGCCGCGGCGGCGGGGCGAGCTGCAAAAGGCCGCGCACGCGATCGCCGGTGCGGCGATCGCCGCGGGGAAAGCCGCGCGGCGCTCCGGTG
>Ga0335083_10000719_pt1 | contig 48287 bp, 33 predicted proteins | sample Lox_Sample_42_FD_206716 | JGI IMG/M metagenome (GOLD analysis project Ga0335083, IMG submission 206716) | Soil microbial communities from Loxahatchee National Wildlife Refuge, Florida, United States - Lox_Sample_4.2 | ecosystem: Environmental > Terrestrial > Soil > Wetlands | place: USA...
TTGGGCGTTGGGTCGGGTTGGCGTCGGCGGTGGCAGCTTTTGGTGGTGTGGGGGCAATTCTGCTGATTGGTCTTCTTACCGGCCTGATCGGTCGACCGGCACGGGCCCAACAGCCGGGGCAAATTCAAATTGTGCCGGGCGGAGGCATTGTCCAGTTCGGCGGCGGATTTCGGCGCTTCCCGGGACAAGGCCAAGATTCTGACGACACGCCCGAGGGCGTGTTCTTGCCCGTCGACCGCGATACCACCCGGCAATGGGAAAAAGCCAAATCGCTTTTGGACGACGGCCATTATGCAGACGCCGTCATGCTGTTAGATGAAATTCTGCAGCGGGGCGAGGATTACTTCTCCAAATCGGACGCGGACAAGCCCAACTATCAAAGTTTGAAGACCGAAGCGCAGCGGCTGATCGGCAACATGCCAGCCGAAGGACGAGAAGCGTACGAGTTGCAATTCGGCGCCCACGCTCAACAGATGCTCGATGCGGCGACGGCGGCGGGCGATATTGCCGGATTGGAAGAGATTGCGCGGCGCTATTTTCATACGAAGGCCGGCTACCAGGCGACGCTGCTGTTGGGCCGGCATCATTTAGATCACGATCGGCCATTGGCGGCGGCGTTGTGCTTCCAACGGTTGCTGGATGCGCCGAATGCGGCTGCCACGTTTGAGCCTACGTTGTCTGTGTTATTGGCCACAAGTTGGCAGCGGGGCGGTGTGCCCGATCGAGCCCAAGAAGTGCTGCTGTCGTTAAAAAAGAAAAGTCCCAACGCGGAGCTGCGTGTCGCCGGCAAAACAGTGGCGTTGTTTTCCGACGACAAGCAAGCGCTGGCATGGTTGGAATCGACCACCGGCAAACCGCAAAAAATGTCCCCGGAACAATTGCAGCAATGGGCGTTGGTCGGCGGCAATCCGGCGCGGAATGCAGCAAGCATGGGAGGCATTCCGCTGTTGAGCCCGCTGTGGCGCGTTTCGACGACGAATCATCCGACGCTGGAAAAATCGTTGGCGGGCATCCGGCAGCAATACGTGGACCAAGGCGTGGCCGCGATTCCTTCGATGCAACCGTTGGCCGTGGGCAATTTGGTGCTGATGCGCACCGCGCGCGATATGCTGGCCGTGGACTTTGACAGCGGCAAACGATTGTGGCCAATTCGCTCCGGCAGCGACACGTCGCTGGAGCAGATGCTGAATTCGTCGACGTCGTCGGGTTCTTCGGGCACAAACACGATTGATCCGCAGCACAACCCGGGCTTGATCGAACGGTTTTGGGAAGACGCCACGTTCGGCACGCTTTCTTGCGACGGCCAGCAGGTGTATTTGATCGACGACTTGGATGTCAGCAGCGTATCGCCCGCCGATGCGGGCAATGGCCCAATCATGTTCAACGGCCGGATGCGCATTAACGGCGGGGGGGCCATTATTATCCGTGGCCCGATCGGCGCGGATGGGCAAATGCTGATTCCCAAGCGCTACAACAAGCTGACCGCGCACGAATTGCGAACTCAAGGAAAGTTGAAGTGGGAAGTCGGCGGGCAAACCGGCGAAGACGAGCCGCAATTAGCGGGCGCGTTTTTTCTAGGGCCGCCGCTGCCGTTGGAAGGTAAGTTGTACGTACTGGCGGAAATGAAATCGAGCGAAATTAAACTGTGCGTGCTGGATGCGAAAACGGGCCGGTTGGATTGGTCGCAGCAAGTGGCCATCGTGGAGCAAAACATACAGCAAGATCCGTTGCGCAGGCTGGCCGGTTGCAGTCCGAGTTATGCCGACGGGGTGTTGGTGTGTCCTACAACGGCCGGGGCCGTGGTGGCGGTGGATATCGCCAATCGCACACTGCTGTGGGGCTACCAGTATCAACGCGACGGCAGCGTGCTGCCGCCGGGGGCCATGGTGTTACGCGGCGGCGGCGGGATGTGGACGCCCGCCATGATGCAGACGAATCCTGCGGAACGTTGGCTCGATTCCACCGTCACCCTTGCCGACCGATATACACTGGTGACGCCGCTGGAATCGAACGAATTGCATTGCCTTAATTTGATCGACGGCAAACTGCTCTGGAAACAACCGCGCGGCGAGAATTTATACGTCGGCGGAGTGCATCGCGGAACGGCGGTGCTCGTGGGACGGCATCAAATCAGCCTGCTGACGTTGGCGGACGAAAGATCGGCGGTGAAGACCAAAACGGTGGAGTTGCCGGCGGGCGCCATGCCCAGCGGCCGAGGATTCCTCAGCGGGGACGATTATTTTCTGCCGTTAACTTCGGCCGAAGTGGCACAGATCGATTTGAACTCCGGAAAAATTGTGGCCGAGGCAAAATCTCGCAAGGGGAGCATTCCCGGAAACTTGGTTTGCTACCAGGGGGAAATCATTTCGCAGGGGATCGATTACGTGGAAAGCTTTTTCCAGCGGCAGCCCTTGCAGGAACGGATCGCGAAAACGCTGGAAGAAAAGCCGAACGATCCCTGGGCTTTGGCGCACCGGGGTGAAATTGAATTAGAGGCCAGTGAGTTGGATTCGGCCATTGCCGATTTGCGCCGCGCTTACCAATCTGATCCCGATCCGTTAAACCGTGAATTGCTGTTTGAAGCGCTCTTGAACGGACTGACGAAAGATTTCAACCAACATCACGAGGACTTGCCCGAACTGGAGCAACTGGTTCGCGATGATCGGGAGCGGGGAATGTACTTGCGCGCGCGGGCGGCGGGTTTGCAACAAACCGGCGATATTTCCGGCGCACTGGATGCGTATCTGAAACTAGCTGCTTTGGAACCGCACGACGATGAACTGGAAGACCTGGACACGAAACTTTCGGTCTACCGTCCGCGTTGGGTGCAAGCGCAGCTCCACGAATTGTTGAGCGGCGTGAAGCCGGAAAATCGTGCTGCAATTGATGAAATTTTGCAGCGGCAATTAGATGTGGCGGTGGCCAGCACCGATACGAAAGCATTGAGTGCATTTGTGGATTGTTTTGGCAATCATCCCTTGGCCGACCGGGCGAGGGAGCTGTTGGTCGATAGGCTAACCGGGGCCGATACCCTGCTGGAACGCGAGCAATTACTGCTGGCGCTTGAGGTCTCTGCTTCGACCGTGCAGCGCAGCACCGCCATGTTCAAGTTGGCAAGCCTGCTGCGCGACGCCGGCCAGTGGGATGCGGCCCTGGCACAATGCCGCCGTTTGGAAGCGCAAGCAGGCGATCAGCCGGTATCGGAAGGCAAAAACGTAAAGCAGCTCCTCGCCAGCCTGCCGGAAAATTCCCCGATCCGACGGGTTGCGGCCCAAGACCGCTCCTGGCCCGAGGGAGAGGTCAAAGTCGAAAAGTCCGATGCCGTCGCGAAACCTCAGATGCCGGTTTTCAATACCGAAATCCAGGGCACGCGGGAGCCGTTTTTCTCCAATGTTTTGCTGGGCCGAGATCTGCAACACCAGGAGATCGTGGGGGTGGACGGCTTGGGAAAAAATTTGTTCCAAATTTCGCTCGCCGACCCGAATCGGATGAGCATGTATCGATCCAATGCCATCAACGATTACGCCTTTGTGCAAGGGCATATTTTGATCGTCTGCACGGGTTATCAAGTCGTGGGCTTAGATACGCTGCAGACCAGGGGCCCCTCCAACCCAGTGCTGTGGACGAAAGATCTGTGCGATTTGTCGATGGCCAACGGCAATTTTCAACCCCCGGTGCGGCAACCCATGCCCTGGGGCGGCGTGCGGCGGCTCCCAAATCAACAGAGCCAATTCGGTGACGTCGCTTTGTGCGGTCAACACACGCTGTGCTTTCAACATGGCCGCGATGTCACGGCGATTGATCCGCTAACCGGTCAGGTGCAATGGGTGCGTCACGGCGTGGAAATTGGCTGCGATTTATTTGGGGACGAGGAAATGATTGTTCTGGCGCCCGCCAACGGTAAACCCGCCTTGGTCTTACGCACCGCCGATGGCCAACTGTTGGGCGAACGGACCCTTCCGGCGACGTTCGATAAGCGTTGGACCAGTTACGGCCATTGTTTGCTCGTTTTTCGTGACCATAACGACGGCAACAAAGTGACGCTGGCCATGTTTGACCCGTGGACCCAGCACGATGTGTGGAGCGAAACATTTTCCGGTTGGAACAACGGCGGAAATTCCGGATTGAAGTGCACGACCGTCGACGGCGAAACCGTCGCGCTAATGCAATCCGACGGCCGCTTCGTGGTATTGAATTTGGCCGACGGCCGCAAACTCATCGACCAGCAATTGGAAGCGGAGCAAAATCAGCACAGCCAGCTGCAAAGCATTTTTGTGCTTAGCTCTTCGCAGCAGGTCATCCTCATCGCCAATCGTCCTGCACCCCCAATGGCTATGCCCACGGAACGCAGTATTGGCGAACCGCGCAATCTGGCGGTGAACGTGGTGCCCGTAAACTCGCAAATGGGAGAAACCATTACCAGCCAGTTGCCTCTTAGCGGCCACGTATACGCTTTCGACCGTGCCACCGGAAAACCGCAATGGACGACTCCCGCTTATGTAGATCAACAATGTTTATTGTTAGGTCAACCCGACGAATTGCCTGTGTTGACCTTCGTTCGCAATATCTCAACCATCGCCATGAATCGCAATTCGCAGCCCATGCGGGGCTCGGTCTTGTGCTTGGACAAGCGAAACGGCCGGTTGGTGTATGCCAATGACGATTTGCCGTTTATCAACAATTTTGAAATATCCGGAAAATTGGACGACAAGACCGTCACGCTGAGCTTGAACAACCAACCCACGTCAACGGCGGTGACGCTAAAGTTTACCGACGCGCCGGTCGCGCCCGAGCCGCCTTACCAAGCCGGTGCGTTTGAAAAGGCCGCCTCGGCGAGCGAACCAAAAGAATGACAACCTCCAATCCCAATTTTCCGTACTCTTGTTCCGCTTTCCGCCGTTTCCTGCCTGCTCCTTCCTGATTCCCGCTTCGTGATTCCAGATTCCTCCGTAATGTTTGACCCGTGAAACGTTTCGCCATGCCTCAGCAATTGCGATGGCTGTTTGTTATGCCGCCGGCTCGCAGCGCATCGCTGTGTTGTGCTGCTTTGCTGTGTTGCACTACATTACTGCGTAACGCTGAAGCTCAGGGCGCGGACAAAAGAGACCCGCGCGTGCAGCGGTGCATTGACCGCGGGTTGGAGTGGGTGGCCAACACGCAATCGCGCGTGGGAAGCTGGAGCGCCAAAGACGGCATGTACCCCACGGCCATGACGGCTCTGGCGGGCATCGCGCTATTGCAGGAGGGATCAACCACGACGCAAGGCAAGTACGCTCCGAATATCCGCCGCGCCGTCGATTATTTGTGCAGCCGCAGCCGCACCAACGGATTAATCGGCGATCCCACGCGCGACGATCGCTACACCTACGGTCACGGTTATTCCATGCTGTTTCTTTCCCAGGTCTTGGGAGAAGAAGAAGACGAAGCCCGCCGCAAGGATTTGATTCGGGTGTTGACCAATGCGGTGGAGTTTTGCGGCCGAGCCCAAACCGACGACGGCGGCTGGGGCTATGTCAGCGCCAAAGACGGCGGCGGATACGACGAAGGCTCCACCACCATCACGCAAGTGCAAGGACTGCGGGGGTGCCGCAACGCCGGCATCACCGTGCCCAAGGAAATTATCGACAAAGCCATTGCATACATCCACAAATGCACGCTGGAAGACGGTGCCGTACAGTACAGTTCCAAAGGGGGCGGCCCGCGGCCGGCAATCACGGCCGCCGCCATTGCCTGCCTGTACAATGCGGGCGATTACGACGACCAATTCGTTCCCAAAATGATGAAATATGCTGAAGACAATTTGAAAAGCCTCTCCAACCAAAGCTTCGGACACTGGCATTATGCACATTACTACTACTCCCAGGTCATGTACCGCGAAGGGGGCGAGAAGTGGGAAAAATATCGCGACGATATGTACACTCGACTGTTGAACGAAGCAACCGACGACGGCACGGGAACGTATTGGACCCAGGGTTATGTCGGCCCGATTTATACCACCGCGGTGAACCTGACGATTTTGCAACTCGACAACAATATTCTGCCCATCTACCAACGCTGAATGCAACGACTCACCCTTGACGGTTAATGGCGAAATTCGAATGACGAATCCCGGCGCGCCGGGAGTAAATGACCAATGGCCAAATCTCAATGACCAAGAGACGCTAAAGCATTGGTCATTGGTGCCTGGAAATTGGTCATTAAATTTTGATCTGTTCTTGCTTTGCCCTCCAAGGAACTACTCCATGCCCGATAGCACACTCGCGCACGATTCGCCCGCCATACGCAAATTGAACGACGCCCGGGAAAAAATCATCCAGCAACTTTCACAAGTCATCGTCGGCCAAAACCAGGTGATTGAAGAACTGTTGATTTCGCTGTTCGCGCGCAGCCATTGCCTCTTGGAAGGGGTGCCGGGCCTGGCCAAAACACTGATGATTAGCACGCTGGCCCGGGCGCTTAATTTATCGTTCAGCCGCATTCAATTCACGCCCGACCTGATGCCCGCCGACATCACGGGCACCGAAATCATCGAGGAGAACCGGAGCACCGGAAGCCGGGAATTCCGCTTTTTGGAAGGGCCGCTGTTTGCCAACGTGATTTTGGCGGATGAAATCAATCGCACGCCGCCGAAAACGCAGGCGGCGCTGCTGGAGGCGATGCAGGAGCGGCAAGTCACCGTAGGGCGTGTGCGGCATCAATTGGCCGATCCGTTTTTCGTGCTGGCGACGCAAAATCCCATTGAGCAGGAAGGGACGTACCCGTTGCCGGAAGCGCAGCAAGATCGGTTCATGTTCAAAATTTTCATCGATTATCCGAACTTCGACGAAGAGTTTGAAATTGCCCGCCGCACGACGACAAGCATGTTCGACCACGTGACGCCGGTGCTGGCGGCCGACGAAATCATCGAGCTGCAACGGCTGGTGCGCGAAGTGCCCGTGACCGACCACGTCATTCGCTACACGCTGTCGCTGGTGCGGCAAACCCGGGTGGGCGAGCCGGGCGTGCCCGATTTTGTCAACGACCAAATTTCCTGGGGGGCCGGCCCGCGGGCGGTGCAGTTTTTAATTTTGGGCGGCAAAGCCCGCGCGCTGTTGCACGGTCGGACGCATGTTTCGACGGACGACATTCAGGCCCTGGCCAAGCCAGTGCTGCGGCATCGGATGGTCGTGAATTTTTCCGCCGAGAGCGAAGGAATTAACGCGGACCATGTTGTCGATCGCCTGGTCGAGACCACGCCCACCAAGGAAGGCGAGCTGACCAGCGATGCGCGGTTTCAAAAGATTTTTGCATCTTAAATCCATCATTTTTAGGCCCAAGCCGACGCCTTTGGCGTCGATGATCGACCGCAAGCGGTCGGCTTGGGCGGTTCCCCCATGGCCACCGTCGATAAAAAACGCTTTCTGCATCCGGAGGCCATCAAGCGCATTGCGCGGTTGGACCTGCGGGCACGGCATATTGTGGAAGGGTATTTATCGGGAATGCACCGCAGTCCGTACTTTGGGCAATCGGTGGAGTTTTTGCAGCATCGCGAATACAGCTACGGCGACGATTTGCGGCACGTCGATTGGAAGGTGTGGGCCAAGCAAGACCGGCTGTACATCAAGCAGTACGAAGAGGAAACCAATCTGCGGGCAATGTTGCTGGTCGATGTGTCGCACAGCATGCAATATGGCAACGGCCCGTTGAACAAGTACGAGTACGCGTGCACGGCTGCGGTGAGCCTGGCGTATTTGCTGCTGCGGCAGCAAGACGCCGTGGGTTGCCTCGCATTTGACGAGGGGGTTCGCGCCACGGTGGGCATGCGCACCAAGCGCAGTCATTTAAACTCCATCATTCAATCGCTGGGAGTAAGCGTGCCGCAAAAGAAGACCGACCTGCAACAAATTCTGCGTCAGGCGGCCGAAAGTTTCCCGCACCGAGGGTTGATGATCATTCTGTCCGATTTGCTGGCCCCGCGCGCCGGCTTCATCAAGGGACTAAAGCTGCTGCGGCAGCGCGGACACGATGTGTTAATGCTGCACATCATGGACGACGACGAATTGGATTTTCCGTTTGCCGGTCCGACGCGCTTCGAAGGCTTGGAACTGCCGGAGAATTTGACGTGCAATCCGCGAGCCTTGCGCGACGGTTATTTGCAGGCCTTGAACGCTTATCTGGAAGAAGTCCGCCGCGCGTGCGCCCAAAACGAATGCGATTACAAGTTGATCCGCACCAGCGATCCGCTGGATGCGGTGTTGGCGCAATTCATCAGCAATCGGATGGGAACGCAACGCCGAGGTTAAACGCACTGTTTTATGCCCAACTTCCTGTATCCATTGCCGATTGCTCTTGTGGCGGGCCTGATCGCGCTGCCGATCGCCATTCACCTTATCAATTTGATGCGGCACCGCAAAGTACAGTGGGCGGCGATGGAGTTTTTGCTTCTCAGCCAAAAGCGCAATCACACCTGGATCATGCTCAAGCAGTTGCTCTTGTTGCTGCTCAGGATTGCCGCGATTGCCGCCGCCGTGATGATGGTGACGCAACCGATTTTACAAAACAAATTGGGCAGTCTGTTCGGCGGCAGTAAATTACACCACATTGTGCTGCTGGACGACAGCTTTTCAATGTCCGATCAATGGGCCGACACAACCGCCTTCGACGAAGCCAAAAAATTTGTGCTGCGATTGGGCAAGCAGGCGGCCCAGCAGCCGGCGCGGCAGGAATTCACGTTGTTGCGGTTTTCCCAGGCGGCGCATCCGGCGCGGGGCACGCAGGCCGATTTGGCAGGAGAAACCGTCGACAACGACGAGTTCCCGAAAAAGCTCGATCAAACCCTGCAGGCAATGCACGTTTCGCAACTGGCTGTCGGTCCGGCCGAAGCGCTGAAGGCGGCCACACAGACCATCGGCGATGGCGGCGAAGCCAACTACGTGGTCTTTTTGGTTTCCGATTTTCGCAGCAAAGATTGGGCGCCCGCGAAAGAGCTGCAAAAGCTGCTGCATAAGCTGAACGATGCCCGCGCAAAAGTGCAATTGATTAACTGCGTGGACGAGGCGCGCCCCAACCTGGCCATTACGGCGCTGCGGCCCGGCCGCGGCACGCGGGCGGCGGGCGTGCCGTTGCAAATGGAAGTGACGATCCACAATTACGGGGCCACGCCGGCCACGAACGTTTCGGTGCGATTGGAAGAGCAGGGGACCCAGCGACCGGCCATTGAAATTGACAAAATCGATCCGGGCCGCAGCGCGACCCGGCAGTTTGAAGTTCGCGCACAAACCGCGGGGCAACGGCGGATTTCCGCCTACTTGCCGGCCGACCCCGTGATGGTGGATAACTCGCGGCATACGGTCATCGATTTTCCGACGGGCGTGCCGGTGTTGATTATCGACGGCGGATTGAAAGCGGGGACGCTGCGCGATTCGGACGGTTTGTTTTTAGAATCGGCCTTGGCGCCGCCGGGGCCTGTGCCCACGGGTTTGCGGCCGCAGGTAGAACCGCCCCGGTTTTTGGACGACCATCCGCTGGATGAATTCGAAGCGATTTACGTGTGCAACGTCGACCGCCTGCCGCTAGACGCGGTCGACAAACTGACCAAGTTCGTGGAGGCCGGCGGCGGTGTGGCGTTTTTCGTCGGCGACCAATCGCGGGCCGATTTTTTGAATCAACTTTACGCCGATGGAAAAGGCTTGTTTCCCGCGCCGCTGGAAGCGCCGGTGCCGCTATTGGTCGATCAAAGCGCGAAGCAGCCCGACTTGCAAATTACCGATCATCCAATTTTTCGGATTTTTTCGGGCGAGAATAATCCGTTCATCAAAATGGTGAATATCGAAAAGTATTTTGCCGTGAAGAAGGGGTGGAAGCCGCCGGAAGGGTCGGCGACTACCGTCATCGCCGGCGTGCGGAACGGAGCGCCGCTGGTGATCGACAAAAAAATGGGGGACGGACGGGTGCTGGCGTTTCTGACCACAGCCGGGCCGCGCTGGAACAACTGGGGACGCGACAATCCCAGTTACGTGGTGGCGATGCAAGAGCTGCAGAATTACTTGGCGGCGGGAAAGCAAACTGACCCGTCGCGGCAGGTGGGCGTGCCGCTGGAGATTGCGGTCGATACGCAAAAATATCAACCGCAGGTCGAGTTTTTAACTCCGGCCGAGGGAACTGCGGACAAAATTGTGGTGAAGGCCGAGCCACAGGACAGCGGTCCTGCAAAAGCCACGCTGAATGACACCGACGCCAGCGGCATTTACGAAGTGCAACTGACGGGCAACGACAACACGCAGGAAGTGATCGACGTGGCTTACAACGTGGATGCCGCGGAAGGCGATTTGAACATCGTCACGCAGGAGCAACTGGCCGCGGAACTTTCCGACGTGGCGTACGAATATCATCGGGCCGGCGATTTGTATTTCGATTCCAAGGACATGCAGGGGTTCAATCTGAGCGAAAGCTTGCTGTACGTGTTGATTGCGCTCTTGGTGGGCGAGCAACTGCTGGCGTATTCGGCCAGTTATCATCCGGCCCGGCTGCGAGGAGCAAGCTGATGGGCCGCAAGAAAATTTTTACCGCCGCGTTGTTGGTCGCCGTAGTGTTCGTCGCCGCAGCCATTCATTTTGCCGCCGCGGGGGTGACGAACAATTCCACGGCAATTGTCGGCAATCAAACCGCGCCCGCCGATGGCGGCACTTCGGCAACCGGCGGTGGTGTTGCGGGCGGGGCGCTTACGCGGACTCGGTATGAATTCAGCCGGGTGCAATCGTTTACCGAATGGTGGCAGATGCCGCTGTTGGTGTTGGCGTGCGCGCTGGTGCTGCTGTTTGTGGCGTACATGTACCGGCGCGACAGCGTGGAATTGAAGCCCGGCATGGGAGTGCTATTGGCGATGCTGCGTTTGGCGGCTTTTGCGGGCGTGCTGCTGATGTATTTAGACGTGCAGAAGCGCAGCGAAACCAAGGTGGTGCATAATTCGCGGGTGGTGCTGCTGGTCGACACCAGCTTGAGCATGAGCCGCGCCGATGCCGACGAGACTGCGGCGGGCAATTCCGCGGGGGTGACTGCGGGCATTTCTTCCGGCGGCGTTTCCAACACAGCCAGCGGAGTGCGCCGGATCGATCAAGTGGCCGGGGCGCTAGCCGACGGGAAATTTTTGGACGCCTTGCGACACAAACACGACGTGGAAGTTGTGAAGTTCGATTCCGAGCTTCGCCGCACGGCCATGCTGCCCAAGCTTCCGGCAGCTCAACCCTCTCCCTCGGGGAGAGGGCAGGGTGAGGGTGCAGCAGCAAATTCGGACACCCTCGCCCCAACCCTCTCCCAAGGGGAGAGGGAAACCGCGCAAACCAAAAACGAAAACATCGACTGGCATAAAGAGCTTGATCCGCAAGGGGGCGAAACGCGCATCGGCCAGGCCGTGCGGCAAATCATCAACGACGAGCGGGGCGTGCCGCTTTCGGCCGTGGTTTTATTTTCCGACGGCGGCCAAAACGCGGGAGTCGACGTGGGGGCGGCGGTCAAAGCGGCACAGGAAGCGAAAGTGCCTGTCGATGTTATCGGTTTGGGCTCCGCCAAGCGGCCCACGAATGTGCGCGTCAGCGATTTAGTGGCTCCAGCCCGGGCCTACCCCGGCGATAGTTTTCAAGTGACGGGCTATGTGCAATCGCAGGGATTGGCCGGCCGGACCGTGACGGTGGAGCTGTCGGTCTTGGCCGCCGGGCAAGGACAGGGAGGCAAAACGGAAGCGCAACCGGCGCTGGAAAAAACGCAGCGCGTGACTTTGGGCAGCGATGCCGAATCGACGCCGGTGCGGTTCGACATACCAGGTTTCGATACGGCGGGGCGCCGCGTGGTGCGCTTTCGCATTAAGCCGCTGCCTGATGTGAAAGACACTACGGACAACCAGCGGGAAGTGGATGTGGACATTGTCGATCGCAAAAATCGCGTGCTGCTGTTTGCCGGCGGTCCGACGCGGGAATATCAATTCGTGCGCAACATGCTGCGCCGCAGCGAACTGGCCAAAAGCGGCGACATGACGGTCGATGTGCTGCTGCAGTCGGCCACCGACGGCGTTTCGCAGGATGCCAATCAAATTTTGCCCACATTCCCCCACACGATGCCCGAGCTGGCCCAGTACGACACCATCGTGGCCTTCGATCCCGACTGGCGGGAATTAGATCCGCAGCAAGTGGAGTTACTAGAAAAATGGGTGGGAGAAGAATCGGGCGGGCTGATTGCGATTGCCGGCCCGGTGTATACCGACGCCTGGGTGCAAGAGCCGGCGATGGCGACGATTCGCAAGCTGTACCCGGTGGAATTCAACCGCCGCTTGGCGCTATTGGAAGATGCCCGTTACGGCTCGCAGCAGCCGTGGCCGTTGGATTTTACCCGCGAAGGCTTGGAAGCGGAATTTTTGTGGCTGGACGACAGCGCCCAAACCAGCCGCGAAGTGTGGGATTCGTTCCCCGGCGTGTACGGTTATTACCGGGTGCGAGGCGCCAAGCCGGGCGCCACCACGTATGCGTTGTACTCCGATCCGGAAGCGGCGTCGGGGGAACAAAAGCCGGTGTACTTCGCAGGGCAGTTTTACGGATCGGGCCGGGTGTTTTACATGGGCAGCGGCGAAATGTGGAGGCTGCGGGAACTGGACGAAAAGTATTTCGATGCGTTGTACGTCAAGCTGATTCGGCATGTCTCGCAGGGACGGTTGTTGCGCGGTTCGCCGCTGGGGAACTTGCTGGTGGAGCGCGAACGGTATGTGGTCGGCAACACGGTGGTGGTGCGGGCACAGTTGACGAACCCCCAGCATCAACCGCTGGATGTGCCCAAAGTTACGTTGCAAGTGACGCAGAACGACGGTGTGCCGATGAACGTGGCGCTATTGCCCGATCCGTCTCGCAAGGGAATGTACCTGGGTCAGTTCACGGCGACACAGGAAGGCGAATGCCGGTTGGATTTGCTGCATCCCGATTCGCCCGACCAGCCGCTGACCCGTCGGCTGCAGGTGTTTATGCCCAAGCTGGAGCAGGAAAAGCCGGAACGAAACGATGCAGTATTAAAGGAACTGGCCGACGGCACCGGAGGGCAATTGTACATTGGCGTGCCCGCGGCGCTGGGTCCGGGAAGCGAAAAGCCCTTGGTGGGACAACTGCAAGATAAAACGCAAGAGACATACGTGGCGGGGCAGCGCGACCGAACCTGGGAAGAACATTGGATGCACTCGCTGCTGGGCATCATCGCCGGTTGCTTGTGCGTGGAGTGGCTGGTGCGGCGATTGTGCCGCTTGGCGTGAGGGGCAGTGGTCCGTAGTCAGTTGTCCGTTGCCAGTTGTTATTCGATGCAACGGACCACGGACAAGACAATTCGCAATTAATTTCAATGTCTGTCGAACTTGAAAAACATGAGCTGGCTCCGTCGATTGCAGGGCTGCTGGATCGGTTGCGGCTGCGCATTCGCAGTTATGTGTGGACCGATGGATTGGCGGCGGCGGTAATTGTGTTGGGATTGGCTTTTTGGATTTCGCTGGCCTTTGATTGGCTGTTTGAGCCGCCGTGGCAATTTCGGGCTTTGATGCTGGCGGCGGCGATAGCGGCACTGGCATACGTTGTGAACCGGCTAATTGTGCGCCGGGCTTTCCGTCCATTGGACAATGCCGATTTGGCCGTCGTGCTGGAGCGCCGTTTCCGCGAATACCACGACAGCTTGCTCACCACTGTGGAGCTATCCGAGCAATCAGCGCATGCGGCGGGGTTCAACGCGGAAATGCTGCATCACACGCGGCAGGAGGCGGCCCAACGATCAGAGGCGGTTCGGCTGGGCGATGTGTTTCGCTTCACGCCGCTGCTGCGCACTTTAACGACCGCGGCAGTGTTGGCAATCTCGGTTTTGGCGTTCGCCGTTGCGGCGCAAGAAGCGTTTGCCACGTGGGTCCAACGTGTCGTATTGCTTGACAAAAACTTGCTGTGGCCGCGGGCCAACCACGTGCGCGTGCAAGATTTTCCGGCCGATCATGTTCGCAAAGTGGCCAAGGGGTCCGATTTTGAAATCACGGCCGCGGCCGATCTGACCGGGCGATTCACCTTGCCGGAAACCGTCCAGGTGCGCTACCACACCGACGAAGACATAAACGGTCGAGACAACATGAGCACCGTGGGAACGCCGGGAGCGAATGATCGAGAACAAAAGTATTCGTATGTTTTCAAAGGGGTGATGTCATCGATTGGGTTTGACGTGTTCGGCGGCGACGACCGGGATCGGGGTTACCGGATTGAAGTGGTCGAGAATCCGACGATCAGCCACATGGAACTGGCCTGCGAATATCCGCAGTACACGGGCCGGCCGGCGAACACCGTGCCGGCCAGCGCTGTGGTGCAATTGCCGCAGGGAACGAAAATCACGATTCGCTGCGAAGCGAACAAAGACCTGGTGGATGTGCCGGTGACGATGGTGCAGGCAGATAAAGCCTCGGCGCTGGCGGACGTGGAGCTGCCGCCGGACGGCGACCGCCGGCATTTCTCGATCGCGCTGCCGGAATTGATGGAAGATACTACGCTGTTGTTCGAGTTGCACGATACGGACGGAATTCGCAGCCGGGACCCGGTGCGGCTGGTGTTGGCTGCCCGGGCCGACGACGTTCCCGCGGTAGCCTTGCAATTGAAGGGCATCAGCAACGCCATTACGCCGCAGGCGCGACTGCCCGTGGTCGGGAACGTCAAAGACGACTACGGCCTGACACGGCTGTGGTTTGAATATCAACTGGAAAAGGCGAATCCCAAGGGCAAGCCGGGGGCGGGTTCACAGGCGGAAGGCAGTGGTTCGTCGAATTCTCTGCGCGGCAGTGGGGCGGCGGACAATTCGTCATCAACGGGAACCGCGACCACTGCGCAGCCGGCGGCCGAGCAAACCTTGCGCACTTCGACCATGGGGCACGATGGTCGGCCGCGCAGTGATATCAGCATCGAATTGGCCGACGGCGAAGCGCTCGATCTGCAACGCTTGGGTGAAATCCACGAACTGCTTCAGCGACGCGGCATCAAAACCGTGGACGATTTGGCGCGCATCACTTCGCCCGATGAACAAACGTTGGTCGCGGAACTAAAAACGCAGCAGCAAATCGATCAGGCGTTGGCGTTTGCGCCGCGGGAAGGCGATCGTTTGGAGGTAACGCTTAAAGCGGCCGATAACTGCGCGCTGCCGGCTGGCGCAAACGTGGGGCAAGGGGAACGATACCAATTGGATATTGTGCCGCCGGAGCAGTTGCTCTCGATGTTGGAAGGACGGGAGTTGATGCTCCGCCGCCAATTCGAAATCATCTATCAGGAATTGACCGATACGCGGGACGGCTTGGCCCGGCTGGATTTTGGCGGCCCTGATGCTAAAAAAACGGCGACTGATCAGGCCGGACGTGAGCCGGGAGACTCGCCGGGAAGTGAGCCCGGCGACAAAGCAGCGGAAAAATCGGTTGGGCCTGCCGGCGACAGCAGCGAGTCGAATGGCGAATCGGCTCCCGCGAACGAAACGCCTGAACAACGGGCCGAGCGGCTGGCGAAGCGGGCCATGGAACTGCGCGAATTACGGGTGGCCCGGGCGCTGGATAACGGAGATCGTTCAGCCCACGAAACGCTGACGGTGGCCGACGCTTTCGACGACATTCGCGAGGAAATGGAGAACAACCGGGTCGATACGCCGGAATTGCAAAGCCGGCTGAAAGACCAAATTGCCGATCCGCTGCGGCACATCAGCACGCAAATGTTCCCGGAACTGCGGGCCCGGCTGGTTCAGCTTCGCCGAGTGCTGGATGACCCTACAACCGGCCCCACGCAGTTGAAAGCGGCCCTGGCCCAATGCGATGCAATTTTGGCGGAAATGAAAGCGGTCTTGGATAAAATGTTAGAATTAGAGACGTTTAACCAGGTAGTGGACATGCTGCGCGACATTATCACCGACCAGGAAAAGCTAAGCCACGAAACCCAGCAGCGCCAGAAAGAGGAGCTAAAGAACAAATTAAGGGAGTTGCAAAACCCAAATTGACCTTGAATTACGGCCCGACAGAAAATAGCCGGCGGAAGGGATTAGGGTAGGCTTATAATGCCCAAAAAATGGGCAGGAGAGGAACTTTTCCAGGGCCGGCGACACTAAAATGAAGGAAATGGGTTATAACATAAGTCGGCACGGCGATTGCGGTTGGGCACACGAAAGGAACGTCCACCCTATGGCATGTTTTCAAAATCGCGTTCTGTTGGCGATGATCCTGGGACTGGCCCTGCTGGCCCCTGGAAGTGCCGGGGCTCAGACTTCAGGCGCGGCAGCCGGCGGCGGGAATGAGAAATCGTCGAGCGAAAAGCCGACGGGCGATAAAGCGGCGGGTGACAAGCCGTCGGCTGACAAACCCGCAGCTGACAAACCCGGGGACGATCATCCGCCAGCCGACCCAACGCCAGCGAAAGGTCCGGACGGAGCAGCGGCGCCAGCGGCGAATGTTTCTTTACCGTCGGAACAAGCCAAGCTGGCCGGCAAGTACAAGGAGCTGGAGCGGGTCATTCTGCGGATGGCGGAAGTGATGCAGGCCAGCGATCCGAAGCGGGCCGCCCTGCTAAGGCAAGCGTTTGCCCAAAGCAAAGAGAAACAAATCGATTCGCAATATGAAGACCTGGTGAAGCTGCTCCAGCAGGAGCAACTGTATCAGGCTTCCAAAGGCCAGGCGGCCATGCAGCAAGACCTGGATCAATTGCTGCAGTTGTTGCTCAGCGGCGAACGCGACAAGCAAATTCCCAACGAGCGGGCCGAGATTAAACGCTTTATCGAACGGATCAACAAGCTGATCCGCGAAGAGCAGGGCATTCAAGGCGAAACCGAAGGGCAAGGGGATGCCGACGATTTGATCAAGCAGCAAGAGAACGTCGCCAACAAGACGGGCGAACTGACGCAGGACCTGAATAAATTCAATGCCTTGAATCATCCGGCCGGCGGAGCGAGTGACAAACCAGGCGACCAAGGGAACGAAAAATCGGACGAGAAAAATGCCGACGGCAAAAACCCCGATGGGAAAAATGCTGACGGCAAGAATTCGGACGAGAAAAACGGAGACGACAAGAACTCGGACAGCAAGAAATCGGGCGAGGAGAAATCGAACGAGAAGGCCGGCAGCCCTTTAGGCCAGGGGGAGAAACAGGATGGGGCCACTGAAGGTGAGAAGTCAGGAGACAAATCAGCCGACGCATCTGGACAAAAAGGCGTGCCGGCGGGACAGAAGAGCGACGGCAAATCGGGAGAGCAAAAGGCCGACGCGCAGAAATCAGGCGCGCAGAAGTCCGGCGATCAAAAATCGGAAAATCAACAGCCGGGCGACCAGCAGAGCCAACAGAAGCCGGGGGGCCAAAAATCCGGGAATCAAAAGTCCGGCGATCAGAAATCCAACGCTCAAAAATCGGACCAGCAGCCGCCGCAAAAATCGGACGGAGAGAAATCGGATCAGCAGAAATCGGACCAGCAGAAGTCAGACCAACCGTCCGGCGGCCAATCGGACCAACCGTCGCATGACAAATCGCAACAGGGAGGTCAAGGCAAGCAAAGCAAAGCGCAAAACGGTCAACCCAACGACAACGATAACGACGCGGACAAGCAAAACAACTCGGATCAACAACAATCGGATAACGACGATACGCCGGCCCGCAAGCGCGTCCAACAGGCGGAAAACCGCATGCGCGCAGCCAAGCGCCAATTGGAACAAGCCCAGCGTCGCGGGGCGGCTGACCAGCAGCAGCGGGCCGTGGAGGAATTGAAGCAGGCCAAGGCCGAGCTGGAAGAAATTTTGCGGCAGTTGCGCGAGGAGGAAATCGAACGGGTGTTGGCGCAGCTGGAAGGCCGGTTCCGCAAAATGTTGGAGATGCAGATTGAGGTTTATGAAGGGACTATCGCCCTGGATCGCACGGCGGAAGAAGACCGCGACCGTGACACGGAAATGGAAGCCGGCAAGCTGGGACGCAAGGAAGCGGACATCACCGGCGAGGCCGATAAGGCGCTGGCCTTGTTGCACGAGGAAGGTTCTTCAGTGGCCTTTCCCGAAACGGTCGAGCAAATGCGCGAAGACATGGATCAGGTGAAAACGCGGCTGGATCGGGCGAACATCGGCCAAATTACCCAGGGCATTGAGCAAGACATTGTCAAATCGCTGGAGGAAATGGTGGCGGCGCTGCAAAAGGCGCAGAAAGATCAGCAGCAGCGACAAGGCGGCGCAGGGGGCGGTGGCGGCGGTGGCCAGCAAGATCAGCCGCTGGTGGACGCCATCGCCGAATTGAAAATGATCCGCGCTTTGCAAATGCGTGTAAACACCCGCACCGAGCGCTATTCCAAATTGTTGCAAGACGGCGCCGAGCAGGCCGAAGCTCCCGATTTGCTGGAGGCGGTCAAGCGGCTTAGCGAACGAGAACAGCGAATTTACCAAACCACGCGGGACATTGTGGTGGGAAAGAACAAATGACGCGAAATGCAACTTGGAAAACATGGCGGCGAGGAGCGAAAGGCGAATGCCTGCCGGCAAGAAGGGTGTTGCTGGGATTGATTGTTCTTCTGGCGATTTTCGCGGCAACCGCTCGGGCACAGGTGGCGCTGGATGAAGAATTTGGCCGTGAACCCACGTGGAAAATTCCCACGGCGGCGGAAGTGCGCGGCGAAGTGCTGGCTTGGATGAACGAACAAAAAACCGACGAGGCGCTTCGCCAGCAAGCCGCCGCACTCTGGCCGGAAAAAGCAGCCGAGCCGGCCCAAACCAGCGGGACAACAAGTTCAACACCGCTCCTGGGACGCGTCGTGACGACTTTTGCGCTGGTTAATCCGGACGCCAAACAATTGGCCGACGTGTGTTCCAAACCGCACGGCGAAGCAAAAACGCCGGAATTCGCCTGGCTGTCGGACGAAAAAACGCCGGCGTTCTTCCGCAACAATATGCGGTTGTGGTTAGGCCAATGGCTGACTCAGGAGCGGCTGTACGACGAGGGCCTGGAACAACTGAAGGGCTTGCAACCGGCGGACGTGGTCGATCCGGCCGCGCTGTTGTTTTACCAGAGCGTGTGCCATCACTGGATGCTGCACAAAGACGAAGGGTTGAAAACCATCGCCCAATTGCTGGAGCAGCGGAAGGCCATTCCGCGGCGCTATGAGGAAGTGGCCGAGTTGATGCAGACAGATTTATCGGGCTTGGAGGATGAATCGCTGGATCACATTTCGCGGCGAATGAACGACGTGACGCGGCGGCTGGATTTCGGCCGGGCCGGCAAGAAGGTGCGCGGCGAGGAGGACGGCATTGTCGCGTCGCTGGATAAATTGATCAAGCAACTGGAAGATATGGCCAATGGCATGGGGGGCGGCGGCGGGCAGGGAGAAGGTCAAGGTCAAGAGCAACCCGGCGAACCCGGCGGCCAGGGAAATCCCCAAGGCATTCGTTCGCGCAATCCGGCGGCCGACAGCCGCTTGGCGCGTGGCCGAGGAGCAGGCGAAGTGAAAAGCAAAGACATTGGCAACCAGAGCGGTTGGGGGGACCTGCCGCCCAAAGATCGTGAAGAAGCCATGCAGCAAATCAGCAAAGATTTTCCCTCGCACTACCGCGACGTGATCGAGCAATACTTCCGAAGGCTGGCCGCGGAAGATGAGGACAAGCAGCAGAAGTAACGTCGAAAATGAGAAGCACGGCTCGGTTCGGTTTTCAAAAGGATTTTGCATTCATGTTTGGTTCGCTGATTTTAATGGCCGCAGTCGCCGTGGGTTCGCCCGAGGTGCAGGTGAACACCGTCGATGGCGGCGTTACAAAGGGAGAATTGCAGCAACTTTCCACGGATGGCATCGAACTCAAGACCGAAAATGGCGATGCAAAGCTGCCGCTCAGCCAAGTTTTGAACGTCGTGCCGCAGTCCATGGTTCCCCCGGCTGTTGAAAAACCGGCGGCCTGGATTGAATTGATCGATGGTTCCAAGCTGGCGACGAGCGAGTTCACCGTTGAAGACGGTTCGGCTAACTTGATTTTTGATGCTGACAAAACCGCAAAGATATCCACGACTGCAATCCACAGCGTCCGGTTTTCACGGCCCGATGATCCTGCTTCCGCTGTCTGGCCGAAAAATGTCGGCGCCGATGCAACCGGCGATTTGTTAGTTGTACGCAAAAAGGATCAAATAGATTTCATGGAAGGCAGCGTGGGGGAAGTCGATGAAAATTACGTGATTTTGAAAGTCGATGGTGAAACCTATCCCGTCAGCCGCGCAAAAGTTGACGGCTTAGTTTACTTTCACAAAATGGCCGACAAACTTCCTGATCCGGTATGTGTTGTTGAGAATGCGTCTGGCTGGCGCTTGTACGCGAAAGAATTGTCGTTCGTCCCGCCAAACAATACATATCCTGCTGGGCGCTTCGAAGTCACCACGCTCTCTGGTGATAAATTTTTCTTTCTCTCTGGCGATCAAGTCACCAAGCTCGATTTTTCCGCCGGCAAAGTTGCTTTCCTCAGCGATTTGGAACCGGAAAGCACGCAGTGGACGCCGTATCTGGATTTCGGCAACGCGGTCCCGGCCATGGCGCAATATTATGCCCCGCTACGTGACGAAGGGCGCGAGCATCAACCGATCCGCTTGGGCGGGAAGACGTATAACAAAGGTCTGGCTCTGTATAGCCGCACCGCTTTGGAGTACCGTGTGCCCGCAGGCATGAAACAATTCAAAGCCACCGCCGGCATTGACGATGCCGTGCGAGAAGCGGGCCATGTGCGACTCTCGATTTCGGCCGATGGGAAATCGCTGTTCGATCGGGCGCTTACCGGAAAGGACGCGCCGGTGGATGTGGATTTGAACGTGGCTGGCGCCAAGCGGCTTTCCATTTTGGTCGATTACGGCGACCAATTCGACGCGGGCGATTTTCTCGACCTCGCAGAGGCAAGGATGTTGAAATGAAATACCGCTTTCCAATTTGCCCGATTGTGGCGCTGTTGATGGCGGCGGGCGCCACCCGGACCACGATCGCAGAAGAAGCGGCGCTGAAAATCGATCCCGCCGTCGCTCAGGCCGAGCAAGCCCGCATTGCCGCAGTGGCCAAAGCGATGCCATCGGTGTTGGCTATCTTCGTGCCCGGAGGGCAGGGGGGCGGTTCGGGGGTCGTCATCTCGCCCGACGGTTACGCCTTGACCAATTTTCACGTGGCCCGGCCGTGCGGCACGTTCATGAAGTGCGGCATGGCTGACGGCAAGCTGTACGATGCGGTGATCGTGGGGCTCGATCCGGTGGGGGACGTGGGCTTGATAAAACTGTACGGCCGCGATGATTTTCCCGCCGCCGAATTGACCGACAGCGACGAAGTGCAACCGGGCGATTGGTGCTTCACTATGGGCAACCCGTTTTTGCTGGCCACCGATTTTCGTCCCAGCGTGGCTTATGGCGTGGTGTCGGGGGTGCATCGCTACCAATATCCTTCGGGCACGCTGTTGGAATACACCGACTGTTTGCAGGTCGATGCGGCCATTAATCCGGGCAATTCGGGCGGACCGTTGTTCGACGCCCAGGGACGATTGATCGGCATCAATGGCCGCGGTTCGTTCGAGAAGCGCGGGCGAGTGAATGTCGGGGTGGGCTACGCCATTTCGATCAACCAAATCAAAAACTTTTTGGGCGATTTGAAATCGGGCCGGATTGTCGATCATGCCACGCTGGGCGCAAGGGTGGCCACTTCGGACGATGGCCGCGTGCTGGTGAGCGATATTCTGGAACACAGCGACGCTTACCGACACGGCTTGCGCTACGACGACGAAATTGTGTCGTTTGCCGGGCGGCCTGTTCACAGCGTGAACGGTCTGAAAAACGACCTCGGCATTTTTCCCAAAGGATGGCGGGTGGCAATCACCTACCGCCGCGATGGAAAAAATACGGACACGTTTGTGCGCTTGATGGGCGTGCACACCGAAGCGGAGTTGCTGGCAAAGATTGATGCGGAGCGCGAACTGGAACCGCCCAGACCTAATGGGCGGCAACCGCGCGACGGCCGTCGACCCGGGAACGAGCCACAACCCGGGCAGCCGCCCAAGCCGGGCGACCAACCTCAGCCTGGAGAGCAACCGAAGCCGGGCGAAGAGCCAAAACCAGGCGAACCGCCCAAGCTGCCCGCCAACCCCAGCGAGTTGGAACAGGCCGTTCACGCGCCCGTGCCGGAAGAATTGAAAAAGCAATACGAAGAACGGACTGGTTACGCGAATTTCTATTTCAATCGCGAAAACACACAGCGCGTTTGGAAAGCGCTAGTTGCCAAAGGAGATTTTGCCCAAGCGGCCGGCACGTGGACCCTACGCGGTCAACAAATTGCCGCGGCTCCCATGTTCGGTCCGCCGGCCATTGTGCAGAACATGTCGCCCGGCCCGGTGACAATTCATCTGAGCGAGACGGACTGCGACATGGATTTACCGACGAGTCCGGCGCCGTCGAAAATCACCGTGACCGATGGAATCGACGCCGGCGCGAATCCGGCCATTTTGAATCCGCCCGGCAGCGGCGGCTTGCTGGCCGCGCTTCAACTGTGGCGCAAGCTGTTGGTCGGCGGCCCCGGGAAATACGGCCAAGTGACGTACGAAGGCTTAGCACCAGTGCCCGGTCACAACGGCCTGTGCGACGTACTGCTGGCCGTGGGCGAAGGGGTCGATACGCGATTTTATTGCGACCCCGCCGACGGCACGCTGCTATGCCTGGAAATGTATCCGGACGACGAGACCGATCCGTGCGAGGTATACTTCGGCGAATATCGGGAAGAACAAGGCCATTGGTTGCCGCACCGCATGGAGGTGCGTTGCGGCGATGCTGTGTTTGGCGTGTTCGCGCTGACGGGGTTCGATTTGCAAAAAGCTGCGGAGAAAACACCGTGATGGGCCCACAGCAACAACCATCGTCTATTCCCGGAATTCATCGTCCGCGGCGTCACCCACTCGCTTGCGGTTTAGCAACGACCTGCTTGATCGCCCTGACGGCTTTCGCGCCGCTGGGCGCTTCCACTGCTTGGGCCGCCAAAACGACCGACACCGTTCGGGAAGTGCAACGCAAAACGGTCAAAATTTACGGAGCCGGCGGTTTGCGCGGGTTGGAGGCGTATCAATCGGGCTTTTTAATTTCGGCCGACGGGTACGTGCTGACAGTTTTCAGCCACGTGCTCGATTCCGACACCATTACCGTCACGCTGGACGACGGGCGAAAACTAGACGGAAAACTGGTGGGGGCCGACCCGCGTTTGGAAATCGCGGTGCTCAAAATCGACGCCGCAGATTTGCCGCATTTCGATTTGCAGCAGGCAAAAGCCGGCGTGGAAGGCACACGGGTGCTGGCGTACAGCAATTTGTTCGGCGTGGCCACGGGGGACGAACCGGTGAGCGTGCTGCACGGCTCGATTGCCGCGGTAACGACGCTGGCGGCCCGGCGGGGGGCGTATGAAATTGCGTATCAAGGGCCCGTGTATGTGTTGGACGCCATGACCAATAATCCGGGCGCGGCCGGTGGCGCGCTCACGAATTTGAATGGTCAATTATTGGGGCTGTTGGGAAAGCAATTGCGGAATTCGCGGAATAACATTTGGCTCAACTACGCCTTGCCGGCCAGCGAATTAGCGCCAGCCGTGGAAGCCATTAAGGCGGGGAAAAGTCAGGCCCAGACAACCCCTGCCACGCCCGCCCATCCGGAACAGACATTGACGGCGGCCGATCTGGGGCTGGTGTTGGTTCCGAATGTGTTGGAGCGCACGCCGCCGTTTGTAGACACGGTGCGGGAGAATTCGCCGGCGGCCAAGGCCGGCATTCGTCCGGATGATTTAGTGGTTTTCGTCGATAATCAATTGGTGCAATCGTGCAACGCACTGGCGACGGAATTAGCAAAGCTTGACCGCGACGCCGAAGTGCACTTAGTATTGCTGCGCTCCGGCGAGTTGACGGATGTTACGCTGAAGCCCGGCGGCGAATGACGGGACCATGCTCAGCTGCCCGGCAATTCGAAACAGGAATGGGGATGAAGGTGTGCTGTCCAAACTTAAAGTTTGAAATCCGGTTTGGGGTGGCTTTAATCTGCGCCGCTTTGTGCGGCCTGATGTGCGCTGCGCCGCTGCGCGCGGCGGATGATTTAGCGCTGCGCGAAGAAGCGGCCATGAAAGCGGCCGTCGACCGCGTGGCCCCCAGCGTGGTGCGAATTGAAACGTTGGGCGGGCTGGAAACCATCGGCAATTTGCTGGTGGGCACGGGTCCCACGTCGGGGCTGATTGTTTCGTCGGACGGGTACATCATTTCCAGCGCGTTCAATTTCGTCCAACAGCCGGCGCAAATGTTGGTCGATTTGCCCGATGGCACTCGATTGCCGGCGAAAGTGGTGGCGCACGATCACAGCCGCATGCTCGTGCTCTTGAAAGTTTCCACCGACGGATTGGATCCGAAGAAGCAACTTCCCGTGCCCCTGGCTGCTCCAACCAGCGAAATGTCCGTGGGGCAATGGGCCATTGCCGTCGGACGAACTTTCGACGGCGATCAGCCGAACATGTCGGTGGGCATTATCAGCGCGTTGAACCGCGTGTGGGGCCGGGCGATTCAAACCGACGCCAAAATTTCGCCGGCCAATTACGGTGGGCCACTGGTCGATTTGCAGGGCCGGGTGCTGGGCGTGTTGGTGCCCATGTCGCCTCAGGAAACCAGCGAAGTGGCCGGCGTCGAGTGGTACGATTCGGGCATTGGCTTCGCCGTTCCGTTGGAGCAAATCAACCGGGTGTTGGACCGGTTGAAAAAGGGTGAGGATTTGAATCCCGGACTGTTGGGCGTAAGCCTGCGGCCGGGCGACCCTTACGCCGATCCGCCGATGATCGCGGCCAGCCATCCGAAATCGCCGGCGGCTGCGGCGGGGTTCAAAGCCGGCGACCGCATTGCCGAAATCAACGGCGTGAAAGTGAACAGTGCCTCCGAATTGCATCACCAGTTGGGGCCCCTTTACGCCGGAGAAAAAATCAATGTGGTGGCGCTGCGCGGCGAGGAGCGGATCGAGCGCTCCGCCGAATTGGTCGCCAAGCTCCCCTTGTACATTCATCCGTTTTTGGGAATTTTGCCGCTGCGTGAAATTCAACCCGATGAGCACGCCCAAGAAAGCGGCGCCGCGGATAAGGACAAACCCGGCGTGGCAAAGGCTACAACGGATAAGAAAAAGGACGGCAAAGACAAAGACGACGAGCCAATCGCTGGGAAACACCAGGACGGCGTGGTGGTGCGGCAAGTTTATGCGGACAGTCCGGCGGCCAAGGTGGGCATTTTGCCGGGCGATCGAATCGAATCTGTCAACGGAGAAACGCTAACAGATCGCTTGCAGTTGCAGGAACTTTTGTCGGCGTTGGAACCGCTGCAGGCGGTGCAGGTCGAGATCGAACGAGAAGGTAAAAAACAAAAGTTGGACGCAAAATTGGCCACGCTGCCGGAGACGGTTCCCGACAAGTTGGCGCCGGCGCATGACGCCAATCCGCCGGCGGACAAAAACCCGCCAGCCACGGGAAAAATCGAAATTAAGATTCCCGAGGCCCCCAGCGGCGCCTTGGCGTACGTGCCATCCACTTACAATTCGCATGTGCCGCACGGCCTGGTGGTATGGCTGCATCCGGCCGGCGGTTACAAAGCCGACGAGCTGATTGCCAAGTGGAAGCCGCTGTGCGAAGCCAACGATTTGATTCTGCTGGCTCCCAACAGCGCCGAATCGGCCCGCTGGCAACGCACGGAATTGGAATTTATTCGCAAAGCCATCGATGACGTGGTGCAAAAGTACAACATCGACCCCGCGCGGATTGTGGTGATGGGCGAAGAAGCAGGCGGCGGAATGGCCTATTTGCTGGCCGGACAAAATCGAGATTTGATTCGCGGCGTGGCCGCCATCAACGCCGCCATGCCCCCCGGCATGAGACCGCCAGAGAACGACCCCGTCCAGCGGCTGGCGGTTTTTACCACCACCACGAATAAGCCCTCGCCCGCACTGGCCGCAGGCATCAAGCGACTGCGCGAAGCCAAGCACCCGGTGACGGAGCTCGATTTAGGCGAGATCGCCCGTCCGCTCACCGCCGAAGAATTGGCGGAACTGGTTCGTTGGATCGATACCCTGGATCGTTCATAAAGCCGCGACCGCCGGTCGCGATGAAACCAACTGTAAATTCCATCGATCAGTGGCTTATCTCAAATGGAAGTTTCGCTAGCTTTGGCCGGTTTGAAATCGAGCGACCCCGCCGCCCGGGCCGCGGCCGCTGAAGAATTAGCGCACCTGGAAGATGCCGCCCAGCCTGCGGCAGTGGCCCTGGTTGGGGCGACTGCCGATCAAGATGAATCCGTTCGCCAATGGGCCACGGCGGCGCTGGAATCGCTCGGGCCGCCGGCTGTGGGTGATGTGGCAGAGTTAGCCAAGCTGTTATTGGACAAACGGCTAGATGTTGCCTATTGGGCCACCACGCTGTTGGGGCGCTTAGAATCGGACGCAGCCGCTGCGGTGCCGCAGTTGACCGGTGCATTGCAATCGCATCCGGAGACGGCTGTGCGGGAACGCGCCGCCTGGGCACTGGGGCAAATTGGACCCGCGGCTGCGGCCGCAGTGCCGGCGCTAAATGCCGCCGTCGGCGACGGTCCGCGCTTGTCGCGCTTGGCTAAAGAATCAATCCAGCAAATTTCAGCCGCAAATGAACGCAAATAGGAAAAAACAATAATTTGCGTTCATTCGCGTTCATTTGCGGCTCATGCAAAATTGTCCTCTGCGACCCGAGGTAAGCTGCGGGAATGTTGGTTTCCAATCGTGTTGCCTTCAAAGAATGGGCAGTGGTGTGTGCGGCGCTCGGATCAGGCCGGCAAACCATCATTTTGCGCAAGGGGGGCCTTGACGAAGGGCGGGAAGAATTTCGCGTAAAGTACGGAGAATTCTGGTTGTTGCCCACGCGGTTTCACGAAGATTTATCGCAGTTGACGCCCGATGCCAAACCGGTGTGGCAGGAAGTTCAGAATAAACTCCCGTCGCCAGGAAAGTTTCTCGTCGATTTGTACGCCGTCGTGGAAGAAGTTTTTCAACTTACTAATTTGTCCACGATTGAGCGGCTCGCTGGCGAGCACATCCTTTCGACCGAAACCATCCAGCAGCGATTCCATTACCGTCACCCGGGGTTGTTCGTGCTGGCTGTTCGTATTTACCGTGTGCCGACGCCGCACGAAGTGTCCGACAGCCCCTACATCGCCGGGTGCAAAAGTTGGGTGGAATTAGCCGAATCGCTTTCGACCGCCGGGGCCACGCCTGTGCTGGACGATGCGGTGTTTGCCCAGCGTTTGCAGCAGATCCAACGGCTGGCGATTTGAATCGCCGAGAAATGGCTCGTTGTCTGTCCCCGCCACATCTGGTAACTTGGCTCACGGCTTGATTACGGCAATTCACTCGCAGGGGAATACGCATGTCCAAAAATCGCAAGGCGGAAGTCGAGGCGGCGCAGAAAACGCTCGACCTGAAAAATAAAAAATATCAGCTCGAACTCGACTCCACGGCGGGAAAAATTGTGCTCGATTTATGGTCCGATGTCGCCCCAGGGCACGTGGCCAACATTTTGGGTCTGGCCAAAATCGGCTATTACGATGGGCTGATTTTTCATCGCATCATCAAGGGCTTCATGATTCAAGGCGGCTGCCCGGAAGGCACGGGCACAGGCGGACCAGGCTACACCATCAAGGCGGAGTTCAATAAAATGAGGCACGAGCCGGGCGTGCTTTCCGCGGCCCGAACCAACGACCCCAACTCCGCCGGCTCGCAGTTTTTTATCTGCTTGGGGGCGCATTCGCATTTGGACGGCCAATACACGGCGTTTGGCAAAACCGCCGACGCGGAAAGCCTCAGCGTAGTAAAAGCCGTCGGCGAGGTGCCCACCGATCGCAACGATCGCCCGCAAAAACCGGTGACCATCAAATCCGCCCGAGTGCTGGAAGCGGCCAAAAGCTAGTGGCGGACGGCAGCGTCCAACTACAATAGGTGACCATCAAATCCGCCCGAGTGCTGGAAGCGGCCAAAAGCTAGTGGCGGACGGCAGCGTCCAACTACAATAAAGGAAGCGGCGCGAGTGCTAAGGGTGGCAAAACGCCCCCCCATGATTTGTTCAACCCAGGTTTTCCAGCGCATGGCGCGTTTGATGGTGCGATTGTCTTTTCTCTTCGCGTGTTCGCTGCTTTTCAGCTTTTGGCTGTCATTGGGCGCTACGTCTGCATGGGCCGACGGTTCTGCGGACAATTCGGGGCTGCTCCCGGAAGTCACAAGCATTCAGGTTGGATTCGGAAACCACTATAAGCTCGGTTGCTGGACGCCGGTGCAAGTGACTCTAAGTGGAGCCAGCGGCGATTCAGGCGCGACGGGCCGCATTGACGTTCAAACCGCCGACTGCGACGGAGTGCCCGCCTGGTTCACCGGGCCACGTGTCAATTGGACGGCGGGGCAAACAGCGACCGCTTATGCCCGCATAGGCCGTGCCAACCAGCCGATTCGCGTGCGGCTGACCCCACTGGACGAGCAGGGTGAACATCCAGCGAAGATGTTGCCAGAGGTGGCCGACGGCGTTGTGCCGGAAGCCTTGCCGGCCACGAACGAATTGATTGTGGAAGTAGGGGCCTCGATCGGTTTGCCGGAAACATTTCAACGTTTGAATCAAAACGATCCGGAGCGGACAGCGGTTGTCACCATTGACCAGCGGCAGGCCTTGCCTGAGCAGTGGTATGGTTACGATGGCGTTGACATGCTGGTGATAGCCGGAGCGCCTGCGGTTGATAAATCGCTGTTAGATGCCGCGGCCTTGGACGCCTTGGAAAAGTGGGTGCGCCAAGGCGGCAAGCTGCTGGTGAGTTGCGGCGAGGGGGCCCAAGGCGTGCTGGGCCAGGGTGCGCCGTTGCAGCGGTTCGCTCCGGGCGAGTTGGCGGGCGTCATCAATTTGCCGGCGGCACGTTTCGGTCCACTTGAAAACTATGCCGCGGCGGAGCAGCGGCTGGAAGGCGCTTCGATCCGTGTTTCACAATGGAGGAACATCCGTCCGGGTAGCCGCATCGAATTATCCGGCGGAACTCGGTCCGAAGATTTGCCGCTGGTCATACGTTGGCCCCTGGGATTTGGGGAAGTGATTTTCGTAAGCTTGGATTTGCACCAGCCGCCATTTACCGACTGGCCCAGCCGTGGAAAGTTTTTGGAACGGTTGCTGGGCCGGAGCACATTTCCAGGGAATCAAACGGGCCAGACGCATGCCATCAACCAAGGCAAGCAGTTGGGGTATGTCGATCTGAGCGGGCAACTGCGCGGGGCACTCGATCAATTTGCAGGCGTGCAGTTAGTTCCCTTTTGGGCCGTGGCGATGTTGGCGCTGGCGTACGTTGGGTTTTTATTTCCGATGAATTATTTAATCGTCAACCGTTGGCTGCGGCGGCAATCGCTGGCCTGGATTGTGTTCCCGACCACGGTGATCGTGTTTTGCCTGGGGGCCTACACGTTGGCAAACTACGCCAAGAGCAACGTGCGGCATGTCAATCAAGTGGATTTGCTGGACGTCGATCTGGCCAGCGGCAGCACGCGCGGAACCACCTGGTTTAACGTGTTCAGCCCTGAGAATGCTGTTTACGATTTGCGCGTCCAGCCGGCGTGGAACCAAGCCAATGCCGACGCCGATGCAACCCAAAATGCTTCTGAAAAAGAGGGCGCTACTCCGGCGCTGCTGAGTTGGTTTGGCCTGGCAGGCACGGGTTTGGGAGGCATGAACTCGGCGACAGTCAATCCGCCGCTGTTCGACGAGCCTTACACCATTGATGTGTCGGCCGGCACAATTTCTAAAGCGCCCTTGGCCGCGTGGTCCAGCAAAAGTTTTGTGGCTCGTTGGGAAGCCGCAGGCGGCCAGCTCGAGGCGTCGCTAACCGCCGCGCCCGATCACCGGCTCCGGGGCACGGTGGTGCATCATCTGCCGGCGGAATTGCGCGATGGTGTGTTGCTGTTCGATCGCTGGGCCTATCCGTTGGGGACGCTGACGCCGGGAAAATCGGTGGCGCTGGAATCACTGGAACCGCAAACCATGGACACCTATCTCACCAAGCGCCGCACGGTTGATGCTCGCGAAGAAGTGCCAACTTACGATCGCACCAGCTTCGACGTGCCGCGCATCATCGAAGTCATGATGTTTCACGAGGCGGCCGGCGGAGCCAATTACACCGGTTTGCTGCATCGTTATCAGCGATTTGTGGACCTGACAAATCAACTAAAATTTGGCCGGGCGATTTTGGTGGGCCGCGGCCCCGACGGCGCCGTGGTGCAAATCGATGGCCAGCCCGTGGCCGACGACGCAGCGAACCGCCACACCAGCATGTATCGTTTTGTATTGCCCGTGAAATCGCCCGATTGAATAAGCCCAACGATTAAAGGCGGCGACGTGATAGAAACCCGTGATTTAACGAAAAAATACGGCGAGCTGTTCGCCGTGAAATCTCTGTCGATCAAGCTCGACAAGGGAGATGTGTTCGGCTTCATCGGCCCCAACGGCGCGGGCAAAACCACCACCATGCGGATGCTGGCCACGCTGCTGAACCCCACGTGGGGCGAAGCCTACGTGTGCGGCAACTCGATTTACACCAAGCCCAAGGAAATCCGGCGGCTGATCGGCTTCATGCCCGACTTTTTCGGCGTGTACGACGACATGAAGGTCATCGAGTACCTGGAATTCTTCGCCGCCGCCTACCGCATCAACGGTCAGAAGCGCCGCAAAGTGTGCGACGATGCTTTGGAATTGGTCGGCCTCAGTTACAAGCGCGATGCCCTGGCGACAAGTCTTTCGCGCGGCATGAATCAACGCTTGGGCTTGGCTCGGGTGCTGCTGCACGATCCGCAAGTGCTGCTACTGGACGAGCCGGCCAGCGGATTGGACCCTCGCGTGCGGATTGAAATTCGCCGCGTGATTAAGCAGTTGGGCGAGATGGGCAAAACCGTGATGGTTTCCAGCCACATTTTGCCGGAACTGGCCGATATGTGCAACAAAATCGGCATCATCGAGCGCGGCGAACTCTTGTGGAACGAAGATGTCAACGAGCTCATCAAAAAAGTCCGCCGCCAAATCGTGCTGCGCATCCGTGTGGAAGGGCCGCAAGAAGCCGCTGCGAAGCTGATCGAGCAGCACAACGCCGTTGACCGAGTGGAACTTGCACCCGGCGAACAGCCGGGACACCGCGACATAGTGATCACGTTGAAAGAAGGCCTGCAAGACTACAGCGACCTGGCCACGCAGCTTGTTTCGCACGGCCACAAGCTGACCCTGTTCAAAGAAGACGAACTGAATCTGGAAGGCGCCTTCATGGCGCTGACCAAGGGCATTACGGCGTAATCAGCGTGAAGATTGCCGGCATTTCAATAGCCGGCGATGTTCGCTTTGCCCGACTCTGACTTCAGCGTTTTCAAAAACTCTTCGGCTTTGGCAGTCATCATTCGCAGTTCGCTGGCCACGGCCAGGAACTGCATGCCTTGAGCGGCGCGTTTCTGGGCAATCTCAGCAGACATGACGTGCATGCCAGTGGGCGTGCCTGTTTTTTTGCCGACAGCGATGATTTGCGCCAGGGCCGCTTCGAACTCGGCATCGCTCGCATCGGAGCCATTGGGTTTACGCATGTTGGCTCGCAGATCGACGGGGCCGACAAAAATAGCATCCACGCCCGGCAGACTGTAAATTGCCTCGGCATTGGCAATGCCCTGCGGGCTTTCAGTTTGCAGCACGACCAGAATTTCGTCGTTGGCACGCTGAAAATATTCGGCGGTGGTGCCGCCGAAATTCAGCGCGTGCAGGCCCCCGCCCAAGCTGCGGTTGCCGATGGGCGGATATTTTGTGGCGGCGATGACTTCTCGGGCTTGCTCCACGGTGTTGATCATCGGGACGACGATGCCCCAGGCCCCGGCGTCAAGCGCCCGTTTGATGAGAAAATGATTTCCTTCCGGCACGCGCGCCAGGGGCACGCAGCCGGCATCGGCAATGGCACCGAAGATGGCGGCGGCCTGCGACCAATCGATGGGTTGATGTTCCATGTCCAGCGTGAGCCATTCCCAGCCCAGCCGGGCCATGACCCGCGCGGCATACAAATCCCCCAGGCTAAGCCACGTGCCGAACGAGGGCTGGCCGGCTTTCAATTTTTTTTTGACGGGATTAGTTTTCATAGGGCAGGGGGGCCAAGAGTCTGGAAGGAAAATCGTGCACTGATAAAAGAATTCCAACCGCTTGCGGCTTAGCAGGCTTGTCGTTCGGCCTATATCAACGCTCTACGCTAACCGTTTCAGTAATAATTCGCTAGCAATCGTGCAAATAATTCCGATTCTGCCGAATTCTCGTCTGCACCAAGAGGGGCGCTTTGCCGTAGAATAGTTCGGCCGGGATGGTCTCGGCGAGGCGCCCGCTATTGCAAAATAATCAAGACTTTTCGACAAGGATATTTGGATCATGAAACGATTTCTTTTCCCGGCATTCATCGTGGCGATGGCGATTTCGGCAACGATATTCTCCGCGCTTACGGCCGATGCTCAACAGCCCCGTCCGGAGCAAGTTCCCGCCAACGGAGGCCTGGTGCCGCTGACTCAGCCGGCCAAAACGGCTACTGGGCCGGCTGTGCCAGGACTTAGCACCGACAAGCAAAAGGCCAGCTACGGCATTGGCCTGCGGATTGGCGACGACATGCGCGGCGGCCAGTTGACTACCGACGATATTGACCTGCAGGCCTTGATGCGGGGTTTGTCGGACGCCATGGATAAGAAAAAGCCTGCCTTGAGCGAAGAAGATTTGCAGCAGGCGATGATCAGTTTTCATCAAGCGTTGCAAAACAAAATGAAAGCCGTCGCCGACAAAAACAAGAAAGATGGGGAAGCGTTTCTGGCGGCCAACAAAGCCAAGGACGGCGTGAAAACGCTTCCTAGCGGGCTGCAATACAAAGTGATTAAAGCGGGCGCCGGTCCCACGCCCGGGCCTACGGACATGGTCAAGGCGCAATACAAGGGGACGCTATTGGATGGCACCGTGTTCGATAGCTCGGACCTCCACGGGGGACCGGTCGACTTTCCGGTGAATCAGGTGATTAAGGGTTGGACCGAGGCGCTGCAACTAATGAAGGTTGGCGATAAGTGGCAATTATTTGTTCCCTCGGAAATGGCCTACGGAGAACATGGTAGTGGCGGCGACATTGGCCCCAACTCCGTGCTGGTGTTCGACGTGGAATTACTTGACGTGAAGAAGGGGGATAACACTTTGCCCGGCGGTTTGCCGGGCGGTTAATCGGCAATCGGTGCGGCGATTAATCGCGATCAACATACTGGCGCGTTCACAATAAACGGTAGCTGCCCATTGGCGGAAATTGGCGATCCAGCCCGGAGTTGCATTCCCTGATCTTGATCGCCGTAAACCGCCGTCCCGTGTCATTATGATGAGCGGCATGCTTTCTTTTCGGTTGACGGCGATGCGAAGCCGCACGCGTTCTGCTTCCGGCACTTGCTTGCCGGTGGTCACTGTTTGCCTGCTGGCGGCCGCTTGGTGCTTTCGGCCTTCGCTGGCGGCTGCGCAGAGCAAATCGCCGCTGGACGAAGCCCGCCATCGGATGGTGGAAGATGATATCATCGGCGGAGGCATAAAAAATCCGCGGGTGATTCAGGCCATGCGCGAAACGCCACGGCACGAATTTGTCCCCTGGCAACTGCGGCAAAACGCGTATTACGACATGTCGCTCCCCATCGGCGAGCAGCAAACCATTAGCGGGCCGTTTGTCGTGGCCTACATGACCGAGCAGCTTGATCCACAGCCCACCGACACGGTGCTGGAAATCGGCACCGGCAGCGGTTACCAAGCGGCCGTGCTCAGTCCGCTGGTGAAAGACGTGTACACGATTGAAATTTTGGAGCCGCTGGGTAAGCGGGCCGAGCAAACGCTCAAGCGGCTGAAGTACGACAACGTGCATGTGAAAATTGGCGACGGATACCAAGGCTGGCCGGAGCACGCGCCGTTCGACAAAATCATTGTTACTTGCTCGCCGGAAAAAGTGCCCCAGCCGTTGGTGGATCAGCTCCAAGAAGGTGGGAAGATGGTCATTCCCGTCGGCGAACGCTTCGAGCAAATGCTGTATTTATACACCAAGAAAAACGGCCAATTGGTCGCCGAACCGTTGCGTCCCACGCTGTTTGTGCCGATGACGGGCACTGCCGAAGCTGGCCGAGAAGTACAGCCCGATCCGCTGCATCCGCAAATTGTGCACGGCGGCTTTGAGGAACCCGTGGGAGACGACGGCGAACCCCGTGGCTGGTATTACTGCCGACTGATGAAAGTGGTGGATGCCGACGATGCGCCCGAGGGCAAACATTACATCACGTTTACCAACGATGTGCCGGGCCGCACGAGCCGCGCGCTGCAAGGCTTTGCCGTAGATGGAAAGAAGATCGGACAAATTGAAGTGAGCGCAATGATTCGGGGGCGCGACATCAAGGCCGGGCCCACCGTCGATCAACTGCCGCAAATATCGCTGACGTATTATGACGACAATTGGGCGATCATCGGCCGTAATTTTGCCGGGCCCTATCGTGGCACCTTCGATTGGCAGCGGGTAACCGAAAAACTTCCCGTTCCGGTGAAAGCGACTAAATGCATTATGCACATTGGGCTATTGGGCGGGGTGGGCGAATTCTCGGTCGACGATGTATCGATCCGCGCCATCCCGCGCTGAACGCACATTGCAGACTGTGCCAATTTTGCACAGAACCCAGTGCGATTCGAGATCGTGACCTTCGGCGCTGATCGTTTTTGCAACACTGCAGTTGATGTGTGTGCGGTCGATCGAAGTTTCTTGCTGTACCGCACAGTTCATTCGGACCTGCATTTTTTTTGCGCTCCGGCTTGACTGCATTTTTGCGGGGAGAGTTAAATAGCTATCTTCGTGCTCTTCACCCGCTTCTCGTTGTTCATGCTGTGGAGGAAAACCATGAACCGACGCCCACGTTGCGCCCCGCTGTTTGCAATTTGCGTTTTTTTCTTGACTGTTTTGGTCGCTGCTGCCGCCGATTTCAACGGAGTTTGGAAAGGAGAAGTGGAATTTCCCGACGGTCAAACGCGTGAATTGACATATACGTTGAAAGTCGAGGATGGAAAACTGAGCGGCACGATTGAAAGCCCGCGCGGTAAAATCGACATCTCCGACGGCAAAGTCGACGGCGAGGCGTTTTCGTTCAACACCATCCGCGATGGTAACCCCATTGCTCACGAGGGGAAATGGGTCGTCGGGAAGATTGAAATTACCGTTCATGGACCCGGCGGCGACCGAAAATACACATTGTCGCCCGTAGCTGCTTCAACCGTTGCGTCAACTTCCGGCACGGCTGGAGCCGCGGCCACGGCAAAGGACATCAACGGTCAGTGGAAAGGCAAAATCAAAGACGAAAACGGCAACGACATCGACTTGGTTTACCAATTGAAAATCGATGGCGATAAACTTACCGGCACCGTCGAAGGACCAGCCGGAAAACTCGACTTGGAAAATGGAAAGATCGACGGCGACCAGTTGAAGTTCCAGGTTTCCTTCGGCGATTTTCACGTCCTCCACGATGGAAAGGTCGCCGACGGAAAAATCAAAATCACCACGCACATGCCCCAAGGAGATCGGGAGTATTCGATTTCTCGGGTCGTGGATTTGGCCGGCGCCTGGGAAACCAAATTCGCAACGCCTGACGGCAACGACATTCTCCTGAAATACGATTTTAAAATCGACGGCGAAAAGCTGACGGGCACCGTGGAGGGACCGCGGGGAAAAATCGATTTGAAAGATGGCAAAGTTGACGAAGATGCCATTTCTTACAAAGTCACGATCGCCGACAACGATGTTTCTTACGCGGGCAAATTTGCAGATGGAAAAATCAAAGTGAAATCACACGGCGGACCGTTTGGCGATCGCGAATATACGTTGACCCGCCCAACGGCGAAGTGAATTGGGCGGCTGATTGTTCGCGAAGGGTTGGAGAACAAAGCTCGTTCCGCGCGAAAAAACACTGCTCTTCAAAACTCGTGCCATGAGCGAGGTATTCTAAGTTTTATTAGAAGCCGGCAGCGAGTAAGCGCGGAATCTCTATTCCGGAGCGCGCCCTTTGCAATCCTTCTCTTTCGGGCTTCCGGCCTTTGCCATGAGTTTGCTCAAGCAAAGCCGAGGACGGAATAGAGTAGGTTTACTATGTCCGCCCTACGGGAAGCTGAGTAGGTTTCCTAGGATGACGACAATTCGGCAAGCAGTGTATCGAGTTTTTCCAAGTCAATCGCCTTCTTGATTTTTTGCGTATCCACTCCGTCGATGATGGCGTAAGCTTCGTCGCAATACTTGTCAAAAAATGTCCAAGTCATTTGCTGCTTGCGACCTCAAGTCACGCAGACGGGCCCTTGTTGGGTATAGCCGGGAACGAACACGTAGTGCCCGCCCCAAGAATTGACGGCTCCTCGGCGACCGCGGACGACATCCCACGGTTTGCCCGTCTGAAACTGCGACTGGGCCGAAACTGGTAATCTGAGGCCCAAACCTACGCCGATATCGAGCACGATGGCTTGCATCACCTGGGCATGATCGGATACATCCAATTCGGAAAATGCTTGAATTTTGTAATTGGCGGCGCCCACCAGCCAGCCCGAGGTTTGCCACTCCTGCAGCGAATCGAGCACGACTAACCCGGTATCCGCTCCCCCCGTTTCCTGAAAATACTCGCGGATGACGTCTTGATCGGAGATGGAAATGACCTTTTTTTGCTCGGCCAGCTCAAAACGTAAGGTCTGATGGGCGCGGCCGGCCATGACGCAATCGCCATAGCGATCGTTGGCAAACATGGGCGTGGGGACGCCGGGATGTTGCTCGTCAAAATCGTATTCCTTGGGCAGAGCGATCCGCGCCTTCACCAGCGCGGCAAACCTCAATGTGCGAGGATCGTGCCGGGCGGGCGCCTTGCCAAGCTTGAACACGGGATGCCGATGAATGCCTTTGCTGCGGGCCATACAAACCTCCGAAGGATCGAGGAAAAATCGATGCGTGTTTTATAAGTGTACAGATATACACTTATCGCAAGCAAGCGGCAAGCCAGATTTTAGGCCAGGGCCATGGTTGCGGCGGAAGAGCGAAGGCGCCATGATTCGACCAGCGCCCAGCCTGAAGAACAGGATAAGAAGACTAAACTTCTGTGGAAATCAGCGCGCTGAATGCCGCGCCACGCTCATCACCAATCCCAGCGCTCCCATATGCGCCACTAAATCTGACCCACCGTAACTGATCAATGGCAGCGCCAGCCCCGTGATCGGAAGCAAACCCACCATCATGCCCGTGTTGATCAGAACTTCGGCGCCAAATAACGCGGCGACTCCCACGGCGATGAGCCGTCCGAACGACTCTTCCGTGTGGCTGGCGACGCTCAAACACTTGGCCGCCAACACGCCGAATAACACGAGCAATAATCCAATCCCGATTAGCCCAAAACGCTCCCCGACTACACAGAACACAGAATCGGTTTGGGCTTCCGGCAATCGCGAGGAGGCCACAGCCTGTTTATCCGCTTCTGACCGGAAAATGCTTCCCCAAGTTCCGCCCAGTGCAAACATTCGCTTGGCTTGATCGAGATGAAAGCCATCGGCAGTGGCCTGTTCTCGCGGAGCGTTTTGTTCCCACAGGGCTGTGACGCGAGATCGCTGATCGTGGCTCATCTGGCTCCACAGCAACGGAAACAACAGCAGGCCGGCCACGGCCAGTCGCAATAAATCGCGCCGCCGAGCCCCGGCGGCAAACAGAACGGAAAATAAAATGGGGAGGAAGACCAACGCCGTGCCCAGATCAGGTTCTTTCAAAATCAAAAGCATCGGGAGCCCGGTCATTGCCAGCGGCCACAAAACGCTGCCGGCGAATCCGGCCGCGGCATCGTAATACATCAACCACTGAGCCAGCGAAAGGATGAACACCACTTTGGCCAATTCCGAAGGTTGAATTCCAAATCCGCCCACTCGAATCCAACGGTGGGCGCCGTTGACGGGCGGAAAGAAATAGACGGCCAATAGACCAATTAAAGTTGCGCCGTAAAAAATTGGGATGTAGCGCGCAAATCGGCGGTAATCAATCCAGCTCGTCAAAATCAGCGCGCCAAATCCCAAAATTGACCATACGATTTGCTGCCGGACCAGTCGATTCGAACCGTCGTTGATTTGTTCGCAGCGCGCAATCGTGGCGCAGCCCAAAATCAACAGGACCAGGGCTACGGCTGCGATAGGCCAAACCCGGCGACGAACAACGAGTAAGCCATCCATGGCATTTCCCGAAAAAGGTGGCAGTTAGATGATTGCGGGCAGGAGATCCCGAGCGTGGAATCGTGTTAAAAACGAACGCTTGGGTCAATTGTAACGGATCTTCCGCTAGCGCGATATTGGAACGTCATCGCGTGGGAACGATCAGTATTGTGTGCTTTTTAAGAAGACGCAAACCACGGAGTTACAACGCTTTATGGGAGGCCACGTAGCGGAATATACCAAAATTGGATTTCTGATTCTTGGTTGAAAAAACTGAAGAGTCTGGAAAGCTGGTCCACAACACTTAACCGGAAAAAATTGCCCAATCTACTTGATTTACGTGCTAGTGTTTGTATGTTTTGGGGGTGAGGTTGCAGAGCCCCAGGTGGTCAATTTCACGTATTTCAGGGAGAAAAACAGACATGATTCGCAGGAATTTATCCAAGTGGATGTTTGCCGCGGCCATCGCCGTCGCCGGTTTGGTCGTCGATGCGCGCAGTTCACTGGCGCATTTTCACGGTGGCTGGGGTTCAAGTTCATCTTCCTCCAGCGGCTGTTGGGGATGCAGCAGCTGTTCTTCCAGCGGTTGCTGGGGATGCAGTAGCTCCTCGTCTTCGTCCGGCGGCTGGGGTTGGCACCATGCCTACTATTCCAGCTGGGGATGCAGCTCGTGCAGTTCCAGCGGTTGCTGGGGCGGTTACTATTGGGGATGCAGCAGCTCTTCTTCCAGCGATAGCTGGGGATGCAGCAGTTCTTCCTCTTCCAGCAGCGGCACCGTGATTTACGACAATTCGCAGCCCGCACCCGATATGCAATCCAAGCCAGCGGCTCCGGCCGGCGGAGCGCCCACGCAAGCTCCCGGCAGCACCGCTCCGGCAGCACCGACTTCGATGAACAGCGACATGTATCGCTCCTTGGACGGCAGTCAAACCGCGCTGCTCAGCGTGAGCGTGCCTGCGGAAGCCAAGATTTTTGTCAACGGTGCGGAAACAACCAGCACCGGCAACGAACGGCAATTCGTTAGCCGTGGCTTGACCGCCGGCAACCGTTACGAATACGAAGTCCGTGCGGAAATGCTCCGCGATGGAAACACCGTGACCGAAACCAAGACGGTTACTTTGGGTCCCGGCCAGCAAGTCAACCTGACGTTCAATTTTGAAGACAATAAGGAAGCCCCGGTCGCCGCTGGCAGCAAAGCCAAAACCAAGCTGACCCTCCATGTGCCTGCCGATGCCAAGGTGTTTTTGGCCGGCCATGAAACCAGTGCGACGGGCGAAGTGCGTGAATTTACCACGTCGAAATTGGATTCCGGCGCCGAGTGGAAAAGCTACACCGTGCGCGTGGTGTCCAACATAAACGGCCGTGATGTTAGCAAGGATGAAACGATCACGCTCACCGGCGGGGAAGACCGCGATTTGACGTTCGATTTCAATTCGAACTCGGTCGCCACCACCGCCGCGGTCACTCGCTAAGTGGCTCGCTGAGCGCCATCATCCTCGAAGTTTGCAACTAGAGCCCACGCCTCCGCACGGCCTTCCGTGCGGGGGCGTTTTTCGTTTTGTTCATGGAGCTAATCCGCTTGATCGAACATCTAGCCGCTGAGCTTGCTCAGCGGCTGCGATCCAGACTGTTTTTGAACGTTCGGCACGGGCTGCGTCCGCACAATTGTTAAATCCTGCCATTTATTGACCACAGGCAGATTGATGGTCGATATTCACACTGATGGCAAACTCCACGCAAAACGCCCGAATTTCGGAACCGGAAGGCAAGCCAGTACCCAAGGCCTCGTTGGCGCTGCATTGGAAAGTGCTGATCAGCGTTGTTCTGCTGGTCCACATGACGGCCCTCATCGCGGCTCCCATGGCGGCGGGCCCTTGCAGCGAATTGGAACGCCAGGTTGCACGCTCGTTTTCCTGGTACACCACGCTGGCCTACATCGATCACGGTTATCGTTTCTTCTGTCCGGAGCCAAGTGCCGGTCATCTGGTGCGTTACACGCTCAGTTATCCGAACGGAACAACCAAGACGGATGTGTTTCCGAATTTGAAAGAACAGTGGCCGCGACTGCTGTATCACCGCTTTTTCATGCTCTCGGAAAAGCTCGCTCGGCTCATGTCCCCGGACATTCCCGCCGACGCGCCGGAAGAAGTTCGCCGGGATGCAGAAGTAGAACGCAAAGTGATGCAGCCCGCGCTTGACGCAATGGTCCGTTCTTATGGCATGCATCTATTGGAAACGACCGGTGCAAAGGCCGTCACGTTGGAATACGTGGAACATGAAATTCCGGAAGAGGAAGATATGCTGCGTGACCGGCCGCTGACCGACCCGGGCCTGTACAAAGTGCTGTGGACAAAAACCTACGAGGCCCCCAAGCTGTGAAACTAGTCGCCCATTATTTTCGTGATTTGTTTCGGGGCACCGTGGCGGGCTGGAACCGCTTTTGGTTTACACCCACCGATCCGGCCACGCTGGGAATCGTTCGCATGCTGACCGGGGCCATGCTGTTCTACACGCATTTGATTTGGTCGTTCGATCTGGCGGGGTTTTTCGGCCGTGACGGTTGGATTACACCCGAGGCCATGAACAAGTTGCCTTGGCATTCACCGTTGGAATGGAGTTGGTTTTATTGGATCGATTCGCCGATTCTGCTGTGGTGTGTTCACATTGCCTGTCTGTGCGTGTTCGCCTTGCTCACCATCGGCTTGTTCAGCCGGACGATGTCGGTTCTCGCGTTCATTGCCACCGTCTCCTACATCAACCGTGTTTCTTTGGCGCAGTTCGGCTTGGACGACACGAATGCCATGCTCGCCTTGTATTTGATGGTGGGGCCGTGCGGGGCCGCGTATTCGGTCGATGCCTGGCGGAAACGTCGTCGCCTCAACGGCCAACTTAGCGGCGCAGTAGGGGAGGGGAGCGTTGCAAATGCTGCAAGATCGGCTCAGCGATTCATCGAGCCCAGCATTGCCGCCAACATTGCCATCCGCTTGTTGCAATTCAATTTGTGCGTGGAATATTTTTTCGCCGGAATTGGCAAAGCCCAGGGCGAGCAATGGTGGAACGGAAACGCCGTGCTGATGGCGGTCGGCAACTTGGAGTATCAATCGTATGACTTGACGGGGCTCATTCATTACCGCTGGCTGGCATCACTCTTGGCCCACGGCACGATTTTTTTGGAAATGTCCTATTGCGTTCTGGTATGGCCCCGGCTTACTCGACCACTCGTTATCGCCGGCGCTGTGGCCATGCACTTGGGCATTGGCGCATTTTTGGGCATGTGGACCTTCGGGCTGGCGATGATAATTGCCAATGTAGCGTTTGTTTCACCGTGGGTGGTGCGGCGAGTGCTGGATCGGCAGCCATCCAGGGGCGGGCCGAATCAGGGAAACGTGGAGCAGCAATCTGGCGGCAAGCAGAGCAGGGGAACTGTGCGATCGCCTAACGGCGCGCAGCCAAGCTCGTTGACCTCGGCCCGGAAATAGTGCGCGCCCAAAGGAAGCCTGCACCGGTCTTTGCTTGGACCGCTTAGTTTAAAACCTGTTTCAAATCCTGGGACGGCGAGGCTCCTGCCGAGTCGAAACCTCAGTTTTGAAACAGCCTTTTAGGAATTTTCTTAGTCTTACCCTGAATGCAAATACTCCGAGACCCAAAAGCACAAAGCCCGAAGGCTCGGGGACTGACCCACCGCCAGAAGCCGGCGCTAGATCGTCCAACCCATTTACTAAAGTGTCCTGTGTCAGAGTATTGTTAATCAAGTCAAGCTGATAGATGTGGGAATCGCCAACCGAGTCGCTCGATGCGATAAAAATATTTCCCAGCCCGTCCGAGGTGATCCCGTCCGGCCCTGGAACAATTCCTGTGCCCGTTGCAATCTGAACATTGTTCAAGTTATTCGGATCGATCGAATACACCAAGTTCCCGAACAACGACGAGGCATAGAGCAAGCCAGAATACGAGTCGTAGGTCAGCCCATCTAGGCTGTTAAGGCCGGGGCTTGTGGCCAGAATAGCACCTGTAACCGGGTCGATTTGGGCCACTTCTTTGCCGGTGGCGCCGCCGTAACGGTAACCAATATTGGCGAACAGTTTATTGCCAACATAGGCCAGCCCCTCCGGATTACCCAGACCGGAGGCCAATGGCGTCACCACAGGGAAAGTAAGATTATTAATGCGCTCGATGGTCCCGCTGCCATAATCGCTGATGAGCATCGAATTTCCGCCTGGCTCAAGCACCATATCCGCGGCATTGGTTAAGCCGCTGGCCAATGTCGTGCTGGCCATGGTGATCGGGTCGTACTTCACGACTTGCCCGTTGCCGACAGTAACAGTCGAGTATATGACGTCCCCGCTGGAATCGAACATGACGCTATCCGGAGGAGCAGGCGTATTGAGGTAGGTCGTTACGCTGTTGGTAACCGTATCGACTTGGTCGATTTCGCTATACCCGCCATTTGCAGTGGCATAAAGCGTTTCCGCTTGAGCACGGCCAACGGCAAAACAAGATGCAAACACAACCATAATTCCGACAATTCCCCAGACGCGGGCCAATATTTGGCGGATTCGCTTCCTCGCCAACCCATTGTTAAGCGGTAATTGCTCAAATTTCAGAACTTCTCCCTGCAACGGATCGGCAAACACCCGGCCGCAGATGACGGAAAACAAAACCACGACCGACAGAGAGGATTGAGATAGAAGCGTTTTCATGACAATTGTCCTGGCAAAAAGGTGAAACAAGATGCGTTTGCCCGCCGTGGTACAAACGGCGGACAAACGCGGCAGAGCGAAAACAGAATTAACTTTGCAGCGTCGGCAAGCGAATATACGCCGTCGCTAGACCGGTATCGGTTGACTGGCCAAGTCCACCCGTGCGGTTAATCCGGCGGCGTCGCCAGAGCTTGGCGCCAATTCCGATGGTTCCCAATCCGAGCAATACGATCGTGCTGGGCTCCGGCACTGCGGTGACGGGCAGTCGGAAGATCAGGTATTCGCCATGATCCTGGCCGTCGGTGAACGCGTTGTCAGGATTGGTGTAAGGAGTCGGACCATTCCACCACATCCATTGAGAAGCGTTTCCCATTCCGCTGCCCACAGTAACGCCGTAGGGTCCGCCCCCACCGTTATCGATCGAGTACACCGCCGGAGCGACCCAGCCGTTGGAGGTGTTCGTGCTGGCGTTAGCTAATTGGATCTGGGTCGTAAGATCGGCCAAAGTGGGCGCTGCCGCTCCATTGGCGAGGGAAACTCCGGTGGCCGTGACTTGCCATTGTGGGTCACCGCTGCGCACAAATCCACCGAGTGTGAGGTTCTGAAAGCTGGCCAAGAACCCCTGTTTATCAAAAATATCGCTCCAAGCGGCGACGTAAATATAAGAGCTGTCGGGCGCCGAAAGCGAGTATGTCTCGGGAACAAAGATTTGACCGGCTGTGGTATTGAATGCTCCGCCGACATCGGTGGTGGCCGACGTCGGTGTGCCCACATACAACTCATATTGATTGTCGGCTGTGGCAATGACATTAAAATTCTGAGTCGCCATCGAGGAGTTTACTAAACCGAGAGTGCAGGCCCCCACAAGGACCCCGAGGATCAATGGATTGTAGATCTTCATATTCGTTCTCCACAAAAAAAGAAAAGAAGCTGGAAACAAACGGCTGTGGATCCTGGCCAATGCAAAGCAATGTTGCGAACTAGATAGCAGTTAGTAGGAGGTGAGTGGGAGGTTAAATCGGCGAATACAAAATCGAATTTGTCCAAACGGACATTACGAACCGCTCTCTCAAAAATTGAGAGAGCGGTCCGTGGAAGGCGTTTAGAAAATTGTCGGGTTCCATCAGGCGTTGCAAACCCGGCGGCGTCGCCAGAGCTTGGCGCCGATTCCAAGCGTTCCCAGCCCAAGCAGAACAATGGTGCTGGGTTCCGGCACAGTGTATAGTTGAAACGCTAAATCCTCGGATAAGGTTTCGATGCCTGGCTGCCCGTCAATGGGTACACTGCCGCTGGGGGTCCGCTGGTAATTCATCGGTAGCATTTGGGTTTCTGAATTGATGGCGAACGTACCAGCGGAATTCACGCCGTAATCGATATTGCCGGTGACGGCATCGTCTTGGAAGTGCCAGACAGGAATCATGGCGGTTGTCACCGTTCCTTCGACATGCTCGCCGGGCGTGGGCACCGCTGACGCAAGCGTGTCCTGAATTCCCCAATCGCGGTTGTGCCATCCCCACTGGAGTGACTGCTGGTTCAGACCTGCCAGGGCCACGATCTTCAACCAGTACACCGTGCCTGCCTGTTCTTGAAATGGCATCGCAAGTTCGGCGTTGTACTGATACAGCGGCTCGGAGGTGCCGTTGTTATTATTGATGAGTGTTTCGGTGAAGGTGCCGGAACCGGCCGAGATCGCGCCGGGGGTGACCACCTGCGTGAGGATTGGCTGATTGGGTTCGCTATACCCAGCGGCATTTTGCGCTGCCGGCAGATCGCTTTCGAACGAAATTAAGAACTGCTTAACACCACCGTTAGGCGCAGCATTGGAATTGTTCAAATAGGAACCCCACCAGGTAAGATGCACGACCGGCGAGCTGTAATTGTCGGAAAAATCGTCGGCCGCAAAAGTGCCATTAAAATCAGAGAGACTGGTATTAGGATAGGCAGTGCTTAACTCATCGTGGCCGGGATAGGGTGCGCCTCCCGCGCCGTAAGTGACACCGCCGACCGTGACGCCTAGTCCATTATTGAGCGGCAATTGCTGGAATTTGAGGACTTCACCCGGCAGCGGGTCGGCAAAGGCCCGCGTTGCGATTGCGGCAATCAATGCGAGCGTGGTCAACACGAGACAAGCACGGAGGAATTTCATAACACATCTCCTTGAAAAAAAGTGGAACTAGTGCGTTGATCCGCCTAATGGAACATCCGAAGTGGAGCGAACGCGAGAAGACTGAAGAGAATCGACATTTGCCAAGGGAGCCGTCACCGGCCCGGCGACTTGGCGCGAACCTTGCTGACCGCTGACAAAATCCAGCAAGGCTGAAAAATCAACCGAATGGTTTGAACCCTTGCACACATACAAATCTGCGCCGCAACGACAGGCCAAGCGCTCGTCTTCGTCGTTGTACGAATCGGAGACAATGAACACCCTGGCCGTGGGAATTCGGTCACGCAGCATTTCGAATAAATCAAAGCCCGACATGTCCGGCAGCAGCGCGTTTACCAAGTAAAGGTCTGCCGGCATGAAATGGGTTAACCGCAACACGGCCCTGGCGCTGGTGAGCAAATGCACCTGCCAGCCGTGCTGGACCGCCAGCAGCGAGAGCTCTTGGTAATCGTGAGGCCGGGCATCGGCGACGATGATCTGCGATTGAAGGCGTAAAGACAAAGTCACGTGTATCTCCTCATCCTTGAAATCTGCTAGGTTGCTTGATCGGGAACGGAATCAATTCGGCCGCCCCTAAAGCAGCCGGCGTGCCGCGGTGAATTGCCGCACAACCATCTCGCGCCGAAGATGAACACTGGCGGGCAGTTAAATTTTTCTTGTACACGGCCGTGACGCACTGGCTGGCGCACGGAGCGGTTCAGAGCGCCGGAGAAATTGGCGCTGTTCGTCACAGATTGCGGCGGCCTGCCCCATTTTTTAATGCGCCATTGCGCAGCAATTACGAATGCACAAGAGCGGGGGATCGCAGCAGTCGAAGCGCGGAATGATTCCGCTGGCAAAGAAACATGGCTGAGAAGAATGCCCGCTTAACGGGGCGGAGTGTTGCGCTGCTGACTAGGCCTGCCACGGCGCGATTGGGGAGCAAGCACGCCAAACCGCTTGATTTTCCGTGCCAGGCTGGCCCGGTCGATCTTCAGAAGTTTTGCAGCCTGACTCAGATTGTAGAACGTGCGTTGCAGGGTTGTTTGAATGTGCTGCCGCTGAATTTCGGCCAAGCTTGGCCAAGGCAGCGCTGCGGACGGCGGCTCGTCGTGGACTACCGGGACTGGCGATTGCTCCACGGCGGCGGAAATGTCGTTTGGAATGGCCTCCGGACCAATTTCCGCTCTAGGAGCAAATATCGCGGCCCGTTCCAACACGTTTTGCAATTCGCGGACATTCCCCGGCCAAGAATATGCCTGCAAGGCCACAAGTGCCGCCGCAGAAAGCTGTTTTTTTGGAAAACCATGGTCGATGGTCAAGCGATTCAGAAAATGCGTTGCCAACACGGCAATATCTTCCGGCCGCTCACGCAAGCTGATGGTTTCAAACGACACCACGTTCAAGCGGTAATACAAATCGAGCCGGAAACACCCTGCCTGAACTTCCGACAGCAAGTTGCGATTGGTGGCGGCGATAATGCGCACGTCAATGGGAAAAGGCTGATCGCTTCCCAAGGGGACGACGACGCGCTCCTGAATGGTGCGCAGCAATTTTGCTTGCAATTCGGGACTGAGCTCGCCGATTTCGTCCAGCAGAATGGTCCCGCCATCGGCGACCCGGAAACAGCCCAGTCGCGGATGCTCGGCCCCTGTAAAGGCCCCCTTTACGTGCCCAAACAGATGGCTGGCAAATAATTCACCCGCGAGCGAAGTACAATCGACCGGAATGAACGGACCGGTACGGCGCGAGCTATGCTCGTGAATGGCCCGCGCGATAAGTTCTTTGCCTGTTCCGCTTGGACCGGTTATCAAAACGTTCGACGAGAAAGCTGCAACTTGCAGGATTTTCTGTCTCAGTAAACGGGTCCAAGCCGCCTCGCCCACAAATTGGGGCACGCCCATTGCCGGCTCCTCTGCGTAGACAGAAAAGCCTCTTCCCTCAGCGAAGTGCTCCCCAGAGTCTAACACAAATCTAACGATTGGCCTATCAATTTTGGGGGTTTGATAAAGAATTAATGTTTGCGATTCGACGATGCCGCCACCATCCTTGATATTGCAACATGACCGCCTGCACAGTTCTGGCAATCTCCAGCAAGCATCGAGACATCCAAATGGCGTTCTGTTAAAAAAGCCAGGTGGCAACCCGAAGCCTCGAACAAGATTGACCCTAAGATGAAATGGTTTAATCATTTTTGGCAACAGGCGTTGGCCCGACGTGGGTCGGTCCTGCTGCATGTGACGCTGCACGTGATTGGGTTCGGCGCGATCGCCGCGGCGGTGTGTGCCGCTTCCCGATTTGTGGAACAACAGTTCAATACCTATTTGGGATTGGACGTTGCCCCGTATGAAATTGCCGGCGGCTTGCTGGGGCTATTGCTGGTGCTCCGCACGAACGCCGGATACGATCGCTGGTGGGAAGGCCGGAAACTGTGGGGCGGGATTGTCAATCAATCGCGAAATTTGGTGATTACGGCCCTGTCGTATGGTCCTGCCGACCCAGCGTGGCGGCAACAATTTGTGCGTTGGGCATCGGCCTTTTCTGCCGCGAGCCGAGCAAGCCTCCGTGGCCAGCGGAACGATCCGCAAATTGCGGCGCTGGTTGGACCTGAAGCGGCGGCTCAAATTGCGGCGGCCGACCACGCGCCAAGCTTTGTGGCCTTACAGCTGGGCGCGTTTTTGCAAGACGCCGCCGAGAAGCACGGCATGGACGGGTTTGCCTTTCTCCAGGCTGACCGAGAGCGAGCGCTCCTGATTGACCACCTGGGCGCCTGCGAGCGAATTTTGAAATCCCCTTTGCCGCTGGTTTACTCGATTGAAATTCGCCGCTTTGTGATGTTGTTTTTGGTGACGCTGCCGTTTGCGTTATTGCACAAGGTGGCGGACATTTGGCTGATTCCGATCATCACGATGCTGGTGGCATACCCTTTAACCGCTCTGGACCAAATGGGCATTGAATTGCAAAATCCGTTTGCCACGGACAATTTGAGCCACTTGCCGCTAGATGACATTACGGCGACGATCGAGCGGAACCTGGCAGGCATTTTGGCCGTGGCGTCGCAGACCACGGTGACAGCCGACCGATCGATTGCAGTCGAGAGCTAGGACGACGAAGCTCGTCCGACCGACAGCGAAAGATCGTATCCGTCTCGAGTC
>Ga0335083_10000720_pt1 | contig 48212 bp, 41 predicted proteins | sample Lox_Sample_42_FD_206716 | JGI IMG/M metagenome (GOLD analysis project Ga0335083, IMG submission 206716) | Soil microbial communities from Loxahatchee National Wildlife Refuge, Florida, United States - Lox_Sample_4.2 | ecosystem: Environmental > Terrestrial > Soil > Wetlands | place: USA...
GTCGATTCGGCGATTCTTCGGAATTGACGTGACAGGTTTCTGGCTTCTCGACGAGGCATCGAAACGGTTGAACTGCGCTGTATTCGATTTCCCCTCCAGTCGTAAACCGCCGGCTAACGTGGACATTCCAGAGGTCACGGACCAGGTGATGGAAAGGCTACGCGCCCGCTCGCCGGTGGTGGAGACATTGGCCGATATCGAAGAGCAATTCCCCCCGGCAGTGTGCGCGCCATTCCGATCGGAATCGATCGTTTGCCTCGTGCATGTTCCACTGGTTGCGCCGCGCGGCCCAATCGCGGCCATGACCCTGGGGAGCCGCCGCGCTAATGCTTTTTCACCGGCGGATCTGGAAGTGTTGACCCAGGTCGCCACCCAGATCGCCCTGGCGCTGGACAATGCGCTTTCCTATGGGCGACTGAACGCCTCTCGGAACCATCTCGAAGATCAGCGTGTGTATCTCGAATCGGAAATCGTTTCGGAGTCCGGGTTCGAGGACATCATTGGCTCGAGTGCGGCTCTGCGTTATGTCCTGAACCAGATACCCATTGTGGCTCCGACCGACTCCACCGTTATCATCCACGGGGAAACGGGGACGGGAAAGGAGTTGATTGCGCGCGCGATTCACAGGCTCAGTTCGCGGTCGAACAATACGTTCGTACGTTTGAATTGCGCGGCGATTCCCTCCGGGCTTCTCGAAAGCGAACTGTTTGGGTATGAGAAAGGAGCATTCACCGGAGCGCTCACCCAAAAGCGCGGCCGATTCGAGCTGGCCGACGAGGGTAGCCTGTTCCTCGACGAGATCGGCGACATCAGCCTCGAGCTTCAGCCGAAGCTCTTGCGCGCCATCCAGGAACACGAGTTCGAACGCCTCGGCAGCACCCGCACGGTTCACGTCAACGTTCGTTTGATTGCGGCGACCTTCCGCGATTTGCGTAGCATGATCCGCGAGGGCACTTTCCGCGAGGACTTATTCTACCGACTGAACGTTTTTCCGATCGAGGTGCCGCCCCTGCGCGAGCGCCGCGAAGACATCCCCCTTCTTGTGCACTATTTCGTCGCGCGTTTCTGCCGCCGGATGCGGAAATCGATCACCAGAATTCCACAGGAAACCATGGACGCCCTCATGGCCTGCGATTGGCCCGGCAACATCCGCGAATTGGAAAACTTCGTCGAACGAGCCGTGATTCTGACGTCGGGAGAGACTCTGACTGCCCCTTTGGCGGAGCTGCGTCCTTCCAGGGTACGCCCGCCCGCACTCCTGAGCTTCCGCGACAGTGAACGGCGGACCATCATCGACGCCTTGAAGGTGACCCAAGGGAAAATTTCAGGTAGGAGTGGCGCTGCCGAGCGGCTCGGGCTGAAGCGCACCACGCTGCATACTAAGATGCAAAGACTCGGGATCGCTCCAGATTCATATCGCCGATGACAGACACTTCATCCCGGCAGGCACGTCGCACCGTCCACTGTGCTTTGATAGCCGCGCCGGAAAAGATCCACTTCAAATAAACAGATCCGCAACTGGCACGAAGTAATCAACGAGCGCCAGGCGAGTAACACGAATCTGGCGCCGAAGAATTACCGCTTCCGCGTCATCGCCACGCGTGGGCTGCAGCCGCACCATCCAGGTCGACGTCCAGATCGTCGCCGCTACCAATCGGGACCTGAACGCCATGGTCGCGGAGAACAGGTTCCGGGCGGACCTGTACTACCTGCTGGCCGTCTTCCGAGTGACAGTTCCTCCCTTGCGCGAGCGGCGCGAGGACATCCCGTTGCTTGCCTGCTACTTTGTCCAAAAGCACGCGGCGTGCATGGACCGGAAAATCCAAAGCATTCCGACGTATGCGTTGGGTGCGCTGACCAATTACGACTGGCCGGCAATATTCGCCAGCTTCAAAATGTCATCGAGCGGTCGGTGGTCCCGAGCGAAGGGCCTGAACCTAACCTCGTGTTGGCGGAGTCTCGATGGCAGGGCCGCCCTGTTGCGGTTCACGTCCGCGCTTCGAATGTGACCGATATATCCGAGCGGGCGCGCATTCTGCAGGTGCTGAAGGAAACGAAGGGAATGGTGGGGGGAGCCAATGGGGCGGCCGCCCACTTCGGACTGAAGCGGACGACCCTGCAATCACGCATGCGGAACTACAACATCGCGCACCTGTTTCAGTGAGGGAGATTGGCATACGACCGAGCGTGACGCGGGGAATTCATCGCGATGAGCTGCTCCATCCAAAGATCGGCGGTCGGCGCGTGCATTTGAATTCGGTGGCTCCTGGCAATCCGCTGACCGCCGTCATCAAGACGATCTGCGACATGTCAAGGCCCTGAAACGCTACAGGCGGATCGTCGGGATTGATTCATTCAGCGCTGGTGAACTGCCCCGAATCGTTGTATTGCCGGGCGCTGCATTCGCCGCCAACGGGCGCTACTATGTTTGGCGATGAGAATTCACGGCCTTATCCTGCTACTGGCATGCAGCGCGATATTCGGCGCGCCGCCGCCGCGGCTCAAATTGTCAACTACGACTTCCACACAGGATGCAGGAATTCTCGATGTCTTGTTGCCGCCGTTTGAGAAAAGGTGTAATTGCCAGGTTAACGTAATTGCCGTAGGCACCGGCAAGGCACTCAAGCTGGGCGAAGCGGGAGATGTCGACGTGGTACTGGTCCACGCGCGGCCCCTGGAAGACCAGTTCGTCGCTGCCGGCTTCGGCGTGAACCGCCGCGATGTCATGTATAACGACTTTGTCATTATCGGGCCGCCCGACGACCCGGCGCACGTCCACGGCGTGAAGACGGCAGCCGATGCATTGAAACGAATCGCGGCGGCGCAGGCTCGGTTTATCTCCCGCGGCGACGAATCGGGCACACATCAAAAAGAACTGGAACTCTGGCAAAGAGCCGGCGTGGAGCCGCAGGGGAGGTGGTACCGATCCGTCGGGCAAGGCATGGGCCAAACCATTATCATGGCCACGGAGGTACGTGGCTACACCATCAGCGATCGCGGCACCTATACCAAGTTCAAGCAGGGCAAGACTGACCTCAAGATTCTGTTCGAACATGAAGCGGGGCTCTTCAATCCGTACGGCGTGATTGCGGTCAACCCAAAGAAATTTCGCTGGGTCCAATATGAACTGGCGATGCAGTTTATTGACTTTCTTACCGGCGCCGAGGGGCAGGCACTGATCGCGGGCTATCGCGTGGCGGGCGAACCCGTGTTCTTTGTTCAAGACAGGAAATAGCGGATGGGTTTCATCGCTGAGTCCCTGCGGAAAGCAGTGCTCCTCATTTTTTCCGGTTCGCCGGACGTTCTTTCCGCTGTCTGGACCTCGCTTGTCATTTCCACCAACTCCATTCTGCTCGCGTCCCTACTGGGTATACCGGCGGGTATCTGCATCGGAGCCGTAGAATTCCGATTGAAGCGGATGCTGCTCACGTCGCTGAACAGCCTCATGGCGATGCCTACCGTAGTCATTGGCCTGCTGGTCTATTCCGTAATCAGCCGGCGGGGAGTACTGGGAGGTTGGAACCTGCTTTTCACCCCTGTCGGGATGATTATGGGGCTGACGTTGCTGGCGCTTCCGATCGTCGCCAACTATAGTTTGAGTGCGGTAAAAGGGGCTGACCCGCGGATCGTACCCACGGCCCTTACGTTGGGGGCCACTCGGTTCCAGAGCCTGCTGCAGCTTACGTGTGAACTTCGTTTCGGCATATTAGCGGCGATTATTGCCGGCTTCGGACGAGTGATCTCCGAAGTAGGCGCAGCGATGATGCTCGGCGGGAACATCCGCGGCTATACGCGAACCATGACGACGGCGATCGCCCTCGAGACCGAGAAGGGAGAATTTGCTTATGGGCTCGCACTCGGGATTATCCTTATGGGAGTGGCGCTGGCGATCAATGCACTCCTGACCTTTGTGCAAGAGAAGCGGCGCACGTGAAGCCCTCCATTTACGAACTCAGCGACGTCCAGGTGCGATTCGGGTCGCGCGTTGCCTTGGATATCGACACTCTGATCGTCCGACCCGGCCGTCTGCACGTTCTGACCGGGGCCAACGGTTCCGGTAAGAGCACGCTTCTGGCCGTCTTGGCCTTTTTGAGAAGGCCGGATCGCGGGCGCGTGATGTTTTGCGGTTCACCTGTGGACTGGACCGGGAAGCAACTGGGCCGGTTGAGGAAGCAAGTGACGCTTCTGCATCAGGAGTGTTACCTGTTTTCCGGAACCGTAATGTCAAACGCAGGTTTTGGGCTCAGGATGAGGGGCCTAGGCCAGCAGGAAACGAGCCGTTCCGTGGAGCACTTCCTTGCGCTGGTAGGAATGGCGGGATTCGAGGAGCGGGACGCAAAAGCGCTGTCTGGAGGCGAAGCACGGCGAGTGGCGCTGGCCAGAGCGCTGGCATGCCGACCCGCAGTGCTTTTACTGGACGAGCCATTGGCCCACGTCGATCAGGAGAGCAGCATCATCGTCAAAGACCTCATTGCCGCACAGTCGCAGTCGGGCACTACGGTCGTGATGGCGAGCCATGAGGCGCACATTGAAAGAAAGCTCCCGTGCACTATAATCCAGCTCAAGGAAGGCCGCATCGACTCAATCACTACGCCGGATTGCTAGCGGCTAGCGGTCCGTACACGAATGACACGGGTCGAGAGCGCTTCGATGATGTCCTCTGGCAGTTCCAATGTAATCTGCATGGCAGCGTCGTCACCTCATTATCTCAAGGACAAAGGCTTCGCATTATTTTGTGCACTTCAGCTGGTGGCGGGATCTCCGAAATAAGGCATATACGCGCACTTCATCGAGGCCAGCGTCATCGAGACCTGCCGTGGCGCCGAGGAGCGCGATTGTGCGCGACGTCGGCCCTGCGTTCGGACGTGGCCGATTTGGTGGGCCGTTTGGCGCATCTCGGCATGCTCAACAGCCGGATGAACGACTTCTTCGACGTCTGGTTCGTGGCGGGCACGTTCTCGTTTGATGCCGGTCTTCTGACGACGCGATTGCCGCCACATTTCAGCCTCACTGGCTCCGCCCCGAAAGTAGGTCGCTTCAATGCACTGATCGGCGAATTCTTGCATACCCAATAGCGAGTGGCGCCGGAGCGGGATGCGACCGCTCCGCGGTGGACTTGCACCTGCATTCTACCGGAACGACTCAAAACATAAACCGCAAACCAAACCGGAAATATCTCGGATCAATGAGCCGGCCGAGCGGATTCACGCTAGTGATCGTGTCGTATCCATTGAGATTCTGCACTGTCCCCGCAGAAGTCAATTGCAGGTTCGAGACATTGGACGCCGGGTTGCTGAAATGAGGGCTATTGCTGATATTGAACGATTCTGCGCGAATCTGCGCTCTCATCCGCTCCGTAATTCGAAAATCCCGGAAGAGGTTCAGATCGAGATTTGTGCTGCCAGGGCCCCGCAGCGTGTCGAAACCGGCGTTGCCAAAGGCAGCAGTAGTAACAGGCGCAAACGCCAGCGGATTGAAGTAAGGCTGGTCCCCGAGGCCGCTGCCTACGACCGCGGCGTTGGGTAGAACCTGGTTTGCCGTCTGCGTGTTGCCGGGACAATTGCAGGAGGTGGCTGAGGAGGTGATGCTGAAGGGAATGCCCGAATAATGAGTGAACATCCCGCCCACTGTCCAACCGCCAGCCACCCGCGCCATCATCCCCTCGCGAAGCAGCGGCTTGTTCTTGCCAAAAGGCAGCTCATAAGTAGCCGCCCAGACCAGCGCGTGAGGCCGATCCAGCGATGACGTGTAGCGGTCGTAGTTGCGGTATTCGGGAATCAGGATGGATGTGTTCATCGAGATATCGTGTGAGTAGGTGTAGGCGACGCGCGTGGTGAGTCCATGGTTGAATCGCTTCGATAGGGTAGTTTGCCAGGACTCATATATGTCCGAAGCAAGGGGATCGGCGATGGTCACCGGGCCGGTGATGCCGTATTGGTAAAGTGGCTCGCTGGAATTGCCGCCTCCGAGTTGACCGTAGTTGAGATTGTACTCAGTGAATTCGTGAACGACGTGCGTGCCCACCCACCCGGTTTGCACGGTCCATCCGCCCTGGAACTGTTTCTGGACAGTCACATTGAAAGATTCGGTGTAGCCGCGTTTGAAAACCGGCGGATCCGTGAACAGATTGCCGGTGCCCGCCGGAACAAACGTCGCTCCTTTGGTGAGAGCCGGCGGCACGATTGCAGGAATGCCGTTGCTGATGCTGCCGAAAGCAGTATAGGAATTCAGGCCTGAATAGCTGCCGTTCACTTCGTCGGGATACCCCAACATAAAAAAACTCGCCATGTTGTCCTGCACCGGCGAGAGAGAAAACCCTCCACGCACGACGAGGCTGTTCGTCGGGCGGTACGCGATGCCAAAGCTTGGCGCGAACAGCCGATTAGAAACTTTGATTCCGCAATCGGAAGGGAAACCGCCTACGCCGCACTCCTGCACGATGTTCGTCGCGGGATTGTAAAAGTTGATGCCCTTGCTGGCCTGTGTAGGAACCGGGTAATGCTCCCAACGGACACCGTAGTTCACCGTCATCTTGCGGCTGACCTGCCACTGGTCGCGCGCATACACAGCGAATTCCCACGTTCGGAGGGTCAGGAACGGCTGCTGGCTCTGCAGCGAGTTGGTAACGGACTGAGGGAGGCCCAACAGAAAATCGGCGATCTGATTGTATTGGTTTGGGCTTGGACCGCCGTTGAGGGACGTCACACCGCCGGTAAAGGTGAAATTAGTGGGAGTAACCTCGATGTGGTTCTCGTGCTGGCGGCTGATATCGAAACCAAAACGAATGGTGTGCGCAGACTTGACCTTGGTGGCGTTCGCCATGTATTCGTAGATGGGGTCTTTGTATTCGAGAGGGGTATAAGAAGCGCCCATCATGACATAATTCGACATAGTAAACTCGGGTACGCCGCCCGCCCAAGGGAGATTCCCGGTGTTGGTTCCCGGAATTCCCAAAACATCCGAGCCGTATTTCACGTTCGACTCGGTGGGAAGCAGATACTCGTGAACCCGAGTCACTCCGAAGGTCGCATCGATGACAAACGACGGGCTGGATATGTAGGTGCCGGAAGCCGAAACAGCTTGGGTCGAGCCATGCTGATCGTAATTGCAGAAGCCGCAAGCGGGAAACGGCGCCCTGCCGCCCAGAATTGGCCCGTAGACCGGTGCGATATATGCCTTGTAGGGCTGGTCGCCAAAGCGGAAGGAGAAGCGGACTTTATCCACCGGGTTGTAGTCGAACTTGGTGTCTATCTTGTGCAGATTATAAGTGGAGGGTAGGTTTACGTAAAGGTTGTTCAAACTGCCGGGCAGGTTGGTAGGAGGAATTAGGGCGACGACCTTGGCAATGATCGGATTGATTCTGCTCGACGAAATGATGCTTCCCGGAAACGGAGACCGCCCGGTGCCGTCCGCGTTGCCACTCGACGGATCGTAAATCGGATTGATCGAGCCGGATTCATTGCCGGAGAGCTGTGTGGGAGCTGGGATCGACAGAATCCCGGAATTCGCCCCCCGCAAGAAATCGCCTTCGTAACTCCCGAAGTAAAAAAGCTTGTTCTTAATGATGTGACCACCGGCAAATCCGCCGTCGTTGTTGTCCACTAAATGTGCGGGTTTGGAGCTGCCGCTGGCGTTAGAGAAGAAGTCATTCGCCTGGAAGAAGCTGTCAACGTTGTATGCGTAAGCGCCGCCATGCAGTTCGTTCGACCCGCTCTTGAGCAGCACATTTACCGAGGCGCCGCCGGCAAGCCCCTGTTCGGCGTCGGTCGCGTTGGTCGCAATGTTGACGTTCTGGATGGCTTCGATGGAGGGCACGAACGTGGTCAGCCATTGTAGCCAGGGATTCATAGCGCTGACGCCTTCGATGCGCACCGCGGAGCCGTTTATGCCGGTGCCGTTGAAGGCGAATTGCATCGATTTCGAGGGATTGTTGGTTCCGCCGGCGAGTTGCCCGGTGGGAGGAGTGGCGCCGGGAACCAATTGGATGAGACCCTCGTAGGTGCGCGTGGGCTGAGGCAGGTTCTCCAAGGGCTGCGTGCCGACCTCGGCATGTACATCGGCCCGGTCCGTCTGGAGCACGCCGGCTTGCGAGGGTACTTCGATCGTTTCATTGCGTGCTCCCACCTGGAGCTGCGCATCTACGCGTACCACGTTGTTCTGATTGATCACCACGTTGGAAGCGATAAAGGACCGAAAGCCCGTCTTGGTAATTTCGATCTGATATGTCCCTGCGGTTACGGTAGTCAGGTTGTAGACACCGGCCTCGTTGGTCATCGCCGACCGCCACTCGTTAGTGGAGATCTCCGTGATCTTGACCGTCGCCGCGGGAACGGCGGAGTTCGTTGTATCAACGACGTTCCCTACGATAGAGCCAAACAGAACCTGCCCTGACGACTGATAGTTGCAGACCAGTAACAATAGCCCGATTGCTGGCAAAGTAGACAGTGCGGCTCGTGCCATCGAGACACCAATGTATGTTTACTGCGGTCTCTGCCTCTATTTCGAGCCGGACGAGCGAGTTCTTGGAGTTATCAGTCCTAGAACCTCCAGGTCCCGTGCACTCAGATGTTCTTCCCAGGCATCGCAGGCCAGCTCACCGCGATTCCCGGCGGTATGGCTCCTCGCCGGCGTAGACTGCCCAGGCACCATTGTGGGTTTCCGTGCGGCCTTAATTATACATCCACCGCCAACGTTTCGGTTCTGCGAGTTGCATTTTGTTCGCCCCTGGCTACCTTCGCCCAGCCGAGCGGCACTGTCTTCCTTGCCACGACATCGAAATCGCGAATTCCATACTTTTCATACTTTCTATACGTCCCATGCGCGCCCCTCCGTTCTCGCAAAAATGCGATCGCCAATGTACGATTTGGACTCGAGTGCCCTGCGGAGGGACAATCAATCCAACATGTCTCGAAGAAGACAAGCCGCTTCCGTCCTCGGCGTTTTCGCCTTCTTCTGCCCATGTGCCTCTGCCCTTAATCCGTCCTTGGAGATCAGCCAATACGCACACACTGCATGGGCGGTCCGCGACGGATTTTTCAACGGCGGAATCAATGCAATCGGCCAGGACCGCGAAGGTTATCTTCTGCTGGCAAGCGAAGCGGGTCTGTTACGGTTTGATGGTGTGCGTCCGACGCCTTGGCTCGCCGGCGAACAGATCGCACACGGCGATATTCGAACCGTTTTTGCCGCGAGCGACGGCCGCGTTTGGGCCGGGATGGCGTCGGGGCTTTCCAGTTGGAAGGACGGCCACCGGACGGACTACCCCGAACTCGCTGGTCAGAGGGTTCTCTCCATCCTGCAAGATGCACAAGGAACAGTATGGGTTGCCGGTTACGCAATTCCTACCGGCAGACTGTGTGCCTTTCGCGACAATAAAGCCGACTGCTCGGGAATGGCAGGCGAGTTCGAGCGTGGGATTACCTCCTTGTATCAGTCTCCTGGCGGCGAGTTGTGGGCGGGTGCACCGAACGGGCTCTGGCGTTGGCGTCCCAGTCCTCCAAAGCGGTATTCGACACCAGGCCCCTCCTCGGTCATTCGCGCCCTAGCCGCGGGTGGCGGTTCGTTCCTGATCGCGACGCAGCGTGGAGTGCGCCAACTGCTTGACGATAAAGTGAGGGCGTACGCGCCTCTGGTGAAGTACGAATTCCTGGCCCTGAGCCTGCTTCAAGACCGCGAAGGTGGTCTATGGGTTGGAACCGAGCACGGCTTGCTGCATCTGCGCCACAATCGTGTCGATCGCTTCGCACGCCCGGATGGCCTCTCGGGAGACACTGTAAACAGCATTTTCGAGGATCGCGAGGGCAGCATTTGGGTTGGCACCGACGGCGGCCTCGACAGTTTTCGCGATGTGGCCGCCGCCAGCATTTCGGCGAGGCAAGGCCTATCGAATGCAACGGTCAATAGCGTCTTGGCCGCGCGCGATGGCAGCATCTGGCTCGGCACGCAGAATGGTCTGGACCGCTTAAAAGACGGGGAACTGACGATCTATAAGAGGCCCGGCCGATCGCCCCTCAATGGAGAGCCGTTAGCGCGCGTGGTCCTCGACGACGGCCTGCCTGATGACAACGCCCAAGCCACCTTTGAGGACAGAGAGGGGCGCATCTGGGTCTGCTCGCCTCATGGAGTCGCCTACTTCGAGTCCGGCCGGCTGAACCGGGTCAGCTCCGAACCTGACGGGTTCGTCTCAGCTATCGCGGGTGATCGCAGCGGCAATCTCTGGGTCAGCGACGAATACAAAGGCCTGATCCACTATTCCGGTACCGAGAAGATCGAGCAGTGGGCATGGGCTGATTTGGGTCGCTCGGATTACGCCTCTGCGATGGCTGCTGTGCCTTCCGGGAACGGTGTTTGGCTCGGGTTCCGGAACGGCGGCGTCGCCTATTTTAGCCGCGGCCGGCTGCTCCAATCTTACGCCACGGTAGACGGGTCAGGCCAATCGCCGGTTAACGGGCTCATGCTCGACGCGGGTGGAGTCCTTTGGGCATCCACAGAGGGCGGGCTGAGCCGGATACAGGCACGGACGGCCATGACACTCACGACCAAAAATGGATTGCCCTGCAATTCTGTCTATTGGATGGCGAAAGGACAGGATCTCTCCATCTGGGTCTACATGGCTTGCGGCTTAGCGCGGATCTACCAGTCGGAGATGAGGGCTTGGCTCTCCAATCCGTCCTACGTGTTAAAGTTAATGACTTTCAACGGTTCGGACGGAGTCATCAGTCACTCCTTGACCACGGTCTCCAGTGCGGTCGGGCACGTTCCCAGTCCCTCCATGGCCCCCGATGGGAAATTGTGGTTTTCGGCTATAAGTGGTGCTAGCTTCATCGATCCGCGTCACCTACCGTTCAACAATCTTCCACCGCCGGTACACATCGAAGAGATCATCGCAGACCACAAGATTGCTTCGAGCCGGCGCCTGCCGCCGTTTACCCGCGACCTCGAAATCGACTACACCGCTCTCAGCTTCGTCGCCCCGGAGAAGAACCGGTTCAAATACAAGCTCGAAGGCTACGATCGCGAATGGGTGGACGCCGGCAATCGCCGCCAGGCGTTCTATAGTAGCCTTGGGCCTAAGAGCTACCGGTTCCGCGTCATCGCCTCCAACAACAGCGGCGTCTGGAACGAAACTGGCGACACGCTGGATTTCTCCATCGCACCTGCGTATTACCAGACCACGTGGTTCGCCGCGCTCTGCGTTGTCGTTTTTCTAGCGAGCATCTGGGGGCTGTACCGGCTGCGGATCTATCAGATACAGCGGGAGTTCGACGCGCAGTTGGAAGGGCGCGTGGACGAACGGCTACGGGTGGCCCGCGAACTCCACGATACTCTATTGCAGAGTTTTCATGGGCTGCTGCCGCGTTTTCAAGCGGTTTATAACCTGCTCCCCGGCCGCGTCGCGGATGCCAAACAAGTATTGGAAACGGCGCTCGATGATGCCGGTAAAGCGGTCACGGAGGCGCGCGATGCGGTTCAAGGGATGCGCTCGTCAACCGTCGTCACCAACGACCTGGCGAAGGCCGTGCAAACCTTTGGTGAAGAGTTGGCCGCTCATCACGCTGCTACGTATGGGAACGCCGCCAGTTTCTCTGCGGAAATGGAGGGGGCGCCGCAAGACCTGCATCCTATTCTGCGGGATGAAATCTACCGGATCGTGGCGGAAGGATTGCGCAACGCTTTCCATCACGCACAAGCGCGGCGGATCGAAGTGGAAATCCGGTACGGTGCGCGAGACTTTCGGGTCCGAGTGCGGGATGACGGGACTGGGATCGATCCGAGCATACTTGGGCAGGAAGGCCGCGCCGGCCACTTTGGCTTGAGGGGGATGCGCGAGCGGGCCGAGCAGATCGGTGGGAAACTGGAGGTCTGGAGCGAGCGCGGCGCGGGTACGGAAATCGACCTGACTCTCCCCGCTTCTCTCGCTTACGGACGTAAAGGGGGCGGCCTCTCCCGGTTCTTTACGGGGAAGTTGGCGGAGAAATCATGAGCGATCGGGCTCCGATTCGGATTTTGGTTGTGGACGATCATCAACTGATTCGCGTCGGCATCAGTACGCTCATTCTTTCCGAATCGGATATGAAAGTGGTGGGTGAAGCTTCCAACGGACTGGAGGCCATCGGCAAATATCGGGAATGCCACCCGGACGTCACGTTGATGGACCTGCAGATGCCGGAAATGAGCGGTTTCGATGCGACCGTCGCGATTCGTAACGAATTCCCCGATGCGCGAATCATTGTCTTGACGACGTATACGGGCGACGTGCAGGCGCAACGCGCGATGAAGGCGGGTGCTCAGGCGTACCTGCTAAAAAACCTTTTGCATAAGGAACTTCTGCAGACCATCCGCGTGGTCTACGCCGGTCGGAAGGCTATGGCTGTCGAAGTGGCCGCGCAGGTTGCGGAACACACTGGCGAGGAAGGCTTGACGCCGAAAGAAATCGATGTGCTGCGGCTGATCGCCGCGGGCAACGCGAACAAACAGATCGCCGCGCAACTCTCGGTTACGGAAGAAACGGTCAAGAGCCGCGTGAAGAATATCCTGGACAAGCTCGGGGCCAACGACCGGACACATGCCGTCACGATCGGGCTGAAGCGCGGCATCATCGACCTTTCCTGAGCGATCGCCCCGCAAAACGGAAGTGCTGCACCTGTTGCGAGCAAATCACTCGAAAGAGTGAGGATCCACAACTGCGATTGGTGTTTCGACTCCCCGGCCCGCCTGCTTAAGATTGTAACGGGAACCTGCGTTTTGCAGCGGCTATATTCTACTTTCGCTCGTGGCTGGCCCGGAATTGGTCTCTTATGCCTTCGATTGGTTACTGCAATCGCCGTCTTTGCGTTGAACGGAGCCGAGTTTTCTTCCGCGCCCCCCTTGTTGCGGACCGTTATCCCAGGCCTTGCCGCACTGCTGCTTTGCGTGGGTTTATGGACACCCATTGCGGGCGGCGCTCTCGCGATCTTTGAGCTGTGGGCTGCGTTTTCAGGAAAGGGCAACTTCTGGGCGGAAATCCTGTTGGCCGCAATCAGTACTGCCCTGGCTATGCTCGGTCCGGGAGTCTGGTCCATCGATGACCGCCTCTTCGGGAGAAAACGCCTGATTCCCAGGCGGCAGGCGCCTCCATCATTGCCCTCTCTAAAGAGTGAATCCCGTTCCCCTGAATGAGGAATCCGCCTCAAACTATGTAGTCAGCAGCCGCGCCCGATTAGGGGTTCCAGTCTGGCGGCACCAAGAGCAGAATCGGGAAAGAGACGGAGGAATGGATCAGAAAAGAGCAGCCTCCGCGGAAAGGATACGCGCATCGTGGCAACGGCCGTTTGCACCCTTCATGAAGCCTCCCCCGCTGCTTTCCAGCAGGAGCGGGAAACCCTGGGCAGTGACGTACGCAATTCCCCGTGCATTGACCTGCACGCATCCCGGGCGGCATTGCAGGATGTAAGCCGAAAGGGGCGAAGAAAAAGGATGCCTTGGCTGAGGATAGTCCGGAAGGGTTTTCTGGCGATCGGTGGGGGCTTGTCGCGGCTGCGTGTTCATCCAATCGCGCATGAATCTAATGCCCGCGCGGAAGGGCGATTGGACGAGCGGCTGCGTGTTGCCCGCGAGTTGCACGATACGTTGTTACAAACCTTCCACGCTTCGCTCGTCCAGATGCAGGTCGCTCGCAACCTTCTTTCCAGGTGCCCCGAGGATGCGGCACAAAAGCTCGACCATGCTATCAAACTGGCGGCCGACGGGATTGCCGAGGGCCGGGCCGCAATTCAGGGACTCCGTTGTCAAGCGGCGGACCAGGGAGATCTGGAAAAGATGTTGTCCGTGGCGGGGCAGGAGTGGGCCCGCTGTGAGGAGGCCCGGGAGCATCCGGTGCGCTTCCGCGTGCTAGTGGAAGGCCACCGGCAGCAATTGAAGCCTCTTGTCCAGGAGGTGGTCTACCAGATAGCTCGCGAGCTGTTGCGGAATGCTTTCCGGCACGCACGGGCAAGTCAGGTCGAAGCTGAGATCCGGTACGAGTGGCGCCTTCTTGGCGTGCATGTCCGCGACAACGGAGTGGGCATCGACCCCGAAGTTCTCAAGGCAGGCGGGAGTGATGGCCACTGGGGCTTGGCGGGCGTTCGCGAACGGACCAAAGCAATCAGCGCCAGGTTGGATTTCTGGAGCAAGAGGGGCGTGGGCACAGAGGTGAAACTGACGGTCCCGGCCCTGATCGCCTACGCGGCGGCTGAGAGGGCAACTGGTTTCAGTTCCTTTATCAATCACGTGATGCCGTTTACTCGGCGTTGAAACGGAAACGATCGGTCAAACATGGGAATCGGTGAGTCTCATGAATGACACCGGAGCTTGGTGGATACTCACTCCGAAAGTGTTAGTGCCACCTCGCAGCATTCAACCACTTCCAGCCGGGACTATATCACCTTTTCGGCGAGCAGCAGAAAGGGCAGAATCGATGTTCAAGGAAGGACAAAATGGCAACCGCAGCGGTAATCGAATTCGGGTTTTTTTCGAGCCCCTCGGGCGAGGGGCGCGAGTTCGCGGGTGCCGGACATGACCGGTGCTCGACAGAATTTGAAGGAATCGTGGGGTCAAGCGCGGCCCTGCGCGCTGTTTTGGATCAAGTTCGGGTGGTGGCACCAACCGACACGACGGTCCTGATTGAAGGCGAAACCGGTACCGGCAAGGAACTCATTGCGCGCGCCATTCACATGCACAGCCACCGCCGGCGCCGGCCGTTCGTCAAGGTGAACTGCGCGTCCATACCGTCGGAGTTGCTCGAAAGCGAGCTCTTCGGCCATGAAAGAGGCTCGTTCACGGGGGCGATAGCGCAGCGCATTGGCCGCTTCGAGGCGGCGCACGGCGGCACGCTCTTCCTGGACGAAATCGGCGAATTGCCCCTGCACCTGCAAACCAAGTTACTGCGCGCCGTTCAGGAGCAGGAGTTTGAGCGCGTGGGCGGCAGCCGGACCATCCAAGTGGACGTGCGGATTGTCGCCGCCACCAATCGGGATCTGAAGCCGATGGTCGAGGAGAACCGGTTCCGGGCAGACCTTTACTACCGGCTGGCCGTCTTCCCATTGAACGTTCCTCCCTTGAGGGAACGATGCGAGGACGTCCCCGTGCTGACGCACTACTTCGTCCAGAAACACGCCGCGCGCATGGGCCGGAAAATCGAAAGCATCCCGACGTATGCATTCGATGCGCTCACGAATTACGACTGGCCGGGCAATATTCGCGAACTGCAGAATGTGATCGAGCGGTCGGTGGTTTTGAGCAACGGGCCTGAATTCGCCCTCGCCTTGCCGGAGTTCGAGGGCAGGCCGGCCCCTGTGGCGCTGCGTGTCCGGACTTCGAATGTGACCGCCATATCCGAGCGCTCCCGCATTCTCCAGGTTTTGAAAGAGACGAAGGGAATGGTCGGGGGAACGAACGGGGCAGCTGTCCGGCTCGGGCTGAAGCGGACGACCCTGCAATCACGTATGAGGAAATACAATATCGCTCGCCTGTTTCAGTGAGCGAGTCGTACAATGGTCCCGCTTTTCAAACTGGCTACCTCGCTCCGAAGGGCTCTAACCTAGCGGTCCGTACACGAATAACACGGGTCGAGAGCAGCCTGGATCAACGGCACATCCGCCAGTTCATTACCCTTTACCATTGCCACGACGGTGGGGATGTTGGCGAAGGTCGGCGTTCGGACCTTGATTCGGCTCGGAACGTCGCTGCCGTCCGTTTCGACGTAGTAGAAGACTTCACCCCTGGGCGCCTCGACACGCATCACGGCTTCACCGGCCGGCACGCTGTAAATATCACCGAGATGAAGGTCTCCCGGGGGCATCTGGGCGAGAGCTTGCTCAATGATGTTACAGCTTTCCACGATCTCCAGCGCGCGCACAACTACGCGTGCGAGAACGTCGCCTTCGGTTTGGACGGGTACCGCGAATTTCACCTCATCGTACGCGAGGTAGGCAGTGTCGCGTCGCAGGTCGGTATCGACGCCCGAAGCTCGAGCCACCGGGCCTACCGCGCCGTACCGGATAGCCTCCTGTTGCGTCAGGACGCCGACACCGCGGCAACGGGCGGAGATCGTGCGGTCATGTGTGAACAGTGGAATCACCGCGCGATTGACGATCTCGCGGATATCGCGCGCGACGGCGGCCACCGCTCCTGGGTCGCTGATGTCACGGTTCACGCCGCCAACGCAGTTCATGGAGTAGTTGACGCGATTGCCGGAGATCGCCTCCAGCACATCCATTACCTGTTCGCGGAAGCGGAAAACTTGCATGAAGGCGGTCTGGAAGCCGATGATTTCCGCGGCCACTCCCGCCCAAAGCAGGTGGGAGTGCAGGCGTTCGAGTTCAGAGACTACCATGCGGATATATTGGGCGCGCTTGGGGATCTCAACACCAGCGATGCGTTCCATGGCCATGCAGTAGCTCATGGAGTGCACGTTGGAACAGATGCCGCAGACGCGCTCGAGCAACGCGATGCACCGGGTCATGTTCTTGCGCTGCGCCAGCCATTCGATGCCCCGGAAGTTGAAGCCCACCTTTACGTGGGCGCCGACTACGGATTCTCCTTCGCAATCGACTTCGATCTTGTAGGGCTCATCGAGCGCGATGTGGTACGGTCCAATGGGAACGCGATAGCTCATGCCCGGCCTCCTGGATGGCGCAGCAGGATGCCCGGCGGATCTCCTTCGGGAAGCATCAACGGTAGTGTGGAGGCGCGCCCTTCGAAAGTCACAGCGTAATACTCATGCGCTTCGCGTTCGGCCCAGTCGGCGCCACAATAGATGTCCACGATGCTGGGTAAGGGCGTTGTCAGCGAGGCAGTACTTTCCACCGAATATAGCTTCCCGTTCAGCTCCCAATGCCAATCGAGCCGCAGGTCGCCGTCTTTGGTCTGGTTCACCACCAGCGCCACGAAACGGGCGCCGCAATCGAGCATTTTCCCCGCGATCGAGCGGATCTCGCCCAGGGTGGCCTGCACGCATGTTTGCCCGAGCCGCTCCTGCCAGTTCAATCCGGTCATTTCCGCTCCTCGCCCATCACGGGCTTCATTGAGTTCTGATAATGCAGACGCCTGCACGCTTCACAGAGCTGGTAAAGGTCGCGGGTCTCCTCATCCATGGATGGAGCCGCCCACCGCAGCAGAGTTTCGGGCGCAGGCCGCTTGGGCTTGCCGCATCCCTTGCAGGCCGGAAACGGCACATCGTGTTTCGTGTCGAGCTCCCGCGGGTGGGAATACACCGGCGGCGAGTCGGCGGACATGCTCAGGGCGTCGGCGGGACAACGGTCGACGCAGCGCGCGCAAAACGTGCACCGCCCCGGCTCGTAGCGCCAGTGGTATCTTGTCTCATCGCCGGTCCCGGTCACCGATTCGCTGACACAGACATAGGCGCACATTCCGCAGCCGATGCAGCGTGAAGAATCGAGCAGCACGAGCCCGCGGAAGCCGGTCGGTGGCGGAGTCCGGTGCGAAAGGCCGATGGTGACTGGCCCTTCGGCGACATTCTTCCGGATGATCTGCAGAATATCGAACATGTCAGTTTCCTCGGGCGAGCAAAGCCGCGGCCAAGGCGATCGCCGCCAGGACCGTCGAGCAGCGCCAGAGCAACCGCGTCGCCTGGCGTAGTTTCAGGCGCGCCGTGCCAGAGGCGAATAGCGTAAGCAGTACCACGACTACAAGCGAGGCGCCCGCGAAGAGAAGGACATCGAGCATCCGCCCGCCGGGCCGGCCAGGAATAGCGATGGTGACCGCAAAGCCGATCAGAGCCACCCACTCCAAAACATGGGCCAATTCCCAGAGCGCCAGCAGGCGCCCCTCCGATTCAGTCAACGGGCCTGCGAGCAATTCCTGCTCCGCGTTGGCGATGGAAAATGGATTCAACCGCAGCTTGACGGGGAGACAGCTGAGGACCGCCAGCAGAGCCGGCACGCGCACCTGCCAGGGTGTGGCGAAAGCGATATTCGTGGTCTGCAGGCTGCCGGCCGCGACGGCCATCGCAACCAGGGCCGCAAAAAAAGGCACGTTGCACAAAATGTCGATGGCGGCCTCGCGGTTCGCGCCGATCTCGCCATAGATGGACCGCGATGCGTACCCGGCCAGGACCAGGCAGATCGGGGGTATCTCGAGCAGGCCGACCAGCAGCATGAGATCGCCTGCAAAACCCGAGTTGTCATGGAAGACTGGGAGCAGGGCTAGTGCGCCGATCATCGCACCAATCGACAGCAGCGGAAACAGCGCCATGATATCGCGCTCGCCCCGGGTGCGCGGCAAGGGCCACTTCGCGGCCAGTTTGACTAGGTCGTAGAAAGGCTGTGTCAGTGGCGGGCCAATTCGTCCCTGAAAACGCGCGCGCAGCTTGCGTTCGGAGCCCACCATCAGCAGACCCATCGGAAGCGCATATAAAAGGCCGGGGAAAACGAGAAGCGCCGCGATCGCGTGTGCCGGGTTCATGCGTTTCCTCCTGGGCCCGCCAAAGTCCGGCCTGCCAGTTTGTGAATCGCGGCCGCGATGCCTTCGATGATGGCGAACGGCCGCGGGGGACATCCGGGGACGTAGATGTCAACGGGAATAATGTGATCGAGCGGTCCTTCGATCATCGGGCTACCGCAGAAGACATTCCCCGTAGCCGGGCAGTTCCCGATCGCAACCACGACCTTGGGGTCGGGCAACTGGTTGTAGACAAGTTCCAAGGGGCGGCGCGTGGCGCGAGTGATCGGCCCCGAGACCACGAAGATATCCGCGTGGCGTGGACTCGCTTCGAGCCGGATGCCGTACTGTTCCACGTCGTAACGTGGTGTGAGGCACGAGACCAGCTCGATATCGCAGCCGTTGCAGGCTCCGGCGTTGAAGTGAAACAGGAACGCGGAGTGTTCCCGGGCGCGCTCCACGAGCCTGTAAAAGAAGCCGTATTCCTTCACGCCATTCCTCCCAAGACCTTCGGCCAGACGCCCGCGATCAGGGCGGCCAGGACGAGAAGTACGATCGCGGCGCCCAGCGCGACCCTGCTATACCGCTGCTCGGGTGCGGCCTCGGTGGTGGATCCGAACCAGTAGAGCGCGATGGCGCGGCCGTACACAGCGACGCTGAGCATCGCGCTGCCCGCGAGAATCACGAATAGCGGAGTATTCGATGCCACAGCCGAGAAGATGCGCCAATGGCCGGAATAGCCGAGTGTGGGCGGAACGCCAAGCACGGCCAGTGCACCGATCACGAATCCGAAGGACGACAGCGGGTGTTGTGAGGCGAGGCCGCGGGGATTCTCCATGGTTGCGCCTTCGGCCTCCGGACCCGAGACGCTGGCGAACAGCAGCGCCTTCGCAATGGCGTGCGCGGCTGCGCCCAGCATCGCGCCTTCGATTCCCCATTTTCCGGCCAGGATCAGCGCAACCATCATGAGACCCATGTCCGTAATAGTCGAGAAAGCTAGCAGGCGCTTGAGATTCCGCTGCGCCAAGGCAAAGAGTGCGCCGCCGACGGCCGATATCGCGGCCAGCACCAACCAGGGCGCAGCGGGACTGAATACTTCCGGAGCCACCGTGCGCAGCGTCAGCACCTCCGCGAAGGCGGCGACATCAATGATCGCAATGACGAGTCCCGCGACCACGGCGGGCGCCGATTCGGCCACCAGAGGCAGCCAGAACCAGAACGGGAACAACCCGAGCTTGGTCGCGACACCAGGCAGCAGCAGCGCCCGCGCCAGTTGCACGTTGCCGTGCTCGGCTGCGATGGCGCCGCCGACCATTCCAATGGCGGACACGACTACGGCCGCCAGGTACGCGCGCCATGCCGGTCGCTTGCCTGTGCACCACAGGATCAGCAGCGCGATGACCGACCCGCTTTCGAGCAGGATGGAACGCACGATCGTGCTCGATGCCAGCACTCCCGCCGACGCGGCGATGCCGGCGACGGCAAGAGGCAGGGTCCACTGGCGCAGCGATTTGGTCGCCCAGCAAGCCAGGAGCAGCCCCGCGAGCGAAACGAACAGCGCCGTGGCCAAAGGGGTGAGTGGGGGGTCTGCGGCCGCGTTCACCGGAGCGTTGTGGGGCAGCAGGAACCAAGCCAGAAGCCCCGCCAGTGCGCCCGCAGCCGCGAGGTAATCCGCTGGCCGGCTTTCGACGCTGCTCAACGGCTCCGCCAGCGCCGATGCCACTCGACCCGTCGTATGCCAAATCCCGAGCCACAGGCGGTCGACATCGAAGGCGCGGTACACGGGCTCGAGGCCGGCTTTCACGGTCTCCGAGAAATCGCTGGCCCGCAAGTGGCCTTGCGCGCTGAGCGGCTCGCCACCGGTAAATACGCTGGAGGATCCGGCCGTCCGCCCGCCCGATGGCAGCCAGAAAATCACCGCGCCGAATCCCAATGCCAGAAGACTTAGCACCAGACCGCCCGTGGCATACCATTGCCCCTGGCCCGCGGTGAATCCCAGCCAGCTTACACCCGCCAAAGGCGCACATCCGACTGCGCCCAGCATGGGGTTGATCACGAACTTGATGGCAAGTTGTGGCGCGATACCCAGCAGGATGCAGCCGGCCGCCAATACACCGATGCCCGCGCTCATCGTCCAGGGGACCTCGTGTGCGTGCTCTGTCGCCGGCCCTTCGTCGCCCAAGAAAACGCCGGTCGTCGCCTTCAAGAAATAGAAGATGGTAAAGATGCTCGCCAGCCAGGAAATCAGAGCCATGATCGGCTGATGGGCTTGCAAGGCGGCATTGAAGAGGAGCCACTTGCTGACAAAGCCATTCAGAAGGGGGATTCCGGTGATGGCGCCGGCGCCGATCATCCACAGGACCATGGTTCGTGGCATCCGGCGGCCCGCACCGCCGAGCAGATCCATGTCGCGTGTCCCGGTCGCATGTTGCACCGCACCCGCGCAGAGGAAGAGGCTTCCCTTGAACAGCCCGTGATTGAGGCAGTGCAGAAGTCCGGCCGCGATCCCCAGCGGGGTACCTAACCCGATGCCGAGCATCATGTATCCGATCTGGCTGACGGTGCTATACGCCAGCAGACGCTTGAGATCCCGCTGGGCCAATCCGAACAAAGCGCCGATTAGCAGCGTCACCGTCCCCACCCACGCCAGCGTATTGCCCCAGGCTTGCGGCCACGGACCGAAAGAGTGCATTCGGGCCATCAGGTAGACCCCGGCCTTGACGTAACACGCAGCGTGCAGCAGCGCGCTGACCGGCGTGGGCGCGAACATGGCGAAGGGAATCCAGGTGTGGAGCGGGAACTGCACCGATTTCGCAATCGCCGCAACCAGAATCAGGACGAAGATTCCGGTGGTCAACGCTCCCTGCACGCGCGGATCGGTCCAAAGCGTCGATCCCGACTTTCCAAACAGGAGCACCACGGCGGCCAGCAGTCCATATCCTGCCAGGTGGGTCATGGTAAATACCTTGCGCGCGCCGTAGGCGGAATCGGGATTGGTGTACCAGAACGAAACCAGAAGGAAGGAGCACAATCCGACCACTTCCCAGCTCATATAGAGGATAAGCAGATCCGCTGTATAAACCAGGTTGATGAGGCCGGTGATAAAGATGAGGACCAGGGTATAGAACCGGGTCGTGCCCTTTTCTTCCTCCATATACGCGACGGCATAGAAGAGGACGGCCATGCCGATGCCCGCGCCCATCAGCGCGAACAGAAAAGCCAACCCGTCGACGTGAAAGGCAAATTGAGCCGGCCCATCCCAATGGCTCAGCTTTACGTCGAGAACTTTGCCGGCCAGAATCGCCGGCCAGACGGCGACCACCCCGAGAAATGCGCCGAACCCGCTGGCAAAAGCGAGCCAACCTTTTCCACGCGGCGTCAACACCCCTGACAGAAGCCCCTGTAACACGACTCCGATCAGAAGAATTGCCATCGGGGACAGAACTAACATTGCGGGATTCAACCATGCCTCCAGAGTTAAGGAAAAATGCGCTTCTGCCGGGCCGAAGCCTAGCCGCCGGCCTCCACGGGAAAGACATCGACTATGTCATCTGGCGCCAGCGGCGTCTGGAGGCCGTTCAGGAAATCGATACTCCTGCCGTTCACCAGAATGATGATGGTGCTGCTGAGCTGACTCCCTTCCCAGAGCCGCTTCTCCAGCGGCTTGTGCCGCTTTCCCAGCGCCCCCAACAGCACACCGACCTCCGGTTCCGGGTGACGCCATTCCTCTTGCTTAAGACCGCCTGCAAGCGGACGGATGTCTCCGAAGTACTTGACAGTCATCTAGACTCCCTCAGACATGCGATTCCAGCATCAGGCCAATTCCAGTTCGTGCAGCTTTTCCGGCGTCGGGACGCCCTGTTCGTTCCAGCCGCGCACGCTGTAGTACTCGGGAAGCATCTCTGGCACATGGCTGACCAGGCCCTTTGACGGCCCGGTTTGAATCGGATGCTTGAACAGGCGTTCCGGCAAGGTGTCGTCCTTGGCGGTAAAACCGGCGTTCAGGTTGAACTCGCGCTCCAGATTCCAGACCCGTTCGCCGGCGCGGACGTAGTCCTCCGGGCTGTAGTGGATTCCCGTAAGGGCGCTCAGCATCGCGGCGTAATCGTCCGCCACCATGCCGAATGTTCCAAAGATACAGCCGCCGGACGCGTCCACCGCCGCCGTCATATCCTGGAACGCCTTCACAATCGCCGGCTTTCCCTTGGTCTCGCGGGGATCGAGCCTCAGCCCGTTTCCGAGAACTTCCACCGCGATGGTGTAGCCTTTGACATGGCAGCCGCCGCGATTGCAGGTGGCATATTGTAGGCCGATGCCCTGGATGCCGCGAGCGTCATAGGCCGGCATCTCCTGCTTCTTGGCCGTCATCGCAAATTCCGGATGGCCGTACATCTCGGCGAACCGGTACGATCCGAGCGCCGCCTTGTCGCCGAGCCCTTGCCGTAAGCCGATCCGTTTCGTCAGCTCGACAATCAGCTCGGGATTGTTCCAGCGAATGTCCAGCCCGTCCCAGTCTTCACGCGGCAGCACACCGGACGTCGCCATATCGATCACGCAGGCAATCGTGGCCGGTGTGGAAATGGAATCCAAGCCCAGTTCGTTGCAAAGGTGATTGGCTTTCGTTACCGCGAAGATGTTGTCCACACCGCAGTCCGGCCCGTACGCCCAACCAGCTTCGTACTCAGGACCTTCTCCTATGCCCGCGAACTCCGGATCCTTAATCTGGCTGACCCGGCCGCAACTGATGACGCATGCGAAGCAGCCCTTCCTGCGCGCGAGAACTTCCTTGGTGAGCGACTCGCCGCCCACCTTGTCGGCCGTCGGAAAGTGGGCATCGTTCCAGTTGCGAGTCGGCAGAGAGCCGATTTCGTTCAGAATGTTGACCAGGATCTCGGTGCCATGCTTGTGCAACCCTTGAGCCACGGGATTGGCAGCTACCTTAGCGCGAGCCGACCAGATGGCCGCCTCCAACGCTTTGACATCGGCAACCCGAACGGGCTTCGATCCTTTGACGGCGATCGCTTTGAGTTTCTTCGAACCCATCACCGCTCCCAGACCGCCGCGCCCTGCCGAGCGATGCATCTCATTCTGGATGGACGCCATCAGGGCTAACTTCTCGCCCGCGGGCCCGATACAGGCCACCGATGCGTCGTCATCCGTCTCGGCCCGCACGGCATCGGTCGTGTCCGGCACCCACTTTCCCCAAAGATGGGACGCGTCACGGATTTCCACCTGGTCGTCTTTTATCCAAAGGTAGACCGCCTTCTCCGCCTTGCCCTCGATGATGACAGCATCGTAGCCGGCGTATTTCAGGGCCGCCCCGAACACACCGCCGGAGTTGGCACCCCCGATGGTGTGCGTTAACGGGCTCTTGGCGACCACGTGATAACGCCCGGCAGAGGGCGCCGAAGTGCCGGTAAACGGTCCGGGGGCAAAAATCAGTTTGTTCTCAGGCGATAGCGGCTCCACCTTGGCGTCCACCTCGTCCGTAAAAATCTTGACGCCGAGCCCGCGCGCGCCTAGAAACAAGGCGGCGTCCTTGGCATTCAGAGGCTCCTTCGTCACCGCCCCATTCGATAAATTGATCCGAAGAATCGTTCCCATCCAGCCGGTCATGGTCATGCCTCCTGAAATGCCTCGACAAACTTGGACGCGTAAGCCTTCTTGCGGCTCCGGGTCGAGATACTGTCGTCAACCCACTCGATCGCATGAGTGGGACAAGCCTTCGCGCAGCTTGGATCGCCCCCGCACTGATCGCACTTCAGCACGGAGAGGGAGTAGGCGTCATAGACGATGTTGCCGAACGGGCAAGCAATCGTGCACATGTGGCAGCCAATGCACTTGGACTTTTCATAGTCGACCAGCGATTCACCCGGGTTCCGGTGAAGGGCATGCGTCGGGCAGACCTTCATGCAGGCCGCCGTATCGCATTGCTGGCACATCATGGGCACCGAGGCGCCTTCGCGTTCCCAGGTGTAAACATGGATGCGGGATGCCGCCATCCGGAACTGCCCTTCATGGTGGAGACTGCAAGCAAGCATGCAGTTCTGGCAGCCCGTGCATTTTTCGGGATGAATCATTAATACCTTGGCCATCACCTTCTTCGGGTGCAATCGCGATGCCAGCGCTCGCGCCGGGGACCAATCGCGGGGAGCGGAGGCAATTTCCACCGATTCAGACTCAGAAGTACGATTTTAGGGGAAACGGTACCGGTGGTTGTATAGAGGCGGCTCGGCACGTGACGGACCGTTCGTCAAGCGCTACGGCGGACGCCATATGCTGCCGGACAATACCGTGGCGAAAAGCCATGGATTCACGCAAACGCAGCCAGGACTTTCCGGCGCGGACACCGCGCACGAGATTTGGAGTGGAGCATCGGTTGCTCAAGTGCGCGTGATTTCATAACGCCGTCCATGGGAGGAAGATCCTGGTGTTTTGCTATCAATGTGAGCAGACGATGCGCACCGAGTCCGGCGCCAGCTGCACCGTGAAAGGCGTCTGCGGCAAGGATGAGGCCACTGCGGATCTGCAGGACGTTCTGGTGTACCAGCTTAAAGGCATCGCCCAATATCGCGCCGGTTTGGCGGAGTTTGGGATGACCGATGGCGAAGCGGACAGCTTCGTGCTGGGCGCCATATTCAGCACTCTGACCAACGTCAATTTTAACCGGGCACGCTTTGTCGGCCTGATCGCCGAGGCCGCCCAGGTGCGCGACCGGCTGCGCGATCGCTATACCGAAGCCTGCCGCGGCGCAGGAAAGGCGCCTGCCACGTTCAGCGGCCCGACTTTGTTCCAACCCGCAAAGGATCTGCATCGACTGCTGGAACAGGCTTCTGCCATCGGTGTGCGCGCCGGCGTCGAGGCCGTCGGAGAAGACGTCATCGGCCTCCGGGCACTACTCTTGTACGGTCTTAAGGGTGTCGCCGCGTACGCTCATCACGCCGAGGTCCTTGGCCACACCCGCAGCGAGATTGCCAACGCCGTGGCACACACGTTGGACTTCCTGGCGAGCGATCCAGTGGACCTGGAGCAGATGCTGCAGGAAGCACTGGCCCTCGGCCATGCGAACTACGTGGCTATGGAAGCGCTGGACGCTGCCAATACCGGCACGTTCGGGGCGCCATCACCGACAGCCGTGCGCACTACACCGGTAGCGGGCAAGGCCATCCTGGTGTCCGGCCATGACCTGCGCGACCTCCACGCCTTACTGGAAGCGACCAACGGCTCCGGTATCAACGTCTATACCCATGGCGAGCTGCTGCCGGCACACGGCTACCCGAAGCTACGCGCCTTCAAGCACTTGGTGGGGAATTACGGCGGTGCATGGCAAAAGCAGCAGGACGAGTTCTCCAGGTTCCCCGGCGCCATCCTGATGACGTCCAATTGCCTGCTCGAGCCACAGCCGCTATACCGCAACCGCATCTTCACCTGCGGCCCGGCGGGCTGGCCGGGCGTTCATCACATCGCCGGCCGCGACTTCAAAGCTGTGATTCAGGCCGCCCGCGCCCTGCCTGGCTTCCGGACAACCGAGCCCGAGCACACCATCACCGGGGGGTTCGGCCGCGAGGCAGTGCTGGGCGTGGCCGGGCAGGTGATCGACGCGGTCAAATCCGGCGCCTTGAAGCACTTCTTCCTGGTTGGGGGCTGCGACGGAGCGGCGCCGGGACGCAACTATTTCACCGAGTTCGCCGAGGGCGTCCCGTCCGACACCATGGTTCTGACGCTCGGCTGCGGCAAGTATCGCTTCAACACCCACGATTTCGGCACAGTCGCCGGCCTGCCCCGACTGCTGGACATCGGGCAGTGCAACGACACGTACTCCGCTCTGGTCATCGCGCAAGCACTGGCGGGCGCGTTCGGCTGCGGCGTGAACGATCTGCCCCTATCGCTGATTATTTCCTGGTTTGAACAGAAGGCCGTGGCAGTGCTTCTGACGCTCCTCGCGCTGGGCGTCCGCAATATTCGCCTGGGCCCGACGCTGCCGGCCTTTTTAACCCCGGCGCTGCTGGACATACTGGTCCAACGCTTCGGCATCGCGCCGATCACTACGGCTGAGGCGGACATCAAAGCCGCGCTCAGCTCCAAAGCCGCTTGAAACAGATGGTCCCGACGAAACAGGAGCCAACATGCCGGAAGTTACTTTAGAGACGCGCGACAACTCGCAGGTCGTATTCTCCTGCCCGGAGGGGCAGTTCGTGCTTGGAGCCGCAGAGGCGGCCGGTTTGTATCTCCCCGCAATTTGTCGCGACGGCGTATGCGGCGCCTGTCATGCTCACGTCTCGAAGGGCCGCTACAACCACGGTCCGATCGCGCAAAGCGCACTGACGGATGCGCCCTCGGGCGGCGTTCTTCTGTGCCGCTGCCGTCCGGAGGGCGATCTGGTCATTCGCGTTCCTTATCCGAAAGAGGATATCCGCACTCAACCGCTGGTTCCGCGGGAATCCACGATCGTCGAACTCACACGGGTCGGCGCAGGCTATATCACTCTCAAACTGGCGCTCACGCCCGACCCCGAACTCGGTATTGCGGCAGAGTTTCTGCCTGGCCAGTATATGGAGGTCGGAATCCGCGACCTCCCGCTCCGCCGCGCCTATTCATTGGCGAATCTGCCCAACTGGGATGGCCAGTTCGAGTTTCTCATCCGGAAAAAGCCGGGGGGCGTATTCACCACCTGGTTGGATAAATATGCCCGAGTCGGCGACAAACTACAGGTTCGCGGTCCGTTAGGCCGGTTCGTACTGGATGAGATCAGCCCGCGCCCGCGTTGTTTTATTGCCGGTGGCTTCGGTTTCGGCTCGGTCCTCTCGATGCTGCGCCACCTTGCCCAGTTTCAGGACACCCAGTCCACCACCCTTATCTTCGGCGCGGACCAGCAGCACGAGCAGTTCGGCGTCGGTCAGATAGCGGAAGTGAAGGCCGCTTTGCCCATGCTGCGGGTGATTCCGACGGTCTGGTATCCGCGGGCGGGACCGAACGGTTTCGCTCGCGTACTGCAGGAATTCGCCGCGCTCTTGCAGCAAAGCCCCGAACACCCCGATGTCTATGTCTGTGGACCGCAGGAGTTCCTGGAAGGCGTGCGGGCTGTGGCCGGGACACATCAGGTTCCCGCGAACCAGATCTTTACGGAGCAACTACTCTAGGCGGGAAATGCGAAGAGGCTTATGAGAATCGACGGCCGCTACTCACGCCAGGAACTGTTTGCACTCATTGGACCTGAAGGCCAGGAGCGGTTAAAATCCGCTCGTGTCCTGGTTGCCGGATGTGGAGGATTGGGCAGCAACACGGCGAATCTGCTGTGTCGAGCCGGCGTTGGATTTCTCCGCATCGTAGATCGGGACTTGATCGAACTCTCGAACCTGCAGCGTCAGTTTCTGTTCGATGAACACGACGCCCGCAAGGGCACTCCGAAAGCCATTGCGGCTGCCAGACACCTTGCGGAGATCAATTCCGGAGCCAAGGTCGAGCCGGTGGTCTCCGATATCGGCTCCGGCAATATCCTCGACTTGCTCGATGATATCGACCTCGTGTTGGACGGCCTCGACAATCTCGAAACGCGATACTTGCTGAACGACGCCTGCACCAAGCGGAACGTTCCGTGGGTGTACGCGAGCTGCATTTCCGCGACCGTAATGGCGCGCCTGATCGTCCCCGGAACCACGGCGTGCCTTCGATGCCTCCACCGCGATCTGCCGGCGCCGGGTTCGGTCCGGACATGCGACACGTCGGGCATCATCGGACCGGCTGCCCTGGCCGCGGCGTCCATTCAGACCGCGATCGCGCTCCGCTTTCTGACAGCGAATGCCCCGCCCGAGTCGGACCTGGTGGTCGGCGACTTGTGGGAAATGACTCTTGATCGCATCCCCGTCTCCCGCGATCCAAAGTGCCCCTGTTGCGGTCTGAAACAGTTCGACTTCTTAAGTACGCCAGGGCAGCAGGCGACCACGCTCTGCGGCCGGAATGCCGTCCAGGTTCGGCCGGCATTAGAATCCCGGCCAGATTTCAAAACTCTTGCCGGCAGGCTCGGCTCGGTGGGCACGGTGCGCGTCAACGATCAACTGCTTCGGCTGGATGCGCCTCCCTACGAACTGACCTTGTTCGAAGATGGGCGTGCGATCGTCAAGGGCACGGGCGATCCGATGCTGGCACGCAGCCTGGTGGCTCGTTGGGTTGGGATTTGAGATGACCTCCTGCGCGCCACTCACGGACACATTCGGACGGGTACACAACAAGCTGCGGATCAGCGTCACTGACCGCTGCGACATTCGCTGCTACTACTGCATGCCCGAGACCGGAGCGGCATTCGCGCCGCGCGCAACCCTGCTATCAGTGGACGATTTTGAGCGCATCGCGCGCGTTGCGGTGCGGCTCGGGCTGCGCAAGATCCGTTTGACCGGCGGCGAGCCGCTGGTTTGGAAAGACTTGCCCGTGCTCATCGAACGCCTTCTCCACGTAGATGGCCTGGAGGATCTCGCCCTCACCACGAATGGCGTGCTGCTCGCCGATCGGGCGCGCGAACTCTACGACGCAGGGCTCCGCCGCATCAACGTACACCTCGACACGATGGATCCCGAGGCCTACCGCCGCATTACCCGCCGCGACGCATTCGATCGGGTTATCAATGGTTTGCGGGTGGCGAAGGAACTCGGTTTCGGCCCGGTAAAGATCAACGCCGTTGCAGTCAAGAATCAATCGGAGCAGGATCTCGTGGACCTCGCGCGCTTCGGGCGCGAATCCAGCATGCAGGTTCGATTCATCGAGTTCATGCCGCTCGATTCTCAAGGACTGTGGAATACGGATAAGGTTCTCTCCGCCGGTGACATGATCGGAATCCTGGAGCGGGCGATCGGGCCGCTCATGCCCGTGCCTGCGTCGGACGCTCCGGCGGCCGAGTTCCGGTTCGCGGACGGAATCGGCACGGTGGGATTCATTTCGTCGGTGACGAAGCCATTTTGCGGCAATTGCAACCGCCTGCGCCTGACCGCCGACGGGAAGTTACGGTATTGCCTGTTCGCGGTGGAAGAGACCGACCTAAGACCAATGCTGAGGTCTGTGGACGACGACGGCATCGCCGCCGCCATCTTGGGTTGCGTCCGCGACAAGTGGGAAGGCCACTCGATGCACAGTGTCCAGTTCGTGCCCCCACCGCGTCCCATGAGCGCCATCGGGGGTTAGGGCTTCGAAGCTGGCTTTTGCCGGACCAGCGGCAGCAACGCTTTCGGCAACTGTTTATAGTCGCTCGAACTGATCATTGCCGGAGAGATCGGCAAGGGGCCGTTCGCTTGCAGCACCGCGGCGCCGTCCGGACCCAAAAGCAGTTCGAGAAACCTGACCGCGGCCGCGTGGTTCGGGGCGTTTTTGAGAATCGTGATCCCCCAAGCCACCCTGGCAGCCGGGATCGTCACGGTGCGCGCCGCGCCAGGGCTGCCGAGGCCCGGCAGAACAATCCACGCGTGCTGCCCGTACCAGCCGTCCATGTCGGGGTCCGACATGCCAATTTTTGGCGGCAGGTTCACGTACCGGATGTCCGGGTTCTCCGCCGCCATCGCGCGCGCGTTGTGCTCGTAGATGAACTGAAAATCGATTTGCTTGCCGAGAGCGGCGCGGACCGGTCCGGGAATGGTTACATGCTGCAATAGATTGTTGTGTAGCAGCGGCTTTTTGTAATAATCCGCGGCGAGCTGGAAGATCAAATCGAGCCGGTATGCTCCCGGATCGAGGTACGGGTGACCGCCGCCAATCACAACACCCGGCATGGTGAGGACCTCGTACCAGTTCTCCACTGCATTCGGAACGGACGCCGGTGGACCGAACCGCGGGCTCCCGGAAGCCACGAGCGGAGGGAGTTTCTTCTCCGCCAGGCTGGACGCCGAATACAGCAGAACCATCCTGCCCTGCGCAAAAACGATGTTGAAGCCGGCGTACCCTGCGGGCTTGAGGAGGAGGTCGATATCCAGGTAATCTGCCGGAGCATAGAGATCGCATGGCTTGCCTCCCGCGGTGATTTGCCGAGCCGCGTCCACGCTGCCCATCGGATTATCCTTTACCTGGATTCCCGTAGCGCAGGTGAATTTCGTCACCAGCGGGTTGAAGGCGCGGGTCAGGCTGCCGGCCCTGTAAATGATAAGTTGCTGAGAAGTCATGGGGACGCATCCTGTGCTCTGAGCGAAGGCTGCCGGCGCCAAAAAGGAGGCCGACAACCACAAGCTCAGCCGTTTCTCGAGGCGCATATTCTCTCCTCTAAAATTGCACCCGCATCGAGGCCAAGACCAGGCGTGGCTCGCCGAGATGGCCGAGATAGCTGCCGGTGCTCTGTCCCGTAATGCTGCCCGGGCCCAGGGTAGACCAGTAGTGCACATCCGAGATGTTGTTGGCGGTGATGCGCCACGTGGTCGTCAGTTTCTCGAAAAGCCTCCTGGTATAGCGCAGACCGATATCGAAAGTGTTGTATTGCGGGGCGTACACGCTGTTGATGTCATCCATCGGGCGGCGGCCTACATGCTGCCAATCGAAACTCAGGAACACGCCCCTCATTACCGGCAATTGATATTCGCCGAGGATATTCCCCTTATAAGCGGGCATCCCTACGAAATGCTTGTTATTGGTCGCGGGTATCCCGGTGTCGGTAAGTGTCGGGTCCAGCACGACAAGGCCCCCGGTGATCATCAGGCTGGGGAAGATTCTGCCGGAAAGCATGGCCTCCGCGCCATAGTTCCGCTGCGTGCCCGTGATCTCAAACTGCTGACAATTTACTGTTCCCGACTGCGTGCCGCAGATGGGGTTCACGACGCCGGTGACATAGCTGGCGAACGGGCGATCGATCCTGAACAGGGCAGCCGAAAAATTCAGCTTCTGCATCTTAAGCTTGTAGCCGATCTCGCCTTGCTTGCTGCGATACGGCGGCAGGGCCTGGCTGGCATTGACGATTACTGTGGAGCCGGTGTTCGTACCGGCGACGTCCGGCGCCTGTAAGCTTTGGGCAAAGGTCCCGTAAATCGTCATGTTACGGGTGGGTTTGTAGATTATGCTGGCGGAGGGGCTGATGCCCTGGTGGACGTAGCCGCCTGGAATCCAGGTCCGGATGTAATTAGTAGAAGCATTGTTCGTAAAGCTGTCCGTCCAGGTCCAGTCCTGACTGCCGGCGAGCCGGATCAGCCAGTGTCTCGAGAGGGTAATCGTATCGGCGAGGTTAAATCCTTGTTGCCGGATGATGCTCGAAACGTAGATGCCCGTGGAAGGGCTGGTCTTCTCATACGAGAAGATCCCGCTTGGGGGCACCGTGTACACAAGCGGATTGGCGATATTGGCCTGGCAGATGCCTTCAGGACCGTACGACGTACATAGCGCCGTTTTGGCTGGGCTGGTTACGGGCGAATAGGTAGCAAACCGGTATCCGGTTCCGCCGATCACCACGTCGTGAAGGAAACGGCCCGTGTTGAACCGCCCGATCACATAGGCCAGGTCGCTGTACACATGAAATCGCGGTGCCAGCGAGGAAAAAGCATTGGCGAAATAGCTTTTATAGTTGCCATTATTGTCGATGAGCTGATTGACCGCGGTATTGATGTTGCGGTCGGAAAGCTGGTCCAGGCCGGACACGACAAAATGCCAGTTCGGATTGAAGTCGTGCTTGAATCGCAGTTCGCCGATGTGGGATGTCAGATCCACGCCGGAAAACGACTGCCCGTACCCCTCTCTGGTCGGATCGGGGGCGCTCTCGGGCAGCAGAATACTCTTCGAGCCCGGGACGTAGACCGGAGTCGTCGTCGGGGAGTACGCAAACCAGCCGGGATAGCCGTGTTGAAACAAATTGTAATAGCTGTAATTGCCCTCGATGGTGGTGTGGGTGCCAGGACGGACGTCGGCTGCGACGGCTGCTAATTGACGCCGGAGTTGGCTTTCCTTGACGTAACCGGCGCCATCGGCAAGCACCAGGTTGGTCCGGTAGCCGAAGATTTTCCGCTTACCGAGACGGTCGCCTAAGTCCAGGTGAACGGTAGCCACGCTGTTGCTCTCGTACGCCAATTCGATTTCACGCAGAGGCAGATCTGTGGGCCGTTTCGTGACAAAATTGAACATGCCGGACGGGTTCGCCGGACCATACATCGGGCCGCCGAGCCCGTCGACGACCTCGAGCTGCTCATATTCCTCCAGCGCCGAAGGCGTAGTGACCGCAAAACCCATCCCGTCTTTGCGGTCGTTCTGCATGTTACTGCCCTGCATGCCACGAGTCTCCGGACGCAGCACCTCCGGGCCCTGCATCTCCTGGAAGAACACCAGCGGCATGTATTTCGCTGCTTCTTTGAAATTCCTTGACTGCGTGTCATCGATCAACTCGCGCGAGATTACGTTCACGGAGTAGGGCAAATCGAGGATGGGAGTGGTGCCAAGCGGACCTTCCGGACTGACGGCTTCCACGCGATAGGCGTTTTCTACGTTGGCGGATACCGTCACGGTGTCCGAATGCTCGGCAATCGACAGCGTGCAATCGAAGGTTACCGTTTGGTTCGACGCCACTTCCAACTGAGGGCTTGCAGTGTGGCTGAAACCTTTTGCTTCGACCTCGACGATGTAGGCGCTTGGCTCGACCGTTGCGAACGCATACATTCCCTTAGCGTCTGAAACGGCGGTAGCTTTCACGCTGCCCTGCGAGTCCTTCAGTGAGACGTGGGCGCCGGTGATCACCGCTCCCGCTGGGTCCTTTACCGTTCCGGTCACCTGACCAGGATCCGCGGCAGCGCATAGCAGCGTCGAAGCGGCTAAAAAAAGAAGGAGCAAGACAGCCGAAGGCTGCGACTTCAGAGTCATTCGAATTGCCCTCCAGCAAAAGATTTATTGCGACAGGTTGTTCGAGCGCCGAACTCCGAAACGGCCAACCCCGGGCGTGCAAATGAACGCCGGTCCGGGCGCGGAGCCGGGATAAGCAGACGTGCGCTGTTTTTCCCAGCCGCCTCCGAAATCCTCTTTCGTGCGAGCGCCTCGACGGGCGCCGTAACGCGCTAGCTCGACCGCTAGCCCTTGTCGATCATGACTTCGGTAGACTTGACGACAATCCTGACGGAGTCGCCCGTTTTGAGGCCGAGTTCCTCGACGCTGGCACGCGTGATGACGCTCTCAATTCTGTTTTCACCCACCTTAACCACAACGCGCGCCATGACGGTCCCCAGGTGAACTTCTTCAACAACTCCGGGCAGACGATTACGAGCCGACAAAGCCATTCATTCACCTCATTGCGGCGAGACGGTCTCCCGCATCGCCGGTAGTTTGTGATCTTTCAGGACCGACTGGTGACGAAGTCTGCGCGGCATGTGCGAACCGGCCGAAGCCATCACCAGCACCAATAGGAGTATACCCACGCGATGATCCCAGAGCAACGGAATTAAGCCCAGAAACGCCAGTTTCGCCGCGATCACCAGCGAGCGAACCTCGAATATTCCGCGCCAGTCCGGATATAGCTCCACAGCCCCCAGCGCCGCACCGCTCAAGATCGCAAGGTACAGCAACGGCAACAGCCGGCTGGCAGGCACGCTAAAGAAGTGGCCGCCCAGTAACAGTCCTGTAACCGCGATATGGAAGGTGCGAAAGACGACGCTCCAGAAGCGCGATACGGAAAGGCCGGCAGCCATTCAGTTCACCACCTTCCCCGTTTCTTCTACTTCGTAACCGCCCATCGCGCATACCTGGCGACGGAATTCTACTGACCGAATCTGATCCAACAGCGCGCGCACGTTCTCGCCCCCGATCAGTTCCGTCGGGATTACGAAGTCGTAGCGTTCACGTGTTACGGGAATGAAGTCCAGGTCGAGGGCGCGCGCGGCGGCCATAATGCCCAACCCGGTATCCGCGCGGCCGGATGCTACCGCCATGGCGATGTTCATGTGCGTGTACTCCTCGGAGGAGTACCCGATAATCGTCTCTGGAGCGATCTGCGCAAGCAACAACTCGTAATCGAGCAGCACGCGCGTGCCCGAGCCGGCCTGGCGGTTGATGAACCTGATATCTGGCCGCGCGAGGTCCCGAACCGACTGAATGCCCTTCGGGTTCGCCCTAGAAACCATCAGCCCCTGCCAGCGGTGAACCACGGTAACCACCGTAACAGGCCTGTTTTTGACAAACCGCGCGATATACGGCCGGTTGTACTCGCCGGTCTCAGGATCGAGCAGATGGCATCCGGCAAAGTGGGCTATCCCCTTATCGATCGCAAGCAGGCCGCCCATGCTGCCGACGTTTGTCGAGGAAATGGTAAACCTCCCGCCCGACTTCTCCTGAACGAGGCTGCGGAGAATGTCGACAGTGAGGTCGTGGGAGCCGATGCCGATCAGCCGTTGATCTATGGAGTCGGGTGAAACCAGCAGGTCGATCCGGCGCACCTCGCCTTCGGAGCATCCGCTTGCCTCTGAAGGAATCCGGAGAATGCCGCCGGCCCGCACTACCGACATTAAGGCGCCGGCTCCGCCGCCGACAGGAACGGCGACAACTCGTTCTCCCACCTTCCCCACAATCACCCGGACATGCTCTTCCACTCCGGGCCGCGAAGGGAGCTTGCGGCCGAGCACCGCGGGGACGGTTTCCTGCTCGGCCGCCTGTAGACCTTGAAGGTGATACAACATGGGCCGCGCGAATTCGCGGAATGCGACCATCGCGGACACCGGAAATCCCGGCACTCCGACCACGGGAGTTCCGTCGATCGCAGCCAGCAGGGTCGGTTTCCCGGGCATCACCGAGACTCCATGGACTAACAATTCGCCGGCCTCCGAGAGTACCGTCGGGGCATAGTCTCGCGAACCGGCGGACGACCCGGCAATCAGAAGCAACAGGTCGTAACCCGCCGCGATACCAAGCCGCACCGCTTCCTGAATGCAACCGGGGTCGTCCGGGACAATGTCGTGGATGACCGCGTCGCTTCCGCATTCCGCAGCCAAGGACGCCAGCATCTGTCCGTTCACTTCGAGGATTGCGCCGGGGCGCATCGAGCCGGGCGCGTCTTCCGGGCGCATGATCTCGTTACCCGTCGGAATGATCAGCACACGCGGACGGCGTACCACGTCGATATCCAGCACCCCGGCGGCAAGCAACGCCGCCTGATCGATGGGCCCGATCCGTTGAAGCGCGGGAAGCAGGATCTCACCGCGAACGATGTCTTCGCCCGCTTTGCGTACGTTCTGCCAGGGATAAACGGCCTCCCGAATCTCGAAGTGTCCGCCTGCATCCGTAATCTTCTCGACCATGACTACGGAATCCATTCCTTCCGGCAAGGGGTCCCCAGTATTGACCGCGGTCGCCTCCGCACCGGCTGAGAGCGAAACCGGGCTCTCCGGAAGCGCGCCGAATGTGGACGCGGCCTTTACCGCGACGCCATCGACTGCCGAGCCATGATACGCCGGGACCGAGCGCGTTGCCGCGACCGGGTGCGCGGAGTACCGCGCCAACGCCTGCCGCACGGGTAGAAGCTCGCTAGGGAGCACGCGTTCGGCGAAGCGGGAAAGGAAGATCTGGCGCGCTTCCGCCACCGATTTCAAATTGCGATAAGTCCGTTGCTCCCTCTTCATGCGCCCGTCCTATAGGAGAACGACGTCGACAATTTCACCGGCGCTGAGTCCTTCGCTTTGCGGCGGGACAACCAGCAACCCATCCGCTCGCGCCATGGTGGATAACATGGACGACTTTCCGAAAACCGGATGGACCTCGCGCACGCCCTCGGTGTTCGCCTCCAGTCGAACTCGCACATATTCTTCAAGGCCGATGGTAGAGTGCATCGATGCCGCGAGGCGGCCGGCCACGCGCTGGCCCAGCGGTCCTCGTTCGAGCGGCGCTCCCTGAAGATAGTGCAGCAGGGGCGCCAGGAATACCTGGGCAACGATCAGTGCCGACACGGGATGGCCAGGGAGATCGACAATCGGCTTGCCGTTGCGCCGGGCAAACAGCGCGGGCTTTCCGGGCCGAATGGCAATGCCGTGCGCCAGAATCTCGATCCTTGGCAGTCCGGACAACACGTCCACGACCAGGTCGCGCATCCCCACGGAGCTGCCGCCCGAGAGGACCACAGCATCATACTCTTCCAGCGCAGTTTCGATAGTTTGTCGGAGAACCGACTCGTCGTCCGGCACAATCGGCAACCGCGTTGCCTCGGCCCCGCATGCCCGCAGCACCGCCTCGACGGAGTGCCCGTTGGCGTCGCGAATCTGGCCGGGACCAGGTTTCCGCTCCACGTCGACAATTTCATCGCCCGTGGAGATAACTGCCACGCGCGCGCGGCGAAATACCCGTAGCTCTGTGACGCCCACGGCTGCAAGGAGTCCGACCTCCTGTGCGCGAACGCGGCTCCCACAGCGGAGGACCGGTGCGCCCTTCCGGACATCCTCGCCGCGATCCAGCACGTTGGCCCTGAGCGTTACCGGTTTCGACACTTCTATGTGCGATGAATCGAGACGGTCAGTGTACTCCACCATGACGACGGCATCCGCGCCTGCCGGCAGAGATCCGCCGGTCGGGATTTGAACTGCCGCGCCGGTCTCAACGGCAACGTCCGGCTGCTTGCCCATTTCAACTGCGCCGGTTAATCGCAACAAGGCGGGCAACGAGTCGGAGGCTCCGAATGTGTCGCATGCCCTCACCGCGTATCCGTCCACCGTGGAACGGGGGTGTTCCGGGAGATCCTCCGCAGAGATTACATCTTCGGCCAGATATCGGTCGATAGCCTCGTCAATCGAGATCAGCTCCGAGGACATTCGCGGGAAGCCGTGAAGGCGGCGCCGTAGCTCGTCGCTACTTACGACCTCCAGAAATTCGGTCATCGACCGGCTCCCAGGCTAGCCCGAGCGCCATTGGGCTGTAGCATACCGCCGGTATAGTGCAATTCAGTCGCCATGCGCCGTTCCATCCCCGATTCAATTCGTTCATTGATACACGCAAAACTTGTTTCCGGACCTCTAAAGCAGAAAAGGCCCGATCGCCGGGTTGGGCCACGGTTTGCACTGGCTTACAGTGGGCAGGTCCGCACTGGAGGTCCATTCTATGGTCAAAGTACTGTTCTTCGGTCTCTTACGGGATATCGTCGGGATGCATGAAGAGGCTTGCGAACTGCCGGACAAGAGTACCCTGGGCGGACTCTTCGAAGTGTATACGCGCCGATTCCCGCGCCTTCACGATATGCGACGGAGCATCGTCCTGGCGCGGAACCAAGAATTTCGAGATGCCGCCGCGCCGGTAGCGGATGGCGACGAGATCGCGTTTCTGCCGCCGGTGAGCGGAGGATCGGGCGCGTATTGCCGCGAGTTTACGGACCGCTCCGGCAACTTCTTCGCCCTCACGCGAGATCCCATAGAGACGTGCCGCCTCGTCGCGAGGACGCAGCAGTTTATCGATGGCGCGGCGGTTGTTTTTGAATGCCTCGTACGCAACAACAATCACGGAAGGGCGGTGCGCTGCCTGGAGTACGAGTGTGACGAAGCCGTGGTCATTCGATCTCTGGCGGCACTCGGCGCAGACGTGGCTGAGTGCCATCAGATCAGCCGGATTGCTATCGTTCATCGTCTCGGTAAAGTGCCGGTCGGTGAAGCGAGGGTGGTCATAATCGTTGCCGCGCCACACCGAAAGCCGGCATTCGCCGTTGCCATGGAAGCCATGGACCGCCTGAAAACCGAAGTGGCCCTCTCCAAGAAGGAGTACTTCGAAAACGGCCTGGTAGCGGAAACCGGAGACTGGACCAAAGTCGGTCTGCACGGCTAAACCTCGCATATCAACATGGGCCCGGTCCGCTGACGCGGCGAACCGGGAGCCTTTGTCAGACGCCGAGGCAGATGCCGGAACACCATGTCAAAAGCCGGTTCCGTGAGTCGGCCTGTTCTAAATAGCCACAACGTTTCAACGCGAGCACAAAGCCGTTTAACCAATACAGAAGGAGTATAAAAGACCTGAATATGAGCTGAATCGCGCTTCTGGGTCTCTACGTGCATTCAGGGTGGCATCCGATCAATGCTTCTCGAATCTGGAAAGGAAATATAGAAATGGAAACTCGGAACAAGGCAGCAAGCCGCATCTTGCTAATCGTTCTCGCCGCGCTGGTTTTACCATTGGCGGTGCATGCTCAGAATATCGGTTGGGAAGGCGAAACCGGCGTGTTCGTCACCCCGTTGGCATACACTGTCAACTCTCCGGCGAAAGGCTTGAGTCTCCCAACTGTCGGATTCCACTTTTTGGGTGCTGGCAATGTCATCGGCGATTTCTACGAAACGTCATTGACAATGGGAGCCCTCGGTCGGACCGAATTCGGTTATACCCGCAACTTTCACACGCTCGGCGGGAACCCGAGCCTCAGCTCCCTTTGGTCGAACGGTTTCAACATTGCCTTCGGCAAAGTCAACATCCTTCCCGAGAACTGGCGCAAGCACAACTGGATCCCGGCCTTCTCCGTCGGCGGCACTGGAAGATGGGGAGTCGAGAACGTGGGTGGCGCTTTCACTCACAAAAAGACCAGCAACGGCGACGTTTACGGTGTCGGCAGCAAGACCATCCTGCCGAACTCCAAATTGCCGGTGATCCTTACCGGCGGCGTCCGCGGAACCAACTCCGTACTGTGGGGAATGGGTGGCAACGCTGCCAAATGGGAAGCGCGCGCATTCGGCTCCGCCGCATTCGTTGTGAAGCTGCCCAACAAAGCAACCATGGTTTTCGCCTCCGAAGTCGCTCAGCAGCCGAAACACCCGGAGTACTTCCCGAACCTCGTGATTCCCACCACCCTGACCTATGCCGTCCGGTTGCTCCCGGCGCCGGAACACAAGCTTGCCATCGATTTCGGAGTGGCGCAGATCGCCGGGCACGTTGCTCCGGGAACGGATCTGAAGGCGCGGAAGCAGCTTGGCATGCAGGTTACTTACGGTTTCTAGACGAACAGGAATCGGCAGATGCCGGGGCGTGCCCTCGGCAGACGCCGAAACCTTCAGTAGCGGCCGGCAGCTTCGACTCCCTCGCGGGGGCTTCAGAATCAGTGCCAACGCACTTGGATAGAAGCCCGTCGTTTTTTTAGCATCGACCTCTCTTCCTCGACTATAATTGGACTCCATGGGGAAGGGAGCCTGGGGACTTGTCTGTCCGTTGCTCTTGACTTTCGGTTGCGTTGGGGGATGGGCACAAGTCTCGGTTCAGCCACGCATCGCACCAGGCGCACCCCGGGCCGTCCTGCCGAATTTGCGGGTGAACACCAATTTGGTCTTGGTGCCCGTTAGTGTCACCGACGCGTCGAACCGGCCCATCCTCGGTCTCGCTAAGAGCAGCTTTCACATCTTCGACAACAACGTCGAGCAGCCGGTGGTGAGCCTCGTATACGAGGACGCGCCGGTGGGCATCGCGGTCGTGTTCGACACGAGTGGAAGCATGAACAGGAAAATGCCGAAGGCTCGCGTCGCTCTGGAGCGGTTGCTGGAAACGGCCAATCCGGAAGACGAGTTCTGTCTGATTCAGTTCAGTGATCAGGCACGCTTAGCTCGGTCCTGGACGGACGATCCGGCGGAAATAACCCGTTCGCTTGCCGGCGCCTCACCGCACGGCCGCACGGCACTCCTGGATGCCACCGCCCTGGCGCTACGGGAACTGAAGAGATCGGCCAAGCCGCGGAAAGCCATGGTAATCCTCTCTGACGGCGGTGACAACCGCAGCCGGCTTACTGAGCGGGAACTCCGAACCATGGCCCGCGAAAGCGACGCCCTGATTTACGCGATGGGGATTTTCGAGGGCAGGGGAATTCAGCTCTCTCTCGAGGAACTTGCAGGCCCAGGATTGTTGGACGATATTACCGAGACTAGTGGCGGGCGTCTGTTCCCAGTCTCTGACGTGAATCACCTTCCCGAAATCGCAGCGCGGATTGGAGTCGAATTGCACAACCAATACGTGCTAGCATACTCGCCGAACGCCATGCAGCACGACGGGCGGCATCACCGGGTTCGGGTGCAAGTAGTACCGCCCGTAGGAATGCCCGCGCTGAGTGTAGACTGGCGCTCCGGCTACCGCGCACCTATCGAATAGTTCCATCGATTCACTTTCCAATCCGGGCAATAGCGATCACGGCCTGACCCAGGGATAATCCGCCGTCATTCGCAGGAACTTCTAAAGGGAAGAATACTTCGAAAGCCGAACGTTCTAACGCCGCGACGGCTTCCTCCAGCAGTCGCATATTCTGGAAGCGGCGAAAGGCTTATCTCCGCGGCGTTTCCGTTGGCGAAGGCGGCGCACCGCTTCAGCGTTGTCAGCATCGCAGGCCAGGTGATAGCCCCCAAGCCCTTTGATGGCAACTGCCATCCCCATCTTCAGCCAATGACGAACTCCTTCGGCAGATGCCGAAAGCAGCGGGCCGCAAGCCGGGCAAGCATTGGGCTGGGCATGGAATCGCCGATCGCAAGGATTGTGGTATTCCTTCTCGCAGTCGGCACACATCGGAAACACCGACATCGTAGTGGCTGGCCGGTCGTATGGGACGTCTTCAATGATCGTGTAGCGAGGACCGCAACTGGTGCAATTCGTAAATGGATACAGGTAGCGGCGGTTACCAGGTGTGGTGGTGTCGCGATAACACTCGGCGCAAGTTGCGATGTCCGGCGGTACCAGCGCGAAATCTCCCATGCTTCGACCACTCTCCCGAATCTCGAAGCCGTTCTGATGAAACGGCTCGAGGTTGGAAACCTCGATTTCGGAAATCCGCGCTAACACAGGCGCTTCAATTCGCAGCCGGGCTAGGAATTCGTCCACTGCCGCGCCTTCGGCTTCGATTTCCACGCCGGCTTCAGTGTTCCGCACGAAACCAGCGATTTGAAGGCGGTTAGCCAGATTGAAGACAAACGGCCGAAAGCCGACGCCCTGTACGGTGCCGCGCACCTGAATTCGCATTCGCCCTATCGCGCCCATAATCGGCCGAGTTGGCTGCCGAAATGCTCCTATACGGCTCATTATGTGCCTAGCTGTCCCCGGCAAGATTCTAGAGGCCACTGATCTGGGTATCAGCCGGATTGCCAAAGTAGAATTCGGCGGCGTCACCCGTCAAGTCAGGCTGGACTTTGTGCCTGAGGCGCAACCCGGTGATTTCGTGCTGGTCCATGTCGGTTTCGCGATCAGCCGGATCGAAGAGGAGGAGGCGAAGCGCGCCTACGACGCCTTGTTGGAATTTGAAAAAGAGATGCCGGAGGACGCCTGAATGAAATACCTTGATGAGTATCGGGATTCGGGTGTAGCGCACGCACTCGCGTCGCGAATTCGCGCGCGCGTGACGCGTACCTGGACTCTTATGGAGATCTGTGGAGGCCAGACGCATACAATCATGCGTTACGGCTTGCCAGACCTCCTGCCCAAGGAAATCGAACTCGTGCATGGGCCCGGCTGTCCGGTATGTGTCGCTCCGCTCGAGCTCGTGGACCGGGCCATTGAGATCGCGAGCCGGCCGGGCGTGATTTTCGTTTCGTATGGCGACATGCTGCGCGTCCCCGGGTCGCGCTCCGATTTGTTCCAGGTGAAAGCCGCAGGCGGAGATGTGCGAGTCGCATATTCACCGATGCAGGCCCTGAAAATCGCTGCGGAAAATCCAGGCCGGCAGGTAGTGTTCTTCGGCATCGGATTCGAAACCACCGCCCCCGCCAATGCGATGGCGGTGTGGCAGGCGAAGCGGCAGGGCTTGACGAACTTCTCCATGCTGGTGTCGCATGTCCTGGTGCCGCCCGCCATGCGAATCATTTTGCGATCGCCGGCAAACCGCGTACAGGCTTTCATCGCTCCCGGTCATGTCTGCACTGTCGTCGGGTTCCGGGAATACGAAACGCTCGCGGCCGAGTTCCGGGTTCCGATTGTGGTGGGCGGATTCGAACCAGTGGACCTACTGGAAGCCATAGCGATGCTGGTGGACCAACTGGAAGACGGCCGCGCTGAGCTGGAGAACCAGTATTCGCGCTCGGTGACCCGCTCCGGCAATGGACCGGCACAGCAACTGATGGACGAGGTGTTCGAAATAACGGATCGGCAGTGGCGTGGAATCGGTCCGATCCCCGGTAGCGGCTACCGTTTGCGCGACGAGTACGCCGCGTTCGACGCGGAACGCCTATTCGGCGCCAGCGAGATACGAGTGCAGGAGCCGCCCGAGTGTATAGCCGCCCTGGTGATGCAGGGCTTGAAAAAGCCGGTCGATTGTCCCGCCTTCGGTACGCGCTGTGTGCCGGAGCGGCCAATGGGCGCACCAATGGTTTCGAGTGAGGGCGCCTGCGCCGCGTATTACAGTTACCGCCGCCATACCGCGGAGGTTGCCCGATGACCGGTTTCGTTTGCCCAGTCCCATTGCATTCAACGGAAACCGTACTACTTGGCCACGGCAGCGGCGGTAAATTGAGTTCCGATCTGCTGCACAGCGTTTTCCTGCCCGCGTTCGCCAACCCCGTTCTGGAACGTCTGGAAGATCAAGCTGTCCTCGAATTCGGCAGCGCAAGACTGGCCTTCACTACGGATTCTTTCGTGGCAAAGCCTCTCTTCTTCCGCGGCGGAGATATCGGCTCGCTGGCCGTGCACGGGACCGTGAACGATCTTGCCATGTGCGGAGCCCGGCCGGTCGCGTTGAGCGCGGCGTTCATCCTGGAAGAGGGCTTTCCACTGAGCGATCTCCGGCGGATCGCTGATTCCATGGCGCGCGCGGCATCCATCGCTGGAGTCACTATCGTTACTGGCGATACGAAAGTTGTCGAGCACGGCTCGGGTGATGGGGTCTATGTGACCACAACCGGAATCGGGGTGGTTCCGCCAGGCGTGAATCTGTCCGCGGCGCATGCGCGCCCTGGTGACGCAATAGTGCTGAGCGGCGCCATTGGCGATCACGGCATCGCTATGCTTAGCGCACGGGAAGGACTGGAACTGGACGGTGAAATCGCCAGCGATTCCGCGCCGCTGAACGGCCTCGTGGAAGCGATGCTTGCCGTCACGCACGAGGTGCACGCAATGCGCGACCCTACACGCGGCGGTCTGGCGAGCACCCTGAATGAAATCGCGAGAGAATCCCGGGTCGGAATCGTGCTCCGCGAAGACGCAATTCCTGTACACGCTGGTGTGCGAGGTGCCTGCGAAGTCCTGGGGCTGGATCCGCTGCACGTCGCCAACGAAGGCAAGCTGGTGGCGTTCGTCCCGATGCAACATGCCGCAGGCGTGGTCAAGGCCATGCGCCGACACCCCCTCGGTGCCGAAGCCGCAATCATCGGCAGAGTGGCGGACTGCGACCCCGGCATGGTCACCATGCGCACAGTGTTCGGCACTACGCGCATTGTGGACGTGTTGCCGGGCGACCAGTTGCCGAGGATCTGCTGAATGCACGAAGTAGCTCTAGCCGGGAGCATTCTGGAGGCAGTGCGTGCGGAAGCCTTGACGCGAAAACCAGCGCGCCCCGTGAAGGTCGGCGTAAGGATAGGAGAGATGGCCGGCATCGATCCCGATTCGCTCGCTTTTTGTTTCGAAGCGCTGGTCCAAGGCACGGAGCTGGAGCCGCTGGAACTTGAAATAGAGCCAGGCAGTGCGGACGAACTCGAATTTTGTTACTTGGAGTTGGAGCCGACATGAATCGCGTAGCGATGGAAGGAAAAGTCCTGAGTGAAAATGAGCGCGCAGCGACGGAATTGCGGGCGGAGTTCGCGCGTCATGGAGTATTCGCCGTAAATTTGATCGGCTCGCCCGGATCGGGAAAGACCGCCCTTCTGGAACGCACACTGGAGTCTTTCGATCCTTCGCGCCGGGTGGCGATCCTTACCGGCGACATTCAAACCGATGCTGATGCGCAGCGACTCTCACGGTATGGATTCCCAGCACGCCAGATCACCACAGCCGGCGCGTGCCACCTCGACGCGCGTATGGTGAGGCGCGCGCTCGAAGGCTTGGATCTCGCGGCGATCGACCTGCTCTTTATCGAAAACGTCGGTAACTTGGTCTGCCCGACGAGCTACGATCTCGGCGAGGCGCACAAGATCGTGCTGCTGAGCGTGACGGAAGGTGAGGAGAAGCCCCTGAAGTATCCCGGCATCTTCTTCAAGGCGGACCTCATGGCACTCACAAAGGTAGACCTGCTGCCGTACGTACCCTTTCAGGCGTCCGTTGCCGAAGCGAATGCGCGAAGCATCCACCCCGATATCGCAATCGTCCGTGTCTCAAGTCTATTGAAAACCGGCTTGGACGACTGGCTCGAGTGGATCGACCGCCACGCCACTGCGATCGCGACAGTGTAGAAGCCCCTTGCCGACGGCAGGCACAAAGAGTATTGCCATGCGATCAAGCGAGGCCTAGTCAAGCCCTCAGTGAACCGCAACTAACGGCTGACCGTTGCGAACAGCTAGAGTAAGTTGCTCGGTTCCGGTAGACGCAGGCGGGCACCCTGGCCGTTCTACTATGCGGCGGGTTTCATGACGACGGCAGAGGCTTTCGGCATGGACCGGAACATGAGGACGTTCCTGTTCTGATTTCTCCTTGTAGCACAAACCATGCAAATCGGCGATTCAAATGGCTCGATAGTAGCCGCCTCCAGGCGCTCCAACACGGAACGGGCCGCGGCGAGCACTGCTTCCTTGTGAGGGCTGTCTGGCCAGCCCTCCGCACAATGCAATCGGTAGTGCTCGGTTTTCACCCATTGCCGAAGGGTTTCATCTCCGGGCCGCTGCGACCGCTCGCACTCCCACCGGAGTTCGGACTTTAGAACCATGTTCTGCATCGATCCTCCTCTTGCCATCCGCGGATCGCGCGCCTCAACCACGGCGCCTCCTTTTTAAACTCAGCGCCGCGAACGCTCTATGGAGCACTCGTTCCCGGATCACAAGCTCATTGTGAACCGGCTCCGACAGCCAACCAACCCTATATAGTCGTGTTGCAGATTGCTCAAATTGTGAGGGCGGCGTGTACCACTTTTGTGGCACGGCCTTTATTGTGAATTTCATTCTCGAACCGGGTTCGTAGCGCAACGTCTTTGGAATTGCTGCACTAACGTTGGAGCCGCGTGCTTCGTAACGCCCGACGTAGTTTCCCCAAGACGAACTCAGGATGACCGGCTTCGGCCGATTGAGCGGCTTGGTAAGAACTACCCTGGGGCTCAGCGCCTGCATTCTAGGACCGAGTCGTCGCTTGCCAGCCAAGAGACTTCGTCGCACAAAACGAGGTGATCATTTTCGCAATTCCTTGCGCCAATGAACGAAGCTGCACCCGGAGTTCACTCGTCCCGATCCGACGGGAACGGCTGCACGGCTAACTGAGGGGATCCGATACCCAAAGGACGGAGTTGATCCGGAAATCCTGATCAGAGTGTGGCCGCCTGTGTGTCGACCAGGAGATCAAGAGCACGAAATGCATTCGGGGCTTGAGTTCGCCGAGGTTTACCGGCAGGGCGGCCGAATCCGCCCACCCAACTAGCCTAAGCCTAGCCACCCAGAATTCGTTCGGTTTGCGGTCGGGGCGGCAGGATTTGACCCTGCTACTTCCAAGTCACGTGAACGGCCCCTAATTGTATCAGCAGTCATCCGCGCCGACAAATCTCAATCACTCCCATCTCAATCACTCCCAACGGCCGTCATCATCAGGGCAATAACTACTTGATCTGAAAAGCCTTATTCGATCTAGTGCGCACCTACTGCACACGACCATTTTGGGGCGAAAACAAGACGAAGCAAACTCCCGGTAAGTTACTGAAAATAAATGGCGGGGACGACGGGGCTGACCTCCGACGTGACAGGACCGAGGCCAAACTCTCGGTGATGGCCAATCAGCTTCAATTTCAGTTTGTTGCGCGTATCGCGTGGTGGCTACTATCGGGCTGCTACAGTGAGTGCTACAGCGCGCGAGTAGCAGTTTATGCCAGTTTTGGCATACAATAGGTGACGTGCCGGAGAACCCGATCCAACCGCGCAAGCTGACTTGGCTTGTCGACTCGCTTGATCGGCTGACGGGCTTTCCGCCCGCGGTTCGCCACAAGCTCGGCTTTGCGTTGTATCAGGCCCAGATCGGGCAGCAGCACGAAAGCGCGAAGATCTTGCGGGGCTTTGCCGAGACCGTCTGGCAAGTGCGTGCAGATGATCCAGGCGGGACATATCGAGCAGTGTACGTGGCGCAATTCGGGGAGGCCATCTACGTTCTTCACGCTTTTCAAAAGAAGTCAACGTCTGGAATAGCGACTCCCCGGCGAGATCTGGACCTGATCCGGCAACGGCTCCAGCTCGCGCGCAAGCTAGCCGGAAAATCAGGAGACTGAAGATGCCGAATCGAGAATTTACGCCGAGTTCGGGAAACGTGTTCGCGGATCTGAACCTGCCACGTGCGGACGACCTCCTGGCGAAAGCCGAACTAGCCGCCAAGATCATCGCAGAGATCCAGCGCCGGCGCCTCACACAAAGCCAGGCGGCTGAAATCCTCGGCATCGATCAGCCCAAGGTCTCAGCGCTAAAGCAGGGGAAGCTGTCTGGCTTCTCGATCGAACGCCTAATGCGGCTCCTGCTGGCGCTCGGGCGCGATATCGAAATCACCGTAAGAGTCAGATCTAGGTCGGGATCAGCGGCCAGACTCCGCGTCGCGTGAGGAACTGGTCCGGAAAAGGCCCTCGCGGAGGACTGTCCCGTTCTGCTAACCTTCCGGCTAGCGAACATCCGAACGGAGTGGGCCAGATGCGTCCCAGGATGCCGTTTCCAAGGGAACAATGGTTAGACCTCGGGCTCGCTCGCTGCCGACCAACACGTGTTGATACCCTAGTCTAGTCTAGCAGGCTGCGGAAAAACGAGCCTGGAACGGGTTACGGCTGAAGTGTTCTGATCGTCTATTCTGCATGCGCGGAAACGACCGTCAGCAAGCCGACATGTACAGCTACCTCTCGCCCGAAGAGAGGGTCTGGGCCGACCATCCGCTGCGGACAATCCGAACCATGGCCGACACGGCCTTGAAGAACATGTCGGAGCGATTCGACACCCTGTACGCCAAGACCGGACGGCCGTCGATTGCGCCGGAGAAACTGCTGCGGGCGCAACTGATCCAGATGCTGTACTCGGTGCGGAGCGAACGACTGCTCATGGAAGAGATCGATTACAGCATGTTGTTCCGGTGGTTCGTCGGCATGAATTTGGATGAGCCTGTCTGGGACGTGACCGTGTTCACCAAGAACCGGAACCGGTTGCTGGAGGGCGACGTGGCGCGCGAGCTCCTCTGCGAGGTTCTGGCGCAGGCGCAGGCCAAAGGTCTGACGAGCGACGAGCACTTCACCGTGGACTTAACGCTGATCGAAGCGTGGGCAAGCCTGAAGAGCTTCCAACGCAAAGAGCAGAAGGACGGTCCGCCTCCGGACGACCCGGGCAATCCGACGGTGAACTTTCACGGAGAAAAACGCAGCAACGACACGCACGAATCCACCACTGACGGCGATGCGCGCCTGGCGCGGAAAGGCTACGGCAAGGAAGCCAAGCTCAGTTACAACGGGAATCTGCTGACCGAGAACCGTAACGGACTGATCGTGAACACGGAAGTCTTTCAGGCCAACGGCACGGCCGAACGGGATGCGGCTCTGATCATGCTGGAGCAGATTCCAGGTACTCGACGGGTCACCGTGGGAGCGGACAAGGGCTACGACACCAAGGATTTCGTTGCCGAGTGCCGACATCTCAAGGTGACGCCGCAGGTGGCACAGAACGTGAATCGGAATGGCGGTAGCGCGATCGATGCCCGGACGACGCGGCATGGCGGTTACGCGATCAGCCAGCGAAAGCGCAAACGAATTGAAGAGTGCTTCGGCTGGTTGAAGACAATTGCGCTGGTGCGCAAGGTCCGGC
>Ga0335083_10000721_pt1 | contig 48212 bp, 44 predicted proteins | sample Lox_Sample_42_FD_206716 | JGI IMG/M metagenome (GOLD analysis project Ga0335083, IMG submission 206716) | Soil microbial communities from Loxahatchee National Wildlife Refuge, Florida, United States - Lox_Sample_4.2 | ecosystem: Environmental > Terrestrial > Soil > Wetlands | place: USA...
CCCCGGCAAGAGCAGCGCGGCCCGCGAATCCGCCGCGACCCATACCGGCGCCATGGCCGGCGACTACAAGCTCATGCGTGCCAAGGTGGAGCGCGCGGGCGTGATCGTCGCCGAGACGCTGGAGGACTTGGGCGACATTTCGGAAATCGCCTTCCGCTGCCCGTCGCTGCCGAGCGGCGGCACGGCGGTATTGGGCGAATCCGGCTGCTTCAAGGCGCTGATGCTGGACCTGGGCGAGGAGCTGGGCCTCGATCTGCCGACGCTCACCGATGACAATGCGCCGGCCCTGCGCGCGGCGCTGCCCGAGTTCGTGCCGGTTTCCAACCCGCTCGACCTGACCGCGCAGGGCCTGGTCGACCCGGACATGTACACGCGCACGCTCGCCGCGCTGTTTACCGATGATCGCATCGGCACTGTCTATGCCGGTATCATCCAGACCGATCCAGCGACCGTCGCGATCAAGCTGCCGCCGTTCCTGAAGGCGGTCGACGAATATCGCCCGTCCAAGCCGATCCTGTTCGCCGGTCTCGACGAGGGCGCCGACATGCCGAGCGAGTGGATCGACAAGCTGCGCGGCCATGGCATTCCCTATTTCCCGACCACCGAGCGCGCGTTCCGTGCAGCCAAGCGGTTGACCGCCTACACGTCGCGCGATTTTGCTGCGGCCAATGCTGCACCCTTGAGCGTGCCGGCACTGGCGGGCGAGGCTGGCGTCATACCCGAATATCGCGCCAAGCAATTGCTCGGCCCGCTCGGGATTCCGTTCCCCAAGGGCCAGTTCGCCGCGACCGTCGAAGACGCGATTGCTGCGGCGAATGCGATCGGCGGACCGGTCGTCATGAAGGCGCAGGCCTCCGCCTTGAGCCACAAGAGCGATGCCGGCGGCGTCGCGCTCAATCTCATCGGTGCCGATGCGATCCGTGCGGCCTGGGAGCGGATGTTCGCGGATGTGAAGCGCTATGATGCGTCGATCCTGCTCGACGGCGTGCTGATCGAAGCGATGGGCGCGCGCGGGCTCGAACTGATCATCGGCGCGAAGAATGATCCGCAATGGGGGCCGGTGATCCTCGCGGGCTTCGGCGGCGTAACCGCAGAGATATTGCAGGACGTGCGGCTGCTCGCGCCGGATCTCACCAGGGACGCGATCATCGCCGAGCTCATGTCGTTGAAGCAAGCGGCGCTGCTGCGCGGCTGGCGCGGTTCTCCCGCGCTCGATGTCGGCGCGGTCGCGGACCTGATCGGCACCGTCGGGCGCCTGCTGCTCGGGACCCCGAATATCCGCGAAATCGATCTCAATCCGGTCGTCGTCTATCCGCAAGGACAGGGCTGCATCGCGCTTGATGCGCTGATGCTGGTGGCTTAGCGATCAAAATTTCGTATATGTGAATTATTAGCTCTTCCCCAGTTTGCACTGGCGTCAAATCCCATTTTCGGCTAGATATTACTTCACATATACGAAGCTTCGAAATTTCATGCGCGACTCGGATCATTCGGCAACGCCTGTGCTGCTGTTGCCCGGCCTGATCTGCGATGCCCGCATCTGGGCACCGCAGGCCGAGGCACTGCGCGCCCATCGCGACGTGCAGGCGGTGAACGGCTATGGCGAGGCGGACAGCCTTGGCGCGATGGCCGAGTTCGTCATTGAGAATGCTCCAGGTCGGTTCGCACTCGCCGGCCATTCGATGGGCGGCCGCGTTGCGCTGGAAGTCTTTCGCCGCGTACCCGAGCGGGTCGAGCGGCTCGCCCTCATCAGCACCGGCGTCCATCTGCCGCGCTCCGCGAAGGAAGCGGAGGGCCGCTTCGCGCTGCTGGAGCGGGGCGTCGAGCAGGGCATGGACGCGCTGATCGACGCCTGGCTGCCGCCGATGGTGTGGGAGCCCAATCGCCTCATCCCCGGTCTAATGGACGACATGGCCGCGATGTGCGCCGACATGGGCCTCGACACCTATGAGCGCCAGATCCGTGCGTTGCTCGCCCGGCCCGAGGTCGAGAGCCTGCTGCCGACGATCCAGTGCCCGACGCTTGTTGCGACCGGCGCGCATGACAGCTGGGCGCCGCCGGCGCAGCATGAAAGCATTGCGGCGGCCGTTGCCGGGTCACGTCTCGTCATCATTCCAGACGCCGGTCACATGGTCCCGCTGGAGCGGCCGCAAGCCATGACGGATGCACTGGTAAGCTGGCTGAATATGCCCTAGGCGGGCGCCGATAAAGAGATTCCAATCCACCCGAACTTGAGTCTGAAGGAGATTAATTGATGGCAAGTCTTCAAGATGTGCTGAACGCGCAGTCGAACGTCATCGACTTCCTGCGCAATCAGCAGGCGGGCCCGAACGTCTATCCGGGCGTGCCGGCCGAATATACCAACTGGCGCAGCGAGCAGGCCGCCTGGGCGAAGACCGCCGTGCTGTTCAACCAGAGCTACCACATGGTCGAGCTGATGATCGAAGGCCCCGGCGCCTTTGCGATGCTCGAAGCGCTCGGCATCAACAGCTTCAAGAACTACAAGCCCGGCCGCGCCAAGCAGTGGGTGCCGTGCACCCCCGAGGGCTATGTCATCGGCGACGTCATTCTCTTCTATCTCGCCGAGGAGAAGTTCAACCTGGTCGGCCGCGCGCCCGCGATCGAGTGGGCCGAATATCACGCCTCGACCGGCAAGTGGGACGTCAAGGTCACCCGCGACGAGCGCACCGCGCTGCGCAGCGACGGCAAGCGCCGCCATTATCGCTTCCAGCTCCAGGGCCCGAACGCCATGGCGATCCTGAGCAAGGCGCTCGGCTATGATGCGCCCGACCTCAAATTCTTCCAGATGACCGAGTTCCCGATCGCCGGCGCCACGGTCGGCGCGCTGCGTCACGGCATGGCCGGCCAGCCGGGCTATGAGCTTTATGGTCCCTGGGAAGACTATGCCAAGGTCCATGGCGCGCTCGTCGAGGCCGGCAAGGACCTGGGCCTCGCCCTCGTCGGCGGCCGCGCTTATTCGTCGAACACGCTGGAGTCGGGCTGGGTCCCGTCGCCCTTCCCGGGCTATCTGTTCGGCGAAGGCTCGAAGGGCTTCCGCGAGTGGGCCAGCGACACCAGCTATGGCGCCAAATGCTCCATCGGCGGTTCGCATATCCCCGCGACGCTCGAGGGCTACTGCCTGACGCCGTGGGACATCGGCTATGGCATCATGCTCAAGTTCGACCATGACTTCATCGGCCGCGAGGCGCTGGAGAAGAAGGCCGAGGGTCCGCACCGCGAGAAGGTGACGCTGGCGCTCGACGATCAGGACTTCCTGCGCGTCACCAGCAGCTATTTCTCGAAGGAAGGCCGCGCGAAATATTTCGAGTTCCCGAGCGCGGTCTACGCGATGCACCCCTATGACGCGGTGCTGGCCGACGGCAAGCAGGTCGGTGTTTCGACCTGGGTGGGCTACTCCTCGAACGAGGGCAAGATGCTGACGCTCGCCATCGTCGACCCCAGCGTCGCGACGCCGGGCACCAAGGTGCAGCTGCTCTGGGGCGAGCCCAATGGCGGCACGAAGAAGCCGACGGTCGAGCCGCATGTCCAGACCGAGATCACGGCGATCGTTTCGCCCGTGCCGTATTCGGAAGTGGCGCGTGACAGCTACGCGGACAGCTGGCGCAACAAGAAGGACTGATCCTTCGGTTCATCGAAACAGGGAAGGGCGGTGCCAGCGATGGCGCCGCCCTTTTCTCTGGTTCGCGCAGAGGGCGCAGAGCGGTGGTGCAGAGACGTTAGCGCCGGCGCCAGGACCAAAGCGCGGTTCAAAAAAGAGGCTGCCGCAATCTTCTCAACCCGTGTCTCTGCGTCTTCTGCGCCTCTGCGCGAATCCTTCAATCCGGCTCCGGCTACAGCTTCGCACCATCCAGCGCCTTCTCGGCGCGCAGATAGTCCGCCTTCGCCTTGTCCTTCTCCGCCTTGCTGCGACCGAATTTCGCGCGGTTCTCGGCAGCCCGCCGCTCGGCCTGTTTCCGATCGCGGGCCTTGCGCGCCATGCGCAGGTTGAGGATCTGCGCCATGGTCAGGCGGACCCGAGCGCATCGGAGGCGCGGAGCACCAGCATCGCGGCGCGTTCCTCCAGCGCCGGGTTCGCGCGCGCGGCGGGGATGGCGATGCTGAGCGCGCCGAGCAGCGCCCCGGTCGCGGACAAGACGGAGCGGCCGATGCCGATGATGCCAGGCGTATATTCGCCGCTCGTCCGGGCAAGGCCGCGCCGGCCGATCCGCGCCAGCTCGGCGCGCAGCGCCGCCTCGTCGGTGACGGTCTGCGGCGTGTAGGCGGTAAGCTCGACCGCGCGGAAATAATCGTCCAGCTCTTCGGGCGCGAAGGTCGCGAGAATGGCCTTGCCGCCCGAAAAGGCATGGAGCGGCAGCAGCCGCCCGACCTCGACATTGTAGCGCAGCGGCTGCGCCGATATCTCGCTTGCGATCGCCTCCATCTCATAGCCGTGGCGCACAAAGAAGGCGGCGGTCTCGTTGAGCTGCAGCGAGATGGCCCGCAGGCGCGGCGTCACCCGCTCGGAGAGCAGCGCCTGCGGCGGCGTCGTCTGCAGCCGGGCCAGCGACGGGCCGGGGCTGTGCAGCCGCCCGTCGCGGGTGAGATAGCCGCGCTCGATCAGCGTTCCCAGCAGGTAGGAGAGGCTGCTGATCGGGATGCCGAGCGCCGCCGCGATCTCCGCCGCGCTGACCGGCCTCCCGCGGGAGACGATGAACTCCAAAATGTCGAGCGTGCGCGTCGCCGACTTGACCGAAGACGGGCTGTCAGCCCGTGCCGCGGCCAGGACCGGCGCCTTGCTCAATGGGCGAGGCCCAGCATCTCGCGCGTTTCGCCGGGCGTCGCCACTTCCCCACCCAATTTCTCGACGATCTGGGCGCCCCAGTCGACCAACTCGGCATTGTTGTTCGCGAGCATGCCTTTCTTCAGGTAGATCGTGTCCTCGAAGCCGACACGGACATTGCCGCCGAGCAGGATCGATTGCGCCGCCATCGGGAAGCTGTGGCGCGAGACGCCGAAGCCGGTGAAATGGGCGCCGCGCGGGATCTGGTTCTTGGAGTACATCATCGCCTCGGACGTCGCGGGCAGGCCGAAATGGGTGCCGAGCACGAAGGTGAAGGGCGCGTGCTTGGGGATGAGGTTCTTGCTCATCAGATGATCGGCGAACACGAAATCGCCGGCCTCGAAACATTCGATCTCGGTGAGGACGCCCGCATCCTGGCACATGGTGCCCATCTGGCCGACGATCATCTCGAGGTTCATGGCAATGCCGCCCCACAGGTTCATGGTGCAGATGTCGAGCGTGCACATGTCGGGCTTGAGGTCGAGAATATGCTCGATGCGCCGCTCGGCGGTGAACATCAGCGTCTTTTCCATGTCGGGAATGCCCGGCTCCTCGGCGCTCTTGGGGAACCACATGCAGCCCGGGCCGGTGGTGACGTTGAGGATCACCTCATTATTCTTCTGGCGGATGAGGTTCACCACCTCGCGATAGTCGTCCATGTCTTGGCTCGGCGTGCCGTCTTCCCTGTTACGCACATGGACATGGATGATCGACGCGCCGGCATCGGCGGCGTCGAGCGCTTCCTGCGCGACATGGTCCGGGCGGAACGGGAAGTTGGGATGCTTGGGCATCGGCGAGGCGCCGGTGATCGCGCAGGTGATGAAGACTTTCGACATGAGTTCGTGCCTCTCCGTATCTGTTCAGTGCGCCGACGGCCGTTCGACCACGACTTCGAGCAATCTGGGGCCTGAGCCGGCGAACAGGTCACGGATCGCATCGTCCAGCTCGTCGACATGGCTGACCCGCATGCCCTCAACGCCCATGCCCTGTGCCAGCTTCACGAAATCGATGCCGGGCAGCTTGCTGCCGACCACCTCGATGTCGAACAGCGCGCCGAACTGATCGAGCGCGGCATAGCCGCCATTGTTGACGATGAGGAAGCGGACGTCGAGATCCAGTTCGGCGGCGGTCCACAAGCCCTGGATCGAATACATGGCCGATCCGTCGCCGAGCAGGCAGAAGACCGTGCGACCCGGCATCGCCAATGCTGCGCCCACTGCTGCGGGAAGGGCGAAGCCAAGGCCACCGCTGGCGGTCGCGGTGAACTCGTCGTCGAGTTTGATCGGAAAATGATCGTGCAAGGGGCCGCGCGTCGAGGGCGCTTCCTCGCTGACGATGAGGCCGGCGGGGCGCAGCTCGGTCAGGCGCTGCATGAGACGCACCTCGGTGATGCCGGTGCCGCTGACGGCCTCGTCGAGCGCCGGCGCGGTGATGACGGGCGCCGTCCGTGTCGGAGGATTTGCTGCGGCGCTGAGCGCAACAATCGCCTCGGCGACATTGCCGACAATGGCGGTGCCGACCGGCGTGCGCGCCGCCGCACTCGGATCGTCCACGATCGAGATCAGTTCCGCGTCGTTCGGCAGATAGGGTCCGAAGCCCTCGACATGATAGGTGAAGACCGGCGCGCCGAGCACGAGCACGAGATCATGGCCATCGAGCGCGTTGACGATCGCCTCACGCGAAGCAGGCAGGAAGCCGGCGAACAGCGCATGATCCTCGGGGAAGACCGCGCGCGCTGCCATGGGCGCGACCCAGACCGGCGCTTGATGAAGCTGCGCCAGTTCGGCGAGCGCGCCGCGCGCATTTTCGCGCCCGACGCCTGCGCCGGCAACGATCACCGGCGACTTTGCCTTGTTCAGCGCCTCGGCGGCGACCTGCAACAGGGCAGGAGATGCGGCCGTTGTCTGGCTCACGCGGGACGGCACGATCGGCTGGCAGGGCCGGTCCCAATCGTCGATCGGCACCGAGACGAACACGGGGCCGCGCGGCGCCTGCATCGCCATATGATAGGCGCGGGCAATGGCGAGCGGCACATCCTCGGCCCGCGCCGGCTCGACCGACCATTTGACGAAGGGCTGCGGAAATTCCGTCGCCCGTTCGGCATAGAGGAACGGGTCGTACGGGAAAATGCTGCGCGCCTGCTGCCCTGCGGTGATCACCAGAGGCGTCTGGTTGCGAAAGGCGGTGAAGATATTGCCGAGCGCATGGCCCGTACCGGCTGACGAGTGCAGGTTCACGAAGGCGGCATTGCCGGTCATCTGCGCGAAGCCGTCCGCCATGCCGACAACGACGCTTTCCTGGAGGCCGAGAATATATTGGAAGTCCTGCGGCATGTCGCGGAACAGCGGCAGCTCGGTCGAGCCCGGATTGCCGAACAGGGTGGTCATGCCGAGATCGCGCAGCAGCGCCATGACAGCGTCGCGCACAGTCGGGCCTTCGGTCCGTGTCAGCTTTTCGACATTGAGGCCGCGCGCGGTCATCGGGCCGCTCTCTTGAGGGGGCGAGTCATCGCTTCGCCCTATCGGAAAGCATCACATATGCGAAGCGCTGTTTCGCCGAATTTCGCTGTGCGCCGCAGCCCGATCCCGTTAGTCTCCGCGCAACCAATGAGAAGGGGAGACAGGATGCGGACGATCAACACGGGCCTGGGCCTTGCGCTCGGGCTGGCGATGCTCGCGACGGGCGCGCAGGCCAAGGTCACAGCGGCGACGGTGGTCGACCGGCTCCAGATCGAGGATCTGGTCATGGAATATTATAGCCAGCTCGGCGGCGACAAGGGCCCGAACTTCGGCGATGAATATACCGACGACGGCGTGCTCGTGCTCGGCACGCGCGAGGTCAAGGGCAAGGCGGCGATCAAGGCGCTCTACGCCGGCATCAAGCCCGCCGACCCCAGCAAGCCGCGCGTGCGCATGAATGTGCTGGTCAACAATCCGCGTATCACCGTCACCGGCAACACCGCCCATGGCGAGTTCATCTATACCGGAGTCATGGTGCCCGATCCGGCCAAGGCGCCCGATCTGCACGAACAGGGCCGCGAGATCGACGAGTTCGTGAAGGTCAAGGGCGAGTGGAAGATCAAGCGCCGCCAGATCATCAACGACGCCAATCCGGGATTTGGCGCCGCGCCGCCGCCTGCTGCGCCACCCAAGCCGGCGGGGTGAGGCGCGTGCATATTCGATCCATCGTCGCAGGGCTGCTCGCCTTGTTGGTGCTTGCCACGGCTTCCTTCGCGGAACGCGTCATCCGTATGGATTCAAAAGGCGACCCAATTCCCTCGACAGCGGCGAGCTTTGACTGTTCCAAGGCTGCGGGCTTCGCTGAAACAACAATATGTTCCGATGTTCCACTGGCGATGGCTGACAGAGGGATCGATGAGACTTACCAATTTCTTCTGCAACACAGCACGCCGGAAGCCCGCGAAGCAATCCGACGCGAGCAGCGCGATTGGCTCCGCAGACGCAACACCTGCACCGAGCGCCAATGCCTGGAGCAGGCTCTCGATGCCCGAGATCGGCAGTTAACGTCTGTGAGCGCTGCGTTGGACAAGACGCGGCGCGCCAATGTCAGGCAGGTCGGTCAGTGCGAGACGACACGGATCGATTTCATTGGTCCTCGCCTGGAACAAGTTGAAGGTGAAGAGCCGCAAGGGACAACCGTCGATTTTGCGAATGGTGTTTCGCAGGTCTCCTATGACCGTGAGCCGGCAGTGCTGAAATCGCGCAAAGGCGACCCCGTGCACGTGTGCCTGGTCTCCATTCCGCGCAATTGCCCGCGGGGCGACGATCGCGGAAAAATATATTCGGCGATCAATCTGAGGACGCACGCGCAATGGAAGCTGCCCGACTCCTCACACAGATGTGGAGGTGCCTGACTCCGGACGTTTCAGTATCAGATCCGCCGCCTTCTCCCCGATCATGATGCAGGGCAGGTTGGTGTTGCCGCTGGGGATCGACGGCATGATCGAGGCGTCGGCGACGCGCAGGCCCTCGATTCCGCGCACGCGCAGCGATGGATCGACGACGGCATCCGTATCATTGCCCATCCGGCAGGTGCCGACCGGATGCGAGCGGTGGCTGGCATTGGCGCGGATATAGTCGCGAATTTCCCCATCGCTCCGCACGTCCGGGCCGGGCAGGATTTCGCTGCGGATCATGTCGCGGAGCGGCGATTGCGTGTGGATGTCGCGGCTGAGCTTGAGCGCGCGCACCATGCCGTCGAGATCGCCGGGCTCGGCGAACATATTGTTGAAGATGCGCGGTGCGTCGCGCGGGTCGGCTGAGCGCAGTTTGACCCAGCCACGCGACTTGGGGTGGAGGAAGCCGGTGCGCACCGAGATGCGCGAGGGCGGCTTGCGCTGGAGCCCCGGCACCCAGACCTGCGCTTCGCCGCTGATCGGCAGGCACATCATCTGCACGTCGGGCTGGGCGAGGCCGTCCAGCGTCCGCGCGAAGATATTGGCCGAGGTGCCGGTGCAGGCGAATGGACCGCTGCGCGTCGCGAGCCAGCGCAGGGCAGAGAGCGCGGCGCGGTCGGCGCGGAGATGCCGCGTCAGCCCCTCGTCGCCGGTCAGGGCATAGTCGTTGATGATGTTCGGATGGTCGGCGAGGTTGCGGCCGACGCCGGGCAGCTCATGGAGCGGCGCGATGCCGACCGCGCTTAGTTCGTCGGGATCGCCGATGCCGGAGAGCATGAGCAATTGCGGGGAACCGTAAGCGCCTCCGGAGAGGATGATCTCGCGCTCGGCATGGGCCGTGTGGATGAGCCCGCCGCGCAAGAATTCGATGCCGGTCGCGCGTCCCCGCTCGATGACGATGCGCCGGGCCAGCGCGCCGGTCAGGATCGTGAGATTGGGTCTGTGCCGTGCGGGTTGGAGATAGGCGCGCGCGGTGCTTGATCGCACCCCGTCGTCCACCGTCGCCTCCATGCGCGAAATGCCGTCCTGCTGCGCGCCATTGGCGTCTTCGCAATAGACGATGCCCGCCGCTTGTGCTGACGCCAGCAGCGGCTCCCAGAGCATGTCGGAGCCTTCCATGCGGGAGATGTGCACCGGTCCGTCCGCGCCATGAAAGTCGCTTGGCCCCCGCCAGCTGGTCTCCAGCTTGCGGAAATAAGGCAGCAGTTCGGCATAGCTCCAGCCTTCGCAGCCCATCGCGGCCCAGCCGTCATAGTCGCGCGCATTGCCCCGGATCGCGATCATCGCATTGATCGCCGAGGTGCCGCCTAGCGTGCGCCCGCGCGGGATGGGGAGTTGGCGGCCATTCAGGCCCGGCTCGGGCTCGGAGAGATATTGCCATGTCCCGATCCTGCCCGCCGCGACGCGCGGGAAGGCGAGCGGCATGTTCTGCAGGGGGTGGCGATTGGGCGGGCCTGCTTCGAGCAGCAGGACGGAAATATCCGGGCCTTCGCTGAGCTGCGCCGCGATCACGGCCCCGGCCGACCCGGAGCCGATAATGATATAATCGAAGGCTCGCGTCATTCCCCCGGCGCGATCAGCACCTTGCACTCATGCGTGCGGTGCTTCAGCCCCTCGAAGATCGTTGGCGTGTCGCCCAGGCTGATCGTCGAGGTCACCAGCGCGCGCGGCTCGGCGGCGCCCCGCTCCAGCGCATCCAGGGCCGCCTCATATTCGCCGCGCGTGAAGAAGGCGGAGGTGATGAGGCGGATTTCCTTGGAGAGCATCGCGAAGCTGTTGAACGTGTCGGGCATGTTGCAGAGGCCCAGCAGCACGATGGTGCCGCGTCCGCGCAATTGCTGGACGGCCTGCGCGATGAGGCCGGGGACGCCGACGCATTCGAAGACGATATCGGCGAGGCCGCCGAGCGCGCGGGTCGACGCGCCGACCGGGTCATCGCGGTCGATCACGAAGTCGGTGGCGCCCATCTCCAGTGCGCGTTCCTGCTGGTGCGGTGCGATATCCTGCACGACTACCTTGCCGGCGCCCGCCCGCCGCGCCCAGAAGGCGACAGCGAGGCCGATCGGCCCGGCGCCAAGAACGATCACCTTGTCGCCGGGCTTGATGCCGGACATCGCGACGCCGTGCAGCGCGACGGCGAGCGGCTCGACAATAGCGCCGTCCGCGAGGCTCACCGACTTGGGCAGGATGACGCATTGATTGGGCCGGGTGAGGGCATATTCGGCATAGCCGCCACCCTGCAGGCCGAACTGTTCGCACCAGGCGAGGTCGCCCGCCTTGCAGGCCGCGCACTGACCGCAACTGGCGAGCGGGATGACCGAGACGAGATCGCCGGTCCTGACGCCCTCGACGCCCCTGCCGAGCGCCACGACTTCGCCCGCGAACTCGTGCCCCAGCACATCGCCCGCTTGTCTGCCGTAGCCCGCATCCTCGGTCATGTGCAGGTCCGATCCGCAAATGCCGCAGCGGCCCACCTTGACGACGAGCTGGCCGTCGCCCGGCGTCGGATCGGGCAGGGTCTCGATGGCGAGCGGCTTGTGCAGCCCCTGCATGACGGCGGCGCGCATGATTTACTCCTCGGGGATCAGGTCAGAGCCCGGTAAGCCATCCTGCCCCCGATGGGAAGCTGGGCGGGCAGGGGCAGGCCCTGGTCGGCGAGGCGCTGCGCATATTCGGCGAGCACGCTTTCGGCATCGGTGATCGCGACGATAGCGCCCGTCTCATCCATATGCAGCATCGCGCCGTAGAGGATGAACAGAACTTCGGTCCACTCACCCGCATCGTCGGCGATCTTGAGCGTGTGCGTCGTGCCTGGCGGCTCGAACAGGTATGAGCCCGCGACATTGGCCGGGCTGTCGCCATATTCGAGATAATTCCACTTGCCGCCGAACGTATAGGCGTGGACCTCGCCGGTGTGCTTGTGCGGCGCGACCTGAAGCCCGGCGCGAAAGCGCATGCGCACGGCATAGCGGCCGCCCTCCACGTCGATCATCAGCGCCTTCAGCTGGATCGCTGGATCGCCCGCCCAGTTCTCCGCCCAGGGCAGGTCGAGGCTGTCGCTGTGGAAGGATTCGCCGGGATTGGGGATCATGGTCTATTCGAGCTTGCCGAGCGCCATGCCGCCGTCGATCAGCATCGGCGTGCCGGTCACATAGCTCGACGCGTCCGAGGCGAGATAGAGCGCCAGCGGCTTGATCTGATAGGTGTCGGCGATGCGGCCCATCAGCGTGGACTCGTCCCATGCCTTGCGCACCACCGGATCCTTCAGATAGCCGTTGGCGATGTTGGTCGCGAACGGGCCGGGACAGATCGCGTTGACGCGGATCTTGAACGCGCCGAGCTCGAAGGCGAGGTGCTTGACCATGTGGATGAGGCCCGCCTTGCTCGGCATATAGGGCATGGGCACGATCGCCTCGCACATGATGCCGGCATTGGAGGCGGTGGCGACGATCGAGCCGCCCTTGCCGCCCTTCTTCATCAGCCGCGCAGCGTCGCGCATTGTGTTGTAGGCGCCGGTCAGGTTGATCGCGATGGTCTTGTCCCAGTTGGCGGGATCATAGGTGTCGATCTGCCCGGCCGGATCGCGCCCGCCCGCCGGGCTCCAGAAGCCGGCGCCGACGCCGAGCCCGGCATTGGCGAAACAGATGTCGAGCCCGCCATAGGTCGCGGCATGTTCGTCCATGACCTCGGCGGTCCGCGCCCGGTCGGTCACGTCGAGCTGGACGGCGCGCGCTTCATAGCCTTCGCTGCGTAGCCGCGCCGCTTCGCTCTCGGCGCCTTCGAGATTCTGGTCCGACAGTGTTACCTTGGCGCCTGCCTCGGCCATCGTCTCGGCATAAGCCAAACCAATGCCCGATGCCGCGCCGGTCACGAAGGCGCTGCGGCCGGCGATGTTGAACTGTTCGAGGGCCTTGGGGCCTGTTTCGATTGCCACTCCACTCACAGATAAAGCTCCGGATTCAAGGGGATATTGTTCGCTTTGCAGTAGCTCTCATAATGGTCCATGAACCACCAGACGTCCGCGGTCATGACCAGATTGCCGGCCGGATCGTAGAACTCATTCGGCCCCTGCATCCAGCCGAACAGCTTGCAGCCATTCGGATGATCGGTGACCAGCGTGTGCGCCTCGCCCGGCGTTTCGTAGATGAAGCAGCCTTCGGTCGCGACCCAGTCATATTCCAGATAATGGGCGCTGCCTTCGAGGCAGACCATGACGACATAGCCGCGATGCTTGTGGGTGCCGATGACGCTCGGGCCCTTCATCCAGAGGATGTTGGAATAGACATTGTGACGCGTGTCGAAGAGCAGGTGCTTGATCGCCGCATTCTCGCCGAACGGCACCCAAGGGCTGTCCTTCTCGTCATAATGGACGAAGCGGCCGGCATGGGCATGTTTCGCGATCAGGCCGGGGAACAGTTCGGGGACCTTGACGATCTGCCGGTCCACGGCGGGCGGCGCCGTCATCTTTGTTTCAGCCATGCATCTCTCCGCAGTTTTCTTCCGGGCGCTCAGCGGATTAGCGTGTCGACATAGTCGGCGCCGATTCCGCACGCGGCATAATGTGCGCGTGCCGCCGCCATATAGTCAAACACGTCATAATGGCCGACCGTGTTTCCGTCGTCGTCGAGCCACATGAGTGGCCCGGTGACAACAAAGAAGACCTTCATCGGATCGGGATGGTCATAGGCGACGAGGGTATGGCTCTCGCCGGGCGCCTCGAACACGAAGTCGCCGGCGGTCGCGGTCCAGTCATGCTCGAGATAGGCCCATTTGCCGCTGATCGTATAGGCCCAGACCGGGCAGGGATGGTAATGGCGGCTGACCAGCGCCGCTTTCTTCGCCATGAGCACGTCCGCCCACATGTTGCGCTCGGGACTGATCCACACCGGTTTGGAAAAGACCGTGTCGTTGAACGGCACCCACAGCCGCTCGTCGCCCTCCGCGATCTTGGCGAAATAGGCGTCCGGCTTCGCGCCGGGCCGGAAGGCATTGGCGATCGGCTTGATGTCTTTCCAATATTCGGTGGTCGGCGTCTCGGCCATGGCATGCTCCTCCCCGCAAAATGAATGGGCCGATCTTTCGACCGGCCCATCCTCGATACGACGTGTCCTGTGCGGAAGCGACTAGAAGCTGCGCTTCACGGTCGCCAGCCAGGTGCGCGGCAAGCCCGGCTGCCCGGTGATCTCGCCGAGCGACGTGGTGATGTCGCTCTTGGTCACGAAATAATATTTGTTGAACAGGTTCTTGACCTCAAGCGAGAGTTCCCACTTGTCTTCCGGCGACTTGTAGTAGAGCCGGCCATTGCCGATGAAGCGGCCAGGGATCTTGCTCCACTGGGTGTTGAACACCTCGTTGTAGATCGTCGACTGATAGCTGCCGTCGAAGCGGATGCCCGCCGCGCTGTCATCCATCATGCGATATTCGTACTGGCCGCTGATGCTGTACGTCCACTCGGGCGTGTAGGGCGTGGTTTCGTTGCCCGTCAGCCCGGCCGCGGCGACCGAGGCCTTGTCATATTTGAAGTCGATATAGCTCAGCGAGCCATCGAAGGTCAGGCCCGTTGCCGGCTTGATCGTCGTTTCGAGCTCGAAGCCCTTCACGTCCGCCTTGCCGACGTTGCGCGGCTGGATGCAGGGCACCGACGGGCAGGCCGACAGGGTCAGGATGATGTTGCTGAACTTGTTGTAGAAGAGTGCGCCGTTCAGGCGGATCTTGCGATCGAGCAGGTCAGTTTTGAATCCGACTTCATATGTGGTCAGCGTTTCCGGATTGAACGACTTGATCTGGTCGCAAGGCGCCGGCGCGACATAGCCGGGTGCATCGCATTCGCCGGCCGAGGGGCCGTAGAACGGACGCGGGTTGATACCGCCACCCATGTAACCGGTCGAAACCGAAGCGTAAGCCATGGCGCCGGGCGAGAAGCGATAGTCGGTCTCGACGCGCCAGTCCGTGCGCGACCCATCGAACGTGCCCGAGACGTTATACAGGCCGATGAGCAGGCAGTTCGGATCGTTGCCGATGCCGGTCGGACCAGCGGTCGGCGCGCCCTCGAAGAAGGCGCAGGGGTTGGCGGGCACAGTGCCGTCCGGATTGCGACGGAAATAGGTATAGACCTTCTTGTCCCAGGACTCGCGGATGCCGCCTGAGATGCTCCACGCCGAGGTCGGATGCAGCGTGGCGTTGAAGAACAGGGCCTTCGACGTCGACGGGGTCGTGTCCGGCCCGTGCAGGAAGTCGATACCGGCATAGTTGAGGTCGACGCGCGCCGTGTAGCGGGCGTCCTGGTGCATGATGAAGCCACCGACCGTATATTCCAGGAACTTATTGCCGACATTGCCATTAAGGCGGACCTCCTGGCTCCAGGCATCATGGTTCAGCTGGTTGTCGAGCTGTGCCACCGGGACCGGGGTTGCGTCCTGGTCCTGGCTGAAGTTCGACTGATATTTGCGGTAGGAACTGATCCAGGTGATGTTGGCCTGGTCGCTGAGGTTGATCTGGACATTGCCCATGAGACCCCAGCCGACATAGTCATTGTCCTGCAGCGCCGCATAGGGCTTGTAGGGTGCCTGGCTGGTCGGCGTCATGCCGTCGAGGAAGTTGGCATAGGTCATGTACTTGGGATTGATGCCAGCCGGTGGCGTGTCGCAGCTATACTGGCCATAAGGCACGAAATGGCAGTCGACCGGCACGGGCGAGCCGTTCTTGCCCGGCAGCCAGGCGCCGCCATTGGCGTTCGTTGCCGGGTCCGACGACATCGGGTTGAAGGCCGAAGCGGAGCCGGCAATGCCGCCCGCCGCGATCAGGACTTCCGGTCCCGGGCTGTCATGCTCGCTGGTGTAATCGCCGGAGAGGTTGATGTCGATCTTGTCGGTCGGTTGCCAGCGCAGCGCGATGCGGCCGGCCGTCATGTTCTGGCTGCCTTCCTTGCCGACGACGGTGTAGCCGCCGCGGCTGTTGTTGATCGGAACGTTCGAGGTCGGATGCGACAGGCCATAGTCGACCATGTCGATCCAGCCGTCATGGGTGGTGGAAACACCCGAAATGCGGACGGACAGGTCCTTGCTGAGCGCGAAATCGGCCATGCCGCGGACGTTGACCTCGTTGAAGGAGCCGTAGCCCACTTCGAGATAGCCCTTGTCCGAGCCGGTCGGCTTCTGGCTGTAGAGCTTGATGGCGCCGCCGATGGAGTTCTTGCCCGCCAGCGTGCCCTGCGGGCCGCGCAGGATCTCGACGCGGTCGACGTCCATCAGGTTAAGCAGCGAGCTGGACAGGGTCGGGATGTAGACGTCGTCGACATAGACGCCGACGCCCGGGTCGAGCGCATAGTCGAAGTCGGTCTGGCCGATACCGCGAATGAACGCGATCAGGCCGATGCCGCCGAGCTGCGGCTGCGGTGCCAGCGTGACGTTCGGTGCTTGCGCAGCGACCTGCGCGATATCGGTCTGGCCGCGCTGGTCGAGCATGGCGCCGTTGACTGCGGTGATGGCGATCGGCGTATCCTGCAGCTTGGTCGCGCGGAACTGCGCGGTCACGACGATATCGGGCGCCGCTGCATCGCTGTCCGCGGTGGCTTTGGCGGCATCGGCGGGGGCGGTCTTGTCCTGTGCCATGGCGGGTGCCGTCATGGCGGTCGCGAGTGCAAAAATACCGACTGAAAGAGCGTCTTTCACACGCATGTGTCTCTCCTCATAATGTCCGGCGCTATTTCGTTACGCAGGGCTCAGCGCGCTGGATCGGTGCGGTGCTTAGCAGAAGGGGGTGTGTCTAGTAAGTAACACGGGGCATCGCGCCGGCAACTTTTCATGATGTGAAATATGAATTGAGCTTATCATTTATTGTTGAATCAATAGACTCTGCGTTACTTTCTGCCGCAATTTGCTATGGGCGCTGCCGAACCGAACATGCCGAGAGGCAAAAAGGAGATTCGCGTGATGCCGAGCGTAAATGTCACACATGTGGGGAGCTTGCCACGCGGGCCGGAGCTGACACCACTGTTGCTCGCGCGCGATCATGGCGAAGCCTATGATGCGACTGAATTCGATCGCGTCGTCCAGGCTGCTGTCGACGATGCCGTGGCGAAGCAGGTCGAGGCCGGTGTGACGATCGTCTCGGACGGCGAACTCGGCAAGGTCGGCTATTCGACCTACATGATCGAGCGGCTGGAGGGCTTCGGGGGTCATACCGACCGCGTGCCCGCCGCCGATCTCGCGCCGTTGCCCGACCTGCGCAAGAAGCTGGCGCTCATCATGGGCAGCCAGGAATTCACCCGCTCGTCCTGCATTTCCAAGGTGAGGCTGGTCAATCTCCAGCCGCTGCACGACGACATCCGCCGCTTCAAAAGCGCGCTCGACAAGAATGGCCAAAGGGATGGCGCTCGCGTCCGGGCATTCATGAACTCGGCCTCGCCGGGGCTCATCACCGCCTTCCAGAAGAACGCCTTCTACCCCAGCCACGAGGCCTATCTCGCCGATCTCGCCGACGCGATGCGCCCGGAATATGAGGAAATCGTCGCGGCCGGGTTCGACCTGCAGCTCGACTGCCCGGATCTCGCCATGTCGCGCCACACTGGCTATCAGGACATGAGCGAGGCGGACTTCCTCAAGATTGCCGAAGCGAATGTCGAGGCGCTCAACGCCGCGACCGCCAATATCCCGCCCGAGAAGATGCGCATGCATGTCTGCTGGGGCAATTATGAAGGGCCCCACGATCATGACATTCCGCTGGAGCGGGTGATCGGCATCGTCCTCAAGGCGCGGCCCGCGACGATCCTGTTCGAGGCCGCCAATCCGCGCCATGAGCATGAATGGAAGGTCTGGCGGGACACGAAGATCCCCGAGGAGAAGCTGCTCGCGCCGGGCATGATCGACACCTGCTCCAACTATGTCGAGCATCCCGAGCTGATCGCCCAGCGCATCGAGCGCTTCGCCGACATCGTCGGGCTGGACCGCGTCATCGCCAGCACCGACTGCGGCTTCGGCACCTTCGCGGGCTATGGCAAGATCGACCCGGCCGTGACCTGGAAGAAGCTGGCGAACCTGGCCGAAGGCGCGCGGATCGCGGCGGGGCGGTATGAAATGGCGTGAATGAGAAAGGGCGGCCGGAGCCGCCCTTTCACCGCTTTACGAAGAGGAGGGCTCAGCCGACGGGCACGAGCCCGCGCTTGCGCAGCTGGCTCGGCGCCGTCTCGCGCAGGCCCATCGCCACGATGCCGCTCAGGATCGCGAGCCCCATCTGCAGCCAGAGGAAGCTCGAACGGCCGAAGGCGTCGTTGAGCATGCCCGCGATCGGCGGGCCGAACACGCCCCCCAATATCTCGCAGGCGCCCATGGCAAGGCCCAGCACCGTGGCGTGATGGCGCGCGTCCACCGTTTCGGACGGGATGGTCGCCATGAAGATCGGGAAAGTCCCGTTGACGGCCCAGCCTATGAAAAACAGCGCGGCCATGATGAAGGGCGAGCCGGTGAAATACATTGCGGTCAGCGGCCCGACCAGCGAGAGGAACGGCAGCACGACCATGACCGGCTTGCGGCCGATCACGTCGGACAGGCCCGAGACACCAAAGCTGTAGATGGCGGCGGCGACACCCAGCGAGCCCATCAGCCAGCTCATCGTGGCGTTGTCGATGCCGCGCACCTGCGAAAGATAGAGCGGCATGAACGCCCAGGTGATGACGAAATGGGCGACCATGAGAATGCCGACGACGACCGAAATCCAGATGTTGCGGATCTTCAATGCGTCGAAAATGGTCATCCTGTCATGCTCTTCGGCCTTGGGCGGCGCGGCCGGCTCCTTGATCAGGAACCAGATCAGGATTGAGCTGATGATGCCCGGAATGCCGGCGAGATAGAAGGATTCACGCCAGCCGAATGCGGTGGCAAAAGCAACCAGCACGACCGGCGCAAGGAAGCTGCCGAGCAGGTTTGAGCCGAGATTCTGCGCGACACCCTGCGCAAGCCCGCGCCGCTCGCGCGAGACTTCCGTGGCGACCATGGCATGGCTGATCGGCATGACGCCGCCCTCGGCGACGCCCATGAGCAGGCGCGCGCCGATCAGGAAGAAGAAGCTCGACGAGAGGCCGGTGAGGAACGAGCAGAGCGAAAAGGCGATGGTCGAGAGCACGAGCAGCAGCTTGCGCTTGCCGGTCTTGTCCGACAGCCAGCCGACGAAGAAAGCCGCGATCGCCCAGGTGAAGCTGAGGCCGCCCGATATGAGACCGATCTGCGTTTGCGTCAGGCCCAGCTCGGGCTGGACAAACGGCATCAGCACATTGAGCGCCTGGCGATCGAAGAAGACGATGCCGAAATTGAGGCTCAAAAGCCCGACGAGCATCATCTGATAGCCGGGCGAGCGGAGCGTGCCCGCGGCTGAACCCATAGTCCCTTGCATGAAAAATCCCTCTCCCGAACCGGTCGCTCGACCTCTTGTGCCACTCGTCGTGGAATCCCTGGCGGATTCTTCGCTTTGCACGAGCAGCACCGGACATGCCATATCGCGCGGCAGATGCAAGTGAGAGCAAGGGAACATTGCGGTGCACAGCGGTTTGTCAGAAGAGGCGCGCACATTCTGCCGTGGCCGGGAGATCTTCATCGACGCCGAAGCGCAGATCGGCTTCCCCAAGCCGAAGCAGACGCTGATCGAAGGTCCGGTCAATCTAAAGCGCGGCATCTACGATATCGATAGCATTGGCGCGTTCACCTTTCTCGGCGGCCTCGAAAGCAGCGTGCGCCACGTCTCTTCGATCGGACGCTTCTGCTCGATCGCCAATAATCTCGTTGCGGGCCAGACCGAGCATCCCACCAACCAGCTTTCCACATCTCCGGTGTTCACAACGCCGCTGCCGGAATGGGGTCTCGGCGCTTTCAGCTTCGAAAATCACGCGATGATCTCCGAGGCGCAGCGGAAGGCCGGCGAGGAAATGGCGCATCGAGGCGGCAAGATCCGCATCGGCAACGATGTCTGGATCGGCGAGGGCGTGTTCATTCGACGCGGGGTAACGGTGGGGGACGGGGCCGTCATCGCCTCGCGCGCCGTCGTGACAGCAGACGTGCCGCCCTATGCGATTGTCGGCGGCGTGCCCGCGCGCGTCATTCGGTATCGGTTCGAGCCGGAGATCATCGAGGCGCTGCTACAGCTGCAATGGTGGGCTTATGGGCTGGACGCCGTGCGCGGTGCGGATTTCACCGACCTGCCGAGCGCGATCGCGACCATCGAACGCAACATCGCCGCAGGCGCCGAACCGTTCATCGGCAAGCTCGTCGCCATCACCGAGGAGGGGCAGGCGGTCGACGTCGCTTTCGATCCGCAATCGGGCGAATTCTATTTTCTCTAGCGCCGGTTGAAATAGGCGCAGCCGCGAAATTCGATGCTTTCGCGGGGTTTCGTGCCCTGTGTCGTCTCGTCATGGAAGGCGCAGTGCGGCGTGCGCCAGGCGCGGCCATGGTCGCTGTCATGGAACTTGATGAAAATCGCTTCGTCGGGGGTCAGGGCCGGATACCACCACCAGTGATGGCGCGCGTCGAAGGCGAACAGCGCACTGGCGCCCATTTCGTCCTCGCCTTCGATCGGCGCATAGAGTGCGTCGCCCTCGGGCAGGCGCGGCACGTCGATCTTGACGCTGCGTATCTCTGCCGTGTCCGCGCTGCTCTCGAAATCGCACAAAGCGATCGGCCAATCCTGCGGCGGGGCGGAGAAACAGCGCCACAGGCTGAACAGGATGAAGCGCCCATAGCCCGGCCCATCCGGATGCGCCTTGCGGTAGCGCCGTTCGGCGATGCGATGGGCCGTGGGAGTATCATAGTCGATATGGGCGCGGGCCGCCGGGGGCAGCATGGCCCTGCCGCTGTCGCTCGACCGCAGCTCATAGCCCATCGGCACGACCAGGTCGGTGCCGGTCAGATCGCGCGCGATGGTCATGACCTCGGCGGCATAGATGGTGTCGAGCACCGCGCGATCATCGAGGCCGGCGATCTGCGTCGGCCGCTCGACCAGCGCGAAGCCATGCTCGTCGAGCGTGAAGGGGTGACCCGCCGAGCGCGCGTCATGCACCTCGACGCGATGCGGCACGGAGATGCTCGTGCTGAGCCGCCCTTCCGGCGCCCAGAAGAAGCGATTGATGCGGGAGTCCGGCGACAGATAATTGATCGTCGCCTCGACCATACGCCCTCAGCCCTGCGCGAACAGCGCCCTGATCTCGTCCGGCACGCGCTCGGCGCGCATGCCGCCGGGGCGTTCGGCATCACGAACGGTCCAGACGCGCTTCTCGGTGCCTTCCACGCAGACCGCACCGTCCTTGAGCAGCCGGTGACGGATCGTGAAGCTGGAATTGCCGAACTCGGGCGCCTCGGCCTCAAGGGTCACCGTGTCGCCATAAGCGGCCGGGCGCAGGAAGCGGGCGGAGACATCGACCATCGGGAAGCCGACCACGGCGCGTTCCTTCAGCATGTCCTTCTTGCGAACGCCGAGCGCCTTCTCGAACAGCATGATCGTACTTTCGCCGAACATTTCGAGGAAGCGCGGCGCATAGACGATGCCGGCCGGGTCGCAATGGCCCCATTCGATGCGATAGGGCCGCGACAGGAAAGCGCTGAACGCCTCGCTCATGGTGCGAAATCGAGCCCGCCGATGCGTTCGGCGAAGCGCCAGCCCTCATCGGTCCTGACCATCCTGTCCTTGAAATAGCCGACCAAGGGGCCGGTCTGGTCGCGCGTGGGGAGGGTGCCCTCCTCGCCTGCCTGGCCCTGGAACAGCAGGATGACGCTCATTGCCCGCGCCTCGTTCTCGCCGTCCACATCGACCACGATGTTGGAGATGACGTGCCTTGCCGCGCGCGGCGGCCGGGCTTTCAGCGCGGCGAGAATGGCCTCACGGCCGACGACCGGATTGTTGGGCGCGCTCGGCCGGGCCATCTGTCCGTCCACCGTGTAGAGCCCGGCCACGCCTTCCCAGTCGGCGGCGTCATTGAGGAGCGCATAGAGATTGATGACCCGCGTGCAGGCCCATTCGATCGACTGGCGGTCCTCGGTCCACATGGGCCTAGTCCTTGAAGCCTTCGCGCGCCCGGCTGTTGTCGAGCACGATCGGCTTGCCGGTCACGGGATGCGGATAATGGAAGGGCACGGTGTCGGTCGCCGGCCACAGGCGCGGGCGCGGCTCGATCAGCGCATCGGGGCCGACAGGATTGCCGGGATAGAGCTGGTCCTCGGTCGCCATCGGGATGAAGTCGATCGGCGTCTTGGCCCAGCCTTCGGCGAAGCTGCCGTGCCAGAAGGGGAAGTAGCGCAGCGCCTTGATCTTCCAGACGCCGTCCACCTTCACATATTCATTCTCGTAGATGCCGCCTTCCCACCAGGCGCGCTGGGCGCCCTCGGCGGTCTCGTGCAGGCCGGCCTGCATCGTCGAGCGGCCGCGCAGTTGCGCGGTCTGGCCGTCGGGCGCCACGTCGATGACCATCTGCAGCTGCGGATGATCGAGCAGCCAGCCGTAGCGCGGACCATTATGGCCTTGCGTGAACTGGGTCTGGAAGCGCTCGATATAGAGGCGGCGGATGCCGGCCTTGCCCTTGTAGATGCCGCCCAGGAACCAGACCTCGCCATCGTCGGCGAACAGGTCATAGACCTCGTTATATTGCGATTTGTCGATGAGATAGCCGTAGGTGTACTGGAGCTTGCGCACGGCATTGACGTCGGCGAGGCGGCTGACTTCACCCTTGAGCGCGTCCAGCTCCTTGCGCATCGCTGCGAGTTCATTGGCGTCCGACATGCGTGTTCCTCTCTCCAGTTCGTGGACCTGAAGGCGATACGCCCGTGCGGTCTCGTTTCTCTCGCGATAGTGAGCAACACGCGCGGTTGGCAAGGCCAATGTTGGGACGGCTGTCCGTCCTATGAAACCTCTTCGGGCAGGAATTCGGTATCGATCTGTGCCTGTGCCGCGGCGGGGTAACGCAGACCCAGCACCGCGCCGGGCACGAAGATCGCATCGACCGCGTCGAGAACGTCCTGCGGCACGGTCATGCCCAGCGTCGCGACATTTTCGTCGAGATGGTCGATGCTGCGCGTGCCGGGGATGGGGATGATATGGTCCCAGCGCGATAGGACCCAGGCAAGGCTGAGCTGGGCGGGCGCGATGCCTGCCCCGGCCGCGAGGGCATTGAACCGGGCGGCAAGCTTCAGATTCTCGCTGAAATTGGGCTCCTTGAAGCGCGGCATGCCGGCGCGAATGTCGCCGGGCGCGAAGGCGGCACTGGTGACCGATCCGGCGAGGAACCCACGCGCGACCGGCGAGAAGGCGACGAAGCCGATGCCGAGTTCCTTGCAGGTCTCCAGCACCGCCACTTCCGGATTGCGCACCCAGGGCGAATATTCGGACTGGACCGCGGTGATCGGATGGACGGCATGGGCACGGCGAATGATGGGCGCCGACATTTCGGAAAGGCCGATGGCGCCGATCTTGCCGGCTTCCTTCGCCCGCACCAGTGCGCCCATCGACTCCTCGATCGGCACATTCGGGTCCAGCCGATGCATATAGTAGAGGTCAATATACTCCGTGCCGAGGCGCTGCAGCGACCTTTCGAGCGATCCGGCGATCACCTCTGGCCGGGCATCCAGTACGCGGTTGCCGTCGATCAGGTCGAGCACGCATTTGCTGGAGAGGATATAGTCGCCGCGCCTGTGTCCGATCGCCCTGGCGAGCAGCCGTTCATTATTGCCGCTGCCATACAGCGCGGCGCTATCCATCAGTGTGATGCCGATGTCGAGCGCATGATTGAGCAGGCGGATCGCGTCGTCCTCGCTCGGCGGCACGTCATAGGCATGGCTGATGTTCATGCAGCCAAGGCCGATGGCCGAGACGGTGAGGCCGCCGATGCTGCGGGTGGGGAGGGGCGTTGCCGGCTGAGTCATGCCGGCCTTCTTTCGGCATGAACGCGAAAAATCAATGGCGCGCTTGGGAAAAATCCGGTGTTCCTGCGAAAGCAGGAACCCAGGGCCTATGGACGCAAAGTGGGCTGACGCTCGGCCTGGGCTCCTGCTTCCGCAGGAGCACATATCACTTCTTGTACCCCAGCTCCCGCTCCACCCAGCCCCAGAATGCGCGCGACTTCTCGCCGACTGGCCGGGCAGCCACTTCATAACCCTTCGGGTCGTCGCGGGCCATCACCACCGGCCAGTTGGCCTGATTGATCGAGTTGGCGGCCCGAAAGGCGGAGAAGAGCTGGCGGCCCTGGTGCAGCGCTTCCGGCTGGGACAGGAGCCAGAGATCCTTTTCCATCGCGGCGCCCAGCTCGGCAAAGCCCATTACCAGTTGTCGGCGCATGCGAACGAAGTCGACGGCATTGTCGGGATCGACGTGCCGGCCGAGCTCGACGATTTCGCGCTCCAGTTTCGCAAAGGATCGCAGGGCCTGCGTCAGCTCCGCGCCAATTGCCATAGTGCCACCCTCTCACTCGTCCTCTCCGTTCGTCCCGGAAGGATCGTTGTGAATGCCAATTCTTATCATTATGTTCCGTTGCGCAAGGGCCGACTTTGATTTGAAAGCGATTTTCGGCGGCGCTCTCCGGCAAACGCGCTCATGAAAGCACGGAAAAGCGCCCGGAATCCGGGTTCCGGACGCTTTCAACAACTCCGAAAAAAGTCAGCCGGCGGTGAGCTGCGTCTCCAGTTCACCGAGCACGCGATAGCAATCGAGTACCTTGCCGACCGAGCTGTTGGGTTCGCGGCCTTCGCGGATCGCGGCGATGAACTCGCGGTCCTGCAGCTCGATGCCGTTGTTCGAGACGGCGACGCCGGAGAGGTCGACCGGCTCTTCCTTGCCTGTGACCAGATCATCGTAACGGGCGATCCAGGTGCCGTTGTCGCAGATATAGCGGAAGAAGGTGCCGAGCGGCCCGTCATTGTTGAACGACAGCGAAAGCGTACAGATCGCGCCGGTTTCGCTCTTGAGCTGGATCGACATATCCATGGCGATGCCGAGATCGGGATGGACGGGCCCCTCGACCGCATTGGCCTTGACGATCCGGCCCGCCTGATAGGCGAACAGATCGACCGTGTGCGCGGCATGGTGCCAGAGCAGATGGTCCGTCCATGAGCGCGGCTCGCCCTTGGCGTTCATGTTTTTGCGCCGGAAGAAATAGGTTTGCACGTCCATCTGCTGGATGGCGATCTCGCCGGCCACGATCCGGTTGTGGATATATTGGTGGCTCGGATTGAAGCGTCGCGTGTGGCCGACCATGCAGGTGAGGCCGGTTTCCTGGCTCTTCTTCTGCACCGCGAGCGCATCCGCCCAGCTGTCGGCCAGCGGGATCTCGACCTGGACATGCTTGCCCGCGTCCATGCAGGCGATGGCTTGCTCGGCGTGCATCTGCGTTGGCGTGCAGAGAATGACCGCGTCGACATCGTCGCGGGCGAGCGCTTCGTCCAGCTCGGTGCCGCTATGCCGGGCGCCATATTTGGCGGCGACCTCGGCCGCCTGTTCCGCGCGGCGGCTGATCACCGAGACGATCTCGACGCCATCGACATTCTTCAGGCCGTCGAGATGTTTTTCGCCGAATGCTCCGGCGCCCGCGAGGGCTATACGCATGTCGGTCTCCTGTAACTTGGGGTTGGCAGCGAAGGGGCGACACAGGCCGCCCCTCCCGAAGTTGAATGTCAGGCGCTTGTCAGGCTGTGGCCGCTCATCACCGTGCGCGGTTCGAGCGCCGAACCCGCCGTTTCCTCCGGCTGGAGCAGCAGCGCGCCGAGCGCGGTGTTCGAGGCCGGGATATGGTAGAAAGTGTACAGGTCCTTGACCTTGTCGCCGAGCGCGCCGCGCATGATCAGCCACATGACCAGCTCGATGCCTTCCGATCCGCTTTCGCGCAGATACTGGATGTGCGGCATCTTGCTGAGCGTCTCGGGGTCCTTGATCAGCATGTCGATGAAGTTGAGGTCGAACTCCTTGTTGATGAGGCCGGCGCGGGGCCCCTGGAGCTGATGGCTCATCCCGCCGGTGCCCCAGACATGCACGTTCAAGTCCTCGGGGAAGCTCTCGACCGCCGCGCGAATGGAATCGCCGAGATGGAAGCAGCGGCTGCCCGACGGCGGCGGATAGGTCACGACATTGACCGGGAAGGGAATGACCCGGCAGGGCCACGCGTCCGGCTCACCGAAGATCATCGACAGCGGCACGGTGCAGCCATGGTCGACGTCCATCTGGTTCATGATGGTCATGTCGAACTCGTCGAGGATCAGGCTCTGGGCGATGTGCCAGGCAAGGTCGGGATGGCCGATGACGTCCGGCACGGGGCGCGGGCCCCAGCCTTCGTCGGCCGGCTTGAAGCTTTCCGCGCAGCCGATGGCGAAGGTCGGGATGATGTTCATGTCGAAGGCCGAGGCGTGATCGTTGTAAACCAGGATCACGACGTCCGGCATGTTGCCGGGCTGCTTGATCCAGTCCTTGATCGGCTGATAGCCCCGGAACACCGGACCCCAATAATCGTTGTTCGACGTGCCAGTCTGCAATGCCGCGCCGAGCGCGGGAATGTGACTGGACGTGATGCCGGTCGTGACGCGTGCCATGATCAGTAACCTCCCTTGATCGAGCGCACGCCTTCGGGTGAACGGCCGCCGTTGATCATCATCTGTGCATATTCTTCCTGGGTCATGCCGGTCATCGAGCCGGCCGCGAACTGGAAGCTCTTCCCGTCGGTCGAGAACAGCTTGGAGAGGAAATAGACATTGCCGCCCTCGTCGATCATCGCGTTGTAGTCGCGGGCGAGGACGGCGGCCTTGGCTGCGGGCGTCAGGTGCCACTCGTCGAGATAGGCGCTCTCGTCCGCCTTGAACCGCTCGCGGTTCTCGGCCTTCATCAGGCTCATCGCGAACTGGTTGAGATTATAGCCCTTGCGGGCGCGCTGGGCGGTGAACACGCGCGTGCCGGGGATATCGTCGAACTCGGCGAGATAGGCGTGGACGTCAATTCTCTTCTTCTCGGTCATGCTATCCTCTTTCAGAGCCCGCGCGCCTTCAATCTGGCGTCGAGGCGGGGGAAGACCCGGCGCGTATTGCCTTCGAAAATGGCGTGGCGCTGGTCGTCGGTGATGGGAAGCGCGTCGATATAGCGCTTGGTGTCGTCGAAATAGAAGCCGGTGGTCGGGTCGATGCCGCGCACCGCGCCGACCATCTCGCTGCCGAACAGGATGTTCTTGGTCTCGATCACCTCATTGAGCAGGTTGATGCCCGGCTGGTGATAGACGCAGGTGTCGAAGAACACATTGTTCATGAGATGGGTGTCGAGGCTCGGCTGCTTGAGCATATCCGCCAGGCCCCGGTAGCGGCCCCAATGGTAGGGCACGCCGCCGCCGCCATGCGGGATGATGAAACGCAGCGTCGGGAAATCCTTGAACAGATTTCCTTCGAGCAGCTGCATGAAGGCGAGCGTATCGGCAGCGATATAATAGCCGCCGGTCGCGTGCATGGCCGGGTTGCAGCTGCCCGAGACGTGAATCATCGCCGGCACGTCCAGCGCGACCATCGTCTCGTAGAAGGGATACCAGAATTTGTCCGTCAAAGGCGGCTGCTTGAAATAGCCGCCGCTCGCGTCGGGATTGAGATTGCAGCCGATGAAGCCGAGCTCGTTCACGCAGCGCTCCAGCTCGGCGATCGAGCTGGTCATGTCGGCCTCCTGCGACTGGGGCAGCATGCAGACGCCCGCGAAGGTCTCGGGGAACATCGCCACGACGCGCGCGATGAGATTGTTGCAGGCCCGCGCCCAGGGCACCGCGACCGACTGGTCGCCGACATGGGGCGCCATGGCCGAGGCGCGCGGCGAGAAGATCGTCATGTCGGCGCCGCGCTCCTTGATGAGGCGCAGCTGGTTGGCCTCGATCGTCTCGCGGATCTCGGCGTCGCTGATCTCCGGATAGGACGGCGCTGGTTCGCCGGCCTTGAACGCCGCCTTCTGCTGCTCGCGCCAGGCATCATGCGCCTTGGGCAGGACCGTATAATGGCCGTGGCAGTCGATAATCATGGTCATCCGGTCATCCTCGTCATGCGGACCCTGATGCGATTTCAGGGTGGCGGTCATTGATGACCGTCAATTTGGCATCGAGCCCTTCGGGCATGGGTGCGCCCTGCAGCATCGCGCCGAGCGCGCGCTGCCGGATGATGGTACCTTCGGTCATCAGCGGATCGATGCCGAGCTCGAGCAAAGTCTGTGCGACTTCTTCCATCTCCGCGGCGCGGCGCGTGCCATGGGCGAGCATGCGGTCGAGATTATAGTCCGCCTTCTGAGCCCAGTCGCCGCCGAGCGAGGCGAGCACACCTTCGGTCACGCCCGCCGCTTCTGCCGCGAGGATCATCTCGGCGGTCAGTGCCTCGACGCCCTTGACCATCACCGAGCGGACCATTTTCGTGGCCGATGCTGCACCGATTGCTGCGCCGCAAATCTGCATTTTCGTGAAGCCGATTTTGCGCAGCATGCTCGCGGCATCATCAGCATATGGGCCGGAAATCAGCAGCGGGACGTTGAGCGCGGCGGGCTGGACAGGCGCCATGACGGCGACATCGACATAGCGGCCGCCGGCGGCTTCGATGGCCGCAGAATTCTGTTTTTTGCGGCCCGGCGAGACGCTGTTGAGGTCGCAGAAGAGCGCGCCGGGCGCGATATGCCGGGCGGCCTCCAGCGCAGCCGGTGTGGCCTGGTCGGCGGTGACAAGGCTGAGGATCATGTCCGCCCCCGCAACCGCCTCTCGGGAACTGTCGCAGCCGGTGACGCCGCGCCCGGCATAGGCGGCGCGCATCTCGTCCGCACCGGCACCGTCGGTCTTGATGTCATAGACGCGCACATGCTCGCGCCAGCCGCCCGCAGCCGCAAACGTGCGGCCGGCTTCACCGAAGCCGATCAACGCAAGGCGAGGCATAATAACGGTCACAGCGAGTCTGGCATCCTTCCTGTCGACTTCCTACATCTTGTATGTGTTGCATACAAGTTTGGCGGTCGGCCGCGCATTGCGCACTTGACGCTGTTGGCGCTCCGGCGCAAGCGCGAACCGGCACGGATTTCAAGGAACGGAGAGAAGCATGGCGGGTATCGTTGTCCAGAATATCGAACGGGCCGATCCGGACGTCATCGACGGTCTCGCCCATTGCGGCGTCGCCACCGTGCACGAGGCGCAGGGGCGCATCGGCCTGCTCGCCAGCCATATGCGCCCCATCTATCCCGGCGCGCGTATCGCCGGCTCGGCCGTCACCATTTCGGCACCTCCAGGCGACAACTGGATGATCCATGTCGCGATCGAGCTGATCAAGCCCGGCGATATTCTCGTGCTCGCGCCGACCAGTCCCTGCGAGGATGGGTATTTCGGCGACCTGCTCGCCACTTCCGCGCAGGCGCGCGGCTGTCGCGGCCTCATCATCGACGCCGGCGTGCGCGATGTGCGCGATCTCAAGGAAATGAACTTCCCCGTCTGGTCCAAGGCGATCTACGCGCAGGGCACGATCAAGGGCACGCTCGGCGACGTCAATGTGCCGATCGTCTGCGCCAACCAGTCGGTCAATGCCGGCGACGTGATCGTTGCCGACGATGACGGCGTTTGTGTCGTGCGCCGCGCCGATGCCGCCGCCGTGCTGGAGAAGGCCAAGGCGCGCGAAGCCAATGAAGCCGGCAAGCGCGCCAAGTTCGAGGCGGGCGAGCTCGGCATGGACATCTATGGCTTCCGCGAGAAGCTCGAGAAGCTGGGCTTGAAATATGTGTGACAGCACCCGTGTCATGTGGATGCGCGGGGGCACGTCCAAGGGCGGCTTCTTCCTTGCTGACGACCTGCCCGCCGACACGGCCGCGCGCGACAAATTCCTGCTCGGCGTCATGGGCTCGCCCGATCCGCGCCAGATCGACGGCATGGGCGGCGCCGATCCGCTGACCAGCAAGGTTGCGGTCGTGAAGAAGTCCGAGCGGGAAGGGGTCGATGTCGACTATCTCTTCCTGCAGGTGTTCGTCGATCAGGCCATCGTCACCGACGCGCAAAATTGCGGCAATATGCTCGCTGGCGTCGGTCCCTTTGCGATCGAGCGCGGGTTGATCCCCACGACGGGCAATGAGACGCGCGTTGCGATCTTCATGGAGAATACCGGGCAGGTCGCCGTCGCCACGGTGCAGACGCCGGGCGGCACGGTGACCTATAAAGGCGACGCCTCGATCAGCGGCGTGCCCGGCACCCATGCGCCGATCCCGCTTGTCTTCCGCGATACGGCCGGTTCATCCTGCGGCGCGCTGCTGCCGACCGGCAATGCGGTCGACGAGATCGACGGCGTCAAGGTGACGATGATCGACAATGGCATGCCCTGCGTCGTCTTCCTCGCCTCTGACGTTGGCGTCACCGGCTATGAGGATCGCGACACGCTCGATGCCAATACGGCGATGAAGGCCAAGGTCGAGGCGATCCGCCTCAAGGCCGGGCCGCTTATGAACCTGGGCGACGTCACCGAAAAGTCGGTGCCCAAGATGATGCTGGTCGCGCCGCCGAAGGAAGGCGGGGCGATTGCCGTCCGCTCGCTGATCCCGCACCGGGTCCATGCCTCGATCGGCGTGCTGGGCGCGGTCAGCGTGGCGACCGCTGCGCTCATCGAGGGTTCGCCTGCGGCGGCGGTCGCGACGGTGCCGGCCGGCTCGACCAAGACGCTCGGCGTCGAGCATCCGACCGGCGTCACCGAATGCGTCGTCGTGGTCGACGAGACGGGCCAGCCGGTCGAGGCCGGCATGCTGCGCACTGCGCGCAAATTGATGGACGGGGAGGTGTTCGTCCTGTGACCACCGATACGAGCGACCGCATCCTTTCCTGGCACAGCAATCCCTCGAAGCCGCGCTACACGCCGCCGCCCGGCGCCATCGACGCCCACTGCCATGTGTTCGGCCCGATGGCGCAATTCCCGTTCAGCGCGAAGGCAAAGTACCTCCCGCAGGATGCCGGGCCGGACATGCTGTTTGCCCTGCGCGACCGTCTCGGCTTCGCGCGCAATGTCATTGTGCAGGCCAGTTGCCACGGCACCGACAACGCCGCCACCTTGCACGCCATCGCGGTGTCGGAGGGCAAGGCGCGTGGCGTCGCGGTGGTCGATCCAGCAATCAGCGAGGATGAGCTGCACAGGCTCCACGAAGGCGGCATGCGCGGCATCCGCTTCAATTTCCTGAAGCGCCTCGTCGACGATGCGCCCAAGGACAAGTTCCTCGAGGTCGCCAGGCGGTTGCCCGAGGGCTGGCATGTCGTCATCTATTTCGAGGCCGACATTCTCGATGAGCTGCGCCCGTTCATGGACGCCATCCCCGTCCCGCTGGTGATCGACCATATGGGCCGCCCTGACGTGACGCTGGGCCCGGACGGCGCGGATTTCCAGAATTTCCGCGACTTCCTGCAGAGCCGCGACGACATCTGGTTCAAGGCGACCTGCCCGGACCGGCTCGATCCCACCGGTGATCCCTGGCATGATTTCGCGCGCTCCGTCGCGCCGCTGGTTGCCGAATTCCCCGACCGCGTGCTCTGGGGCACGGACTGGCCGCACCCCAATATGCAGGACGCGATTCCCGACGACGGTCATCTCGTCGACATGATTCCGCATATTGCGCCGAGCGCCGAGCTTCAGCAGAAGCTGCTCGTGACCAACCCGATGCGGCTCTACTGGCCCGAGGAACTTTGATCCCGATCATGGTTCCGGCCGGCCGGACCGCGCAGAAGACCGATACAACAGACTGGAGAGAATGATGTCGTTTCCCGCCACGCCCGATTGGACCGGTCTCAACAGCCCCGTTGGCGAGGAAGTCTCGCTCAAGGGCCTGAAAGCGTCGGAGGGCACGATTCCCGCCGATGTGGTCGGCGCCTTCTTCCGTGCCGTGCCGGACCCGCAATTCCCGCCCTTCTTCCTGCCGGATACCGCGCTCTCCGACGACGGCATGGTGAGCCGGATCCTTTTCCACGAGGACGGCACGGTCGATTACGACATCAAATGGGTGCAGACGCCGCGCTGGAAGGCCGAGCACGCCGCCGGCAAGCGCCTGTTCGGCCGCTACCGCAACCCCTACACCAACGATCCGTCGCTGCCGCTCGACATCCAGGGCACCGTCTCCAACACGACGCCCGTCTGGCATGCCGGCCATCTCATCATGACCAAGGAGGATGGGCCGGGGCAGCTCATCAATCCGCACACGCTGGAGACGCTTGGCTCATATGATTTCGGCGGGGCGCTCAAATCGAAGACGATGACCGCCCATGTCCGCGTCGATCCCGATACGCAGGAGATGTTCGTCTATGGCTATGAGGCCGACGGTCTCGCCTCGACCAAGATGGCCTATTGGTGGACCGACAAGGACGGCAAGCTGGTCAGGGAGCAATGGTTCGACGCGCCCTTCTGCAGTCTCGTCCACGATTTCGTGATCACTGAGCATTACGCCATATTCCCGCTGCAGCCGACCACGGCCGATCTCGCGCGGATCAAGGACAAGGGTGCGCACTGGGTCCATCACGCGGACCTCGAATATCATGTCGGCGTCATGCCGCTGCGCGGCGACGTCAAGGACATGCGCTGGTTCAAGGGACCGAAAGGCGCCTCCAGCTTCCACATGATGAACGCCTTCGAGACAGCCGACGGCAAGGTCCATATGGACCATCATGTGACGAGCACCATCGCCTTCCCGCATATCCAGGCGGACAGTGGCATCAATGTGCCGCCATGGGAGCTGGGCGGCGGCTTCCAGCGCTGGACCATGGACATGAACGCTGCGGGCGATGGCATCGCGATCACGCCGCTTGGCCCTCCGGGCGACATGCCGCGCATCGCCAATGCCGATCAGGGCCGGGCGTACAAGCAGGGCTATTATTGTTCGATGAACCCGCAGCCCATGGGCCCGCCGGTGATGGGCGGCGTCGTCGGCGCGATGTTCTCGGCGCTGCTGCGCGTCGATTTCCAGACCGGTGCGCTGGTCGGCTACAATCTCCCGCCCGCGCACGGCATGAGCGAGACGGTGCATGTCGACAGCAAGGAGCCCGGCCATGAGGGCTGGCTGGTCGCCATCGTCGATCATGAAACGGCGCCGAATGTGTTCGATCACGCCGTCTGGATCTGGAACGCCGGCGAGATCTTCAAAGGTCCGGTCGCCAAGGTGCCGGTGCCGACGCGCCTGCGTCCGCAGGTCCATGGCTGGTGGGTACCGATGAAGGATTATCTGGCGGCGAAGGACGTCTGATCGCGCGGTGCGCTACATCGCCTTGTAGAATCTGATCCGCACCGCCGGCTCGCCTTTGGGGCCCTTCGCGACATCGAGCGTGCCGATGAAGGCGGTCTGGCTGAGCCAGCCATATTTGCCGATCGGCGCCTCGAGACGCGCCTCGGTGCGGGGCGGGCGCGGCTTGCCGTCAGGGCCGGGGCCGCAGAGCGCGCCCTGGTTGACGACATTGATCAGCACGCCGTCGTCGGTCCTGAGCATATAGTCGGCCTTGACGTCGGTGCAGCCGTCGGCGCGGTCGAGTTGCCAGTCCCAGCCGCCCGGCACAATGGTGCCCTTGATGCCCGGTCCCTCGAAGGTGCCGCCGGTGATCGGGATCATCCTGCGGCCGCCATAGCCGGTCTTGCCGCCATCGACGGCCGGCGACAGCGTCACCAGCTCCTCGAAGGCGAATTCGAGATGGGGCGCGGCCGGAGCGGCGGATTGGGCGAAAGCCGGTGCTGAAACGAGGGTGGCCGCGATCAGCCCGAGCGCGATCTTCCGCATCCTAGGCACCCTTCTTGTCGTCCGACGGCCATTTGCATCGGAAGCTGGACGCGATTCGCGCGTCGCCGCCGACATAGTCCGCATGGCCGGGATAGGGGCAAAGCGGTCGCGTGTCGGTCGACGGCGCCCGGCGCTGCGCGGTCACCGCCTCCGGCGCCTTGCCTTGCTCGACCCAGTCGACGATCGCCGACAAGAGATCGAACTGCTCGAAACTGTTGCCGCCGCCGCAATGGAGCATGCCCGGCACCATGTAGAAGCGGCTCGCGTCGGTGAACGCCTTGCCGTTGGTCTTGGCGGCGCGCTCATAATAGTCCCAGGTCGCGAGCGGCGAGAACCAGAAGTCCGAGACGCCGTGGAAGAAAATCATCTTCCCGCCGCGGTCGAGATAGGTGTTGAGATTGGTCCAGTAATTGGTGTCGGTGAGCCGCTGGCCGGCATCCTGCCTGATGTCGTGGATGCGCGCGTCGAGATCGATGCTGAGCGCGCTGCTCGGCGGACCGAAGGGGCCGGGGCCGCCGGTCGGCAGATAGCCCATCGGCGTCGCGATGATGCCGGTGTCGGCGATCATCGGCGCGTAGATGGGATAGCCGGCCTTGTCCCTGGGTCCGGCAAGGCCCAGTTCGAGCGCGCGGACCTGGCCGGCGCTGAGGCAGCCTTTGGTCTCCTTGCCGGCGCATTGCAGCTTCTTCGGCTGGAAATGGCAGGCGGCGACATTCTCGATCATGCCGTCCTTGAGCCCGTCGAGCGCGTCGCATTGGGCGAGCATGCCGTCGAGGATCGTCTTGCGGTTGTCGGCGGTCAGCACCTGGGCCATGATCGGCTTGCCGTCCGGCCCCTTGGGCGCGGCCTGATTGAACAGCACCTGCGTATATTCGATGGCGAGGTTGGAATCGCCGGTGCGCATGGCCGGCGCGCCGATGATGACGCCGTCGAACAGTTCGGGGTAGCGCTGCGTCGCGAGCATGGTCTCGCGCCCGCCGGTCGAGCAGCCCGTCATGTAGCTGTGATCGGCGGCGCGGCCATAATAAGCGGCGACGATCTTCTTGCCGAGCGTGGCGACTGTCAGGACCGAGGTTTCCGCGAAGTCGAGCGTCGCGCGCTGGTCCTTCATGAAGCTGTCGTCGAAACCCGCGCCCTTGTGGCCGCTGTCATGGCTGATCACGGCAAAGCCGCGCGCCAGCGCCGGCTTGTCGCCCGCAGCGGTGGGGCCGGTCGGCGCGCCGACGCTGCCGTTGAGGCCGCCGCCGCCCTGCAGCAGGAAGCGCCCGTTCCACTGGTCGGGCAGGGCGATGGCGAAGCCGATGCCATAATCCTTGCCGCCCGCGCCCTTGCGCTTGTCGATCACGCCCTCGACGCGGCAATGCGCCGGGAGGATCGCGGTCGAAGGCGGCGCGCCGGGCTGGCTCGCACCCGGTCCGGCATCGACATGCTTCGCGGAGGTGATCTGGACATCGTCGCCGAGCGCTTGCTTCGCGAAGGCCGCGCATTTGTCGTTGCTGCCGCTCTGGGCCGCAGCCGGGCTCGCCATGGCGAGCGCTCCAGTCCCGGCCAGCATCATGGCGCCGAGATGAATCATCTTGCGCGGCATCATCCTCTCCCTCGATCATTATCGCCTGGAAGAGGCTTGTGCCTCCGCAGGTCCGCATCCGTCAATTAGGTCGAGCGACCTAATTGTGAAATCCGGCAAGAACTAAAGGTCGTTGATCGTGATCTTTGCGCCCTCCAGCGCGGCCTTGTTGGCGGCGCGGCGCATGCGCTCGACCTCCAGCCGCTCGGGCGGGGCAACCTCGTCCGGAAGCGCGGCGAGGCTGGTTTCGTAGATGTCCTTGAAGTCGTCGGCGAATTCCGGGTGCGTGAAAATCAGCCCGTCGTTGCGGTCCATGCCGCGGAAGATCTTCTCGCCGGCTTCGAGCGGGTCCATGCCGCCCTGGAAGATGCCGGCAAAGCGGCGGAGCTCTTCCTCATTGACCGGCGCGAAGCCGCTTTCGCCAAACGCCGCGGGACGCTTCAGAGCGCTAAGGCCCGCGTCGGTCGCCACCAGCGCCGGGCAGACCAAAGACACGCCGACTCCGTAGGGCACCAGATTGTAGCGCAGCGATTCCGTGAGGCCGCGCACCGCAAATTTGCTCGCCGTGTAGATGCCCGCCTGCGGGCCGGACAGATAGGCAGCCATCGAGGCGACATTGACGACATGGCCACCTTCGCCGGTTTCCTTGATCCTGGGCACGAAGGAGACGATGCCGTTCACGACGCCGCCGAAATTGACGCCCATGATCCAGTCGAAATCGTCATAGCTGGCTTCGTCGGTCGGGCCGAACACGCTGACGCCGGCATTGTTGACCAGCACGTGCACCTTGCCGAAATGCGCGACCACTTCATCGGCCGCCCTGGCGAAGGCGTCGCGGTCGGTGACGTCCAGCTTGACCCACAGCGGCTGCTCGCGGCCATTGTCAGCGAACCACTGGGTGCAACGCGCGCGTTGTTCCTCGTTGCGGTAGGAGAGGGCAAGGCGCAGGCCATGATTGCTGAAAGCCCGCGCGATCCCGAAGCCTATGCCCGTTCCGCCGCCGGTGATGAAGGCGACCTTGCCCGTCCAATCCCGAGAACTCATGTGGCTTTTTCCTCTCGCTTCGCTGCGCTGGCTTTGTTAGCGCCCCATACATCTTAGGAGAGAGGAGTCGAGTATGTCTGATGTTGAATCGCGCCTGGCCGCGCTGGAGAAGAAGGTCACGGAGCTCGAGGACATCAACGCCATTCGCCGGCTCCAGATGGCCTATGGCTATTATATCGACTATAATCGCCCGGAAGAGACGGCGGCGCTCTTCGCCAAAGACGGCTGCGTCGTGTTCCTCTCCGGCGAATATGTCGGCTACGAGGGCGTGATGCGCCTTTACGGCACCTGGTTCCAGAACCTCTTCACCAAGGGCGTGCGCGGGCCGATCCACGGCTTCCTGCTCGATCATTTTCAGCTGCAGGACGTCGTCACCGTCGCCCCGGACGGCAAGACCGCCAAGGGCCGGTTCCGCGGCATTCTCGCCGGTGGCTGGCATGACGAGGCGCTCGCCACCAAGCCCAATGAAGTGCCGCAGCAATTCTGGGAATCCGGCATCTACGAGAATGACTATGTGAAGGAAGACGGCGTCTGGAAGATCAAGCGCCTCAACTACATGATGCAGTGGCAGGCCGATTATGAGACCGGCTGGGCGCACACCACCGCGCATCTCCAGCCCGCCATGGCGACCTATCCCGAGAACCCGATCGGACCGGACCGTATTCTCTCCGAGGACAATTACCGCCCGACCTGGCCGCACCGCCAGGAGGTGGCGATGAGCTTCGCGCATCCGGTGCTCGGCCAGAAATTCGTGGTCGAAGAGTTCACCAGGCTCATGAAGAAGGGCCAGACCTGGTAAGGGGCTGATATGGGCGAGCTTTTGCCGGACGGCAGCGAAAAGGGTCTGAAGGGTCACTTCAGGGAGGATTTCAGCCACCGCACGCGCATCGGTCTCGCCCCGCCCGACGGCGTCATCGACCGCAATGCGCCCTACAAGCGCATCGCGACCGAGGAGGCATGGACTTTCCCGGCGCTGGTCAAGGCGCAGGTCGAGTATCTGAACAGCGGTGATGCGCCCGCCGACGATGACAGCCTCAAGATGGCTGGCATGTTCTCGAAGATGCCGAGCCTGCAGGAGATGCTGCAGGACCTCAGCGACTTGCGCATCAGTCACATGGACGAGTTCGGCATCGACCGGCAACTCCTGCTGCTGACCGCGCCGGGCGTGCAGGTCGTGCGGCCGGGCGAGGGGACGGCTCTGGCGCGCGAGGCCAATGACATCGCCGCCGAAGCCTGCCGCAATCACCCGGATCGCTTCTCGGCCTGCGCGGCCTTCGATCCGCGCGATGTCGCCGGGTCAGTGAAGGAGATCGAGCGCGCCATGGGCAAGCTCGGCCTCGCGGGCGCCGTGCTCAATTCGCATTTCCAGGGCCACTATATCGACGAGCTCGATTATTTCCCGATCCTGGAAGCGCTCGAAGCGAATGACGCCGCGCTCTACATCCACCCGACCGCGCCTCATAATGCGCCCCAATATGAGAGCCGCGGCTTCTTCGGCGCGCTCGGCGGCTTCCCGCACGATGTCTGGCTGCACACCATGGGGATCATCTTCTCGGGCGCGTTCGACCGCTTTCCCAGGTTGCGCCTCGTCATCGGCCATATGGGCGAATGCCTGCCGCTCCAGCTCTATCGGTTCGACTGGATGCAGGGGAATGCGGACGGGCGCAGCCATCTGCGCGGCGGCAGACAGGTCAAGCTCCAGCACCCGGTCAGCCACTATTTCCGCAATAATATCTGGATTACGACCAGCGGTGTCGCCTGGGAGCCGGCGATCAAATTCTGCATGGAGCAGCTCGGCCCCGAGCGCGTGCTCTACGCGATGGACTATCCCTATCAGCAGTCGTCGGACGAAGTGGCGGCCTATGACGCGATGAGCCTCAGCCCCGAGCACAAGAAGATGCTCATGCAGACCAATGCGGAACGCGTATTTCGCCTCGGCTGATTGCTGCGCCGGAGTCACCTGAATCCCGGATGAATGCCCTCCGGCGATGGCGCTGAAATGGCTCGGAAAAGCCATTTTTTGCGCAAGCTTCATAAAAGTGAAATGCTGCCAGTTTTGGCGGCAGTGTTGCTTTGGCAACATTGTGTCATTTTTGCGCCGAGCCTAAGCCTGCGGCGCCGGTCGACCCCTTTGGCCGGTCATCAATGTCGCGTCGGACGATCCAGGAGATGCAGTCGCCCGACGTCGCAGGAGAGGAGTTTCAAATGTCACGCAAAGCCCAAATTTTGCGTTTGCTCGGACTGACCGCTTCGGTTTCCGGTCTGGCTTTCGGCCTTTCATCGCCCGCCTTCGCGCAGGATAACAAGGCCCAGCCCGCCGCGCCTGCCGCGGCATCCGATGATGCGGCCCCCGACATCATTGTGACCGCCCAGTTCCGCAAGCAGAACCTGCAGGACACGCCGCTCGCGATCACCGCTGTCGATGCGGCGACCATGGAAGCCAAGAGCCAGACCAACCTCGCGCAGCTCGCCGACACCGCGCCCAATGTGAGCCTGAAACCGCAGGGCGCGTCCTTCGGTCCCTCAATCGCGGTCTCGATCCGCGGCATCGGCCAGGGCGATTTCAACCCGGCCTATGAGCCCGGTGTCGGCATCTATATCGACGACGTCTATTATCCCCAGCTCACCGGCGCCGTGTTCGATCTGCTCGACCTCGACCGCGTCGAGATCCTGCGTGGCCCGCAGGGCACGCTCTCGGGCCGTAACTCGGAAGGCGGCTCGATCAAGATGTTCACCAAGAAGCCGGATGGCTCAAACACCGGCTTCATCGAGGGCACCTATGGCAGCCGCAACCGCATCGGTCTGCGCGCCGGCTTCGACTTCAAGCTGACCGACGATCTCTCCGGCCGCATCTCGGGCGTTTACAAGCACCAGAACGGCTATGTGGATCATTATGACTTCGGCTGCGTCTATCCCGCCGGTGGCTCAGCGACATTCACAGCCAATGACGGCACGACCCAGCAGGTCAATCCGGCCGGCGGAATTCCAGCGACGCGGCCGCAGGGATCGTGTCTCATCGATAAGCTCGGCGAGGTCGGCTACCAGGCCGTCCGCGCGGCTTTGCGCTACAATCCGTCAAATGCCGTCGATATCACGGTGAGCGGTGAATATATCCATGACGGCCACACTGCTGCCGGCGAAGTGCTGGCGGCGACGTCGCTGATCAACAACCCCAACACCAACATCGGCGGCGTACCTTACGATAATCGCATGATCTGCGGAAAATTCTGCAACTTCGCGAGCTATTCGTCGCCGGCCATCACCTATTATGGTGTGGCGGTGCCGGGCTTCCCGACCTCGGGGCAGGCGCTGCTTGCAACCCAGAACAGCGATCAGAGCCTTTATGACGGATATAATCTGGCGGCGAATGCGCATTTCGCGCTGAACGACATGTTCTCGGTCGATAATATCCTCGCCTATCAGAATTGGGTGTCGAGCTTCGGCGTCGACGACGATCTGTCGCCGATCCCGCTGTCGGGCGGTTACAATCATCTGACGCACTGGAACTGGAGCGAGGAACTGCGGCTGAACGCCAAGCTGGCGAAGAACGTCAACGTCGTGCTCGGCGGCTACTACTTCAAGCAGGAGACCGACTATTATTCCTATCAGGACCTGCGTTACATCAACACCAGCGGTGGCACCTACGCGGCGCCGGGCCTGGGCGTCTTCCCGCTGCAGTTCATCCAGCCTGACAAGACGCCGGCCGACGCCAAGGCTGCATTCGCCAACGTGAACTGGGAAGTTGTGCCAAACCTGACCTTCGATGGCGGCGTCCGCTATACAAAGGAAAGCAAGCAGTATCACTACTTCCGCGAGAATCCGGACGGCACGATCAATCCCTATCTTGATATTGTCGGAGCAACATACGGCGCCGGTTATGTGGGGCCCGACACGCAAAACGTGAAGGGTGGCGGCACCAGTGCGATCGTGAGCGCATTGACCGGCGCGGTCGCGACCTATGAGGGCGCACGTTGGGACTGGAGAGGCGCGATCAATTACCGCTTCTCGCCGGAAGTCATGATCTACGGCAGCTTCTCGACCGGCTTCAAGGGCGGCGGCACCAATCCACGGCCTTTCTACGCCAGCCAGGCGATCCACTTCGACCCCGAAGTGCTCTATAACTGGGAAACCGGCATCAAGACCGACCTGTTCGACCGCAAGCTGCGCTTCAACCTCACCGGCTTCTACGGCATCCTGCGTAACGCCCAGGTCGGCACGTCGATCTGCCCGGTCTCCAATCCCGCGGAGCAGACGCCATGCGCAGCGCTGATCAATGGCGGCAATGCACATGAAAAGGGCGTCGAGGCCGAGTTCACCGCGCGTCCGGTCGCTGGGCTCAACATCGATGGCTCGGTGAGCTATCTCGACTTCCACTATACCAGCGTCAACGGCGGTGCGAGCCAGACGCTGATCACCGATCCATTTGTTGGATCGCCAACGTGGAAGTGGACGCTGGGCGCGCAATATGTGGCTGATCTCGGCAGCGCCGGCTCGATCACGCCGCGCGTCGACGCGGACTATCAGGACAAGGTCTATAGCGGCTCGAAGGACCCCGCAGGCGTGCTCCAGTATCTGCCGGCCTACACGATCGTGAACGCCCGTCTGACCTGGCAAAATGTCATGAAGGACCTGTCGGTCGCGCTTGAGGTCACCAACCTCACCGACAAATATTATTATGTGACGCTGTTCGATCTGCGTGCAGCCGGCGCCGGCCTCGACAAGGCCCAGCCCGGACGTCCGCGCGAATGGGCGGTGACGGTCAAGAAGAACTTCTGACCGCAAGCATATTGGAAGGGGCGGCCGCTTGACGGTCGCCCCTTTTCCTTTGAGAAGAGCGCTGGGTCGAACGACCAGTCAGCACATCCAGAGTCTCGGAGAGAAAAATGAAGCTCACATTGCCGCCGGGCCTGTCGCCGCAGAATTTCGACGCGGCGGTGAAGGCATTGCAGGGCGCCGTCGGCGCCGACTGGGTGATGACGAGCGATGCGGACCGCGATGCCTATGCGGACATCTATGCGCCGGGCCCGGAGGACGTGTGGCCGGCGAGCGGCGCCGTTGCGCCGCATACCGTCGAGGAAATCCAGGCGGTCGTGAAGATCGCCAACCAGTACAAGCTTCCCCTGTGGACCGTCGCGCGCGGCAAGAACCTGGGCTACGGCACATCCGCGCCGCGCATGCCCGGCTGCATGGTGCTCGACCTTGGCCGCATGAAGACGATCCACACGCTCGACGCGGAGCTCGGCTATTGCGTGATCGAGCCGGGCGTCGGCTTCATCGACCTTTACGAAGAAATCCAGCGCCGTAAGCTGCCGCTCATGATGTCCGTGCCCGGCAATGGCTGGGGCTCGGTGCTCGGCAACGCGCTCGATCACGGCATCGGCTACACGCCATATGGCCTTCACGCCAAGAACCTCTGCGGTTTCGAGGTGGTGCTGGGCAATGGCGACCTCGTCCGCACGGGCCTTGGCGCCATGGAGAACAATCACGCCTGGAACCTGTTCCCGTTCGGCTACGGCCCGACCTGGGACCTCATGTTCTCGCAGTCGAACCTGGGCGTCGTCACCAAGGCCGGCATGTGGATCATGCCCGAGCCGGAAACGAGCCTGGAGCTCAATCTCGACATTCCCGAGGCGGAGGATATCGGCTGGGTGATCGACACGCTGACGCCGCTGAAGCTCGGCGGCATCATCGACCAGTCGATCTTCATTCCCTCCTGGCTCGGCAAGATGGTCATCAAGGGCCAGCGCAAGGACTTCTGGGACAAGCCGGGCGCCATTCCCGAGTGGCGCGTCAAGGAACTGCTCAAGCAGTACAAGCTCGGCTACTGGAAGGTGCAGATCCGCGTCTATGGCGACGAGAATGTGAACAAGGCCAAGGCGGAAGTCATCAAGGCCGCCTTCCGCAAGCATATCGCGACGCCGATGGAAGAGGTCTGGTGGCGCCGGGGTGACCCGACCAATGTCATGGACACGACGCTGGGCGTCCCCTCCGCCATTCCGCTGCAGATGGGTGACTGGGTCGGCGGGCGCGCGGCGCATCTCGGCTTCTCGCCGGTGATCCCGGCGACCGGCCAGCAGGTCCTTGGCCAGCTCAAGCGCAGCCGCAAGATCATCAGCGACCACGATGTCGACTTCTATGCGAGCTTCACCATCGGCGGCCGCTTCTGCAACAATGTGAACATGCTGATGTACGACCGCGACAATCAGGCGCAGGTCGACAATATGAAAAAGCTGTTCAACGCCCTGATCGCTGACGCCAAGGCCAATGGCTATGGCGAATATCGCACGCATCTGGGCTGGATGGACCCGGTCATGGAGACCTATGATTTCCAGAACAACGCCCTGCGCCGCATGACCGAGAAGGTGAAGGACGCGCTCGACCCCAACGGCATCCTGTCGCCGGGCAAGCAGGGCATCTGGCCCACCGCCTACGCCTCGCAGCGCGGAAAGGCGCTGGCATGAAGCGCGCCCTCGTCCTGAGCGCGCTGGCGCTCACCGCCGTGCTGTCGCTCTCGGCCTGCGATTGGCTCAAGCCCAAGAATGCCGAAGGCGGCGCAGGCGGAGCGCCTGCCGGTGGCCCGCCGCCGCTGCCGCCCTATCAGATGCGTGCGCAGGTGAATGACGCCGATCGCCTCAATCCGACTTCGGACGGCGGCGCGCTTTTTTCCAATCATTGCGGCGCCTGTCATCTCGCGGCCGGCATGGGCACGAACCTGCTGACCGCGCGCCAGGTCGCGGCAGGCAACAAGCAGCCCGTCGGCCTGCTCGCCGACCGCAAAGATCTGACCGCCGATTATGTGAAAGCGGTCGTGCGCAACGGCAAGGGCGCCATGCCGCGCCAGACCAGGGTCGACATTACCGACGCCGAGCTGGACAAGGTCGCCGCCTATCTGGGCAAGGGCAAATGAGTTCGCCCGGATTGAGACGGCGTGAGGTGCTCGGCGGCGCTGCGCTGCTCGGCGCGGCCGGTGCCATCGGCATTGCGCGCATCCTGCCGCGCTCGGGGAGGGGCGTTGTGATCTTCGACAGCGAGCGGCCGGCGAGCCGCGCCTTCGCCCGCAATGCAGCCGCGGCGCGGCGCATCGACCTGGCGGATGAAGCCCGGACGAACTGGCGCGATCTGCGCGGGTTGAATGCCGGGACGCCGGTCTCCGGTTACACGCCCTGGTCCGCCTATGTCGCGGCGCGGGGCTGGCTGGAGGAGAAGGGGCTGCGGCTCGTCTCCGAGACGCTCGACCGGCGGACGGGGCTGGTCGTCTGGTCGATGGCATAGTGCCCTGATCCGGGCCTGACCGATGCGCTCGATCGACTATTTCGACAAAATGGCGCAGCTCCAGCCGGAGCGGACGATCCTCATCGCCGGCGACACACGCATCAGCTATGGCGAGATGCAGCGCCTGACGCATCGGCTCGCTGGGGCGATGCACGCCGCCGGCCTCAGGCATCAGGACAAGGTCGCGATCATGTCGCCCAATCATGGCGCGATCCTGACGGCGCAACTGGGCCTGTGGCGGGCAGGGGCGGTGTGGATCCCGGTCAACACGCGCAACGCGCTCGATGCCAATATCGCCTATCTGAACTATGTCCGCGCCGGCTGGCTCTTCTACCATTCGAGCCTGGCCGAAGACGCGCGCCGGGTGCAGCGCGAGGTGCCCAGTATCGGCCATATGATCTGCCTCGATGCGGCCGACGGCGATACGCCCTCACTCGAGCATTTCATGCTGCCCGAGGATGCGCCCGACGCACCGGATCTCGGCGATCCCGTCGGCAATCCCGATGAATTGACCGCGATCATTGCGACGGGGGGTACGACAGGTCCAGCAAAGGGCGTGCGCATCATGAACCGCAGCTGGGGCGCGCTCATGGAGACGATCGGCAATCTCATGCCCGCCGAAAACCCGGTCTGCCTCGCCTGCGCGCCCTTGACCCATGCCGCCGGGCCGGTCGCTATGGCGGCGGTGGCGATGGGCGCGACCATCTCGGTACTGCCCGGCTTCGATGCCGAGGAGGTGATGCGCGCCATTCAGCGTGATCGCGTCACCCATATGTTTCTGCCGCCGACGGCGCTCTACACCATGCTCGCCCATCCCGATGTGCGCAATTACGACTATTCGAGCCTGCGTTATTTCCTGCTCGCGGGATCGCCGGTCTCGCCGGACAAGCTGCGGCAGGCGGTCGAGATTTTCGGCCCCTGCATGTGCCAGAGCTATGGTCAGACGGAAGTGCACATGATCGCGACCTGGCTGCCGCCGGAAGAGGTCGCCGCAGCGGCGCGCGGCGATCGGCCGGAGCGTCTCGCGAGTTGCGGCAAGGCGAGCTATTCCGTCCGCGTCGAGCTGATGGACGATGACGGCAATATCCTGCCCACCGGCGAGGTCGGCGAGATCGTCGCGCGGGGCGGGATCGTCGGCGGCGGCTATTATGAGATGCCCGAGGCGACGGCGGAAGCCACGCTCCACGGATGGCATCACACCGGCGATGTCGGCCGGCGCGACGAGGCTGGCTATTATTATATCGTCGACCGCAAGAAGGACATGGTCGTGTCCGGCGGCTTCAACGTCTATTCGGCCGAGGTCGAGGGCGCGATCATGGAGCTCGATGCCGTGGCCGAAGCCGCGATCATCGGCGTTCCCCATGACCATTGGGGCGAGCAGGTCCATGCCGTGGTGGTGAAAGCGGGCGAGATCGACGAAGCGGCGATCATCGCGCACGCCAAGGCAAGACTGGGCAGTGTCAAGGCGCCTAAATCGGTGGAATTCGTCGATGCCATTCCGCGCACGGCGGCGGGCAAGATGGACAAGAAAGCGCTGCGTCTGCCCTATTGGGGCGAGCAGGCGCGAATGGTGCACTGAGAAATGAGGAGGGGGCCGCAAGAGCCCCAACGGGAGAGAGTGATGAAGCATTTGCGCATGGGGCTGATCGCCTCTCTGGCCTTGCTCGCAAGCTGCGGGCAGCTGGGATCGGGTGGGTCGGCCGGGATTGATGGCACGACCATCACATCCGGCACCGATGGCGACTGGGTCGCCTATGGCCGCACTTATGATGAGCAGCGCTTCTCGCCCCTGAAGGCGATCGACACCGCGAACGTCAAGCAGCTCGGCCTTGCCTGGTATGCCGATCTCGACACCAATCGCGGGCAGGAGGGGACGCCGCTTGTCATCGACGGCAAGCTCTACACGACCACGGCCTGGTCCAAGGTGAAGGCCTATGACGGCGCGACCGGCAAGCCGCTGTGGGATTATGACCCCAAGGTGCCGGGCGAAACGGCGGTCAAGGCCTGCTGCGACGTCGTCAATCGCGGCCTCGCCGCCTGGGGCGACAAGCTCTACCTCGGCACGCTCGATGGCCGCCTGATCGCGCTCGACCGCGCCACCGGCAAGGTCGTCTGGTCGGTCGAAACCGTCGAGAATAATGGCGGGACCTACACGATCAGCGGCGCGCCGCGCGTCGTCGACGGCCTCGTCATCATCGGCAATGGCGGCGCCGAATATGGCTCGCGTGGCTATGTGACCGCCTATGACGCCGAGACCGGCAAGCAGGCCTGGCGTTTCTGGACCGTGCCTGATCAGCCGGGGAAGAACGGCCCCGACTATCTCAAGAAAGCCGAAAAGACCTGGACCGGCGAATGGTGGAAGCTGGGCGGCGGCGGCACGGTCTGGGACAGCATGGCCTATGACCCCAAGCTCGACCTGCTCTATATCGGCGTCGGCAACGGCTCGCCCTGGAACCAGCATTATCGCTCGCCGGGCGGCGGTGATAATCTCTATCTCTCCTCGATCGTCGCGATCCGGCCGAAGACGGGAGAGTTTGTCTGGCATTACCAGACGACGCCGGGCGAAACCTGGGACTATACCGCGACCCAGCACATCATGCTGGCCGACCTGAAGATTGGTGGCGAGACGAAGCGCGTGGTCATGCAGGCGCCGAAGAACGGCTTCTTCTATGTGCTCGACGCGGCGAGCGGCAAGCTGATCTCGGCCGACGGCTATGTGCCGCAGAACTGGACCACGGGCGTCGACATGAAGACCGGCCGCCCGATCGAAGTCCATGACGCGCGCTATGATGAAACCGGCAAGCTCTTCGTTCAGACGCCGGGTCCCGGCGGCGGGCACAACTGGCACCCGATGGCGTTCAGTCCGACCGAGGGGCTGGTCTATATCCCGGTCAATCTCACCAGCTTCCCCTATCTCAACTTCCCGAACTGGAAGGCGAGCGCGATGGGCTTCAACACCGCGACCGACTTTGCCTCGACCGCCATGCCGGCGGACAAGGCCGTTCGCGCAGCGGCGATTGCCGGAACGAAGGGTGCGCTGGTCGCCTGGGACCCGGTCGCGCGCAAGGAGCGCTGGCGCGTGTCGCTCGATCAGCCCAATAATGGCGGCGTGCTGGCGACTGCCGGCGGCCTTGTCTTCCAGGGCAATACCACCGGCGCCTTCGTCGCCTATTCGGCGCATGACGGCGGCAAGCTCTGGTCGTTCGACGGCCAGTCCGGGATCATCGCACCGCCGGTGACCTACAGGATCGGCGACGACCAATATGTCGCGGTGCTGACCGGACCGGGCGGCGCCTATGGCCTCTCGCCCGGCATCGCCACCAATCCCGAGGGCAAGGTCCGCAACATCAGTCGGCTCCTCGTATTCAAGCTGGGCGGCAAGGCCGCGCTTCCGCCGGCGCCGCCGGTCGATCCCGGCCCGCTCAACCCACCGGCGAACATCGCCGGTGCCGATCTTACGACGGGCAGCGCGCGCTATGGCCGTTACTGTGGCCTCTGCCATGGCGACGCGGCGATCTCGAGCGGCATCCTGCCTGACCTGCGCCGGTCGAGCGCGCTCAAGGATCCCGCCACCTGGCAGAAGATCGTGCATGACGGCGCGCTCAAGGACGCTGGCATGGTCGCCTGGTCGCCGGTAATGAGTGCCCAGGAGATCGAGGCGATCCGCGCCTATGTGATCAAGCGGGCCAACGAGGACAAGGCGCTCGGCGGTCCCAACTGAATGGCGGCGCGCAGAAGGAAGGACAAGGATTTGAGGCTGAGACGCATTTCGTCGGCACTGCTGTTGCTTCTCGCCGCGACCGCCGCATCCGGCGACAGCCGGCCGGCCGCCACCAGCGTCGACGGCAAGGCGATCGCCAGTGGTACGGCGGGCGACTGGGTCTCCTATGGCCGCAGCTATGACGAGCAGCGCTATTCGCCGTTGAAGGCGATCGACACCGGCAATGTCGGTACGCTCGGCCTTGCCTGGTATGCCGATGTCGGACCGGGCCTGACCCAGGAGGGCACGCCGCTCGCCATCGACGGCAAGCTCTATGTCACGACCTCGTGGAACCGGGTGAAGGCCTATGACGCCGTCACCGGCAAGCTGATCTGGGACTATGATCCCAAGGTTCCCGGCGAGACGCTGGTCAAGAGCTGGGACGCCTTCGCCCGCGGCATGGCGGCCTGGGGCGACAGACTCTATCTGCCCACGCTCGACGGGCGGCTGATCGCGCTCGACCGCGCCACCGGCAAGGTCGTCTGGTCCGTCGTCACCGCCGACCCGAAAAAGGCCTACAACATCACCGGGGCACCGCGCGTGGTTGATGGTCTCGTCGTCATCGGCAATGCCGGCGCCGACATGGGTGGCGTGCGCGGCTATGTGACCGCCTATGACGCCCGCACCGGCAAGCAGGCCTGGCGCTTCTACACCGTCCCCGACGCGCCGGGGAAGAACAGCCAAGCCTATCTCAAGAAGGCCGAGGCCAGCTGGCATGGCGACTATTGGAAGAATGGCGGCGGCGGCACGGCCTGGGATGCCATGGCCTATGATCCGGCGCTGGACCTCCTCTACATCGGCGTCGGAAACGGCTCCTACTGGAACCAGTCGCAGCGCTCGCCCGGCGGCGGCGACAATCTCTACATCTCGTCCATCGTCGCGATCCACGCCAGGACCGGCCAATATGCCTGGCATTTCCAGGAAACGCCGGGGGAGACCTGGGACTATACCGCGACCCAGCACATCATTCTCGCGGACCTCACCATCGACGGCAAGCCGCGCAAGGTGCTGGTCCAGGCCCCGAAAAACGGCTTCTTCTATGTGATCGACCGCGTCACCGGCCAGTTCATCTCGGGCAACAATT
>Ga0335083_10000722_pt1 | contig 48148 bp, 51 predicted proteins | sample Lox_Sample_42_FD_206716 | JGI IMG/M metagenome (GOLD analysis project Ga0335083, IMG submission 206716) | Soil microbial communities from Loxahatchee National Wildlife Refuge, Florida, United States - Lox_Sample_4.2 | ecosystem: Environmental > Terrestrial > Soil > Wetlands | place: USA...
CCTTGGGCGCCGCGCGTACTCCTTGCCGCACCGGGACAGCCTTAAATCCGGGCGGCTATAACCGTAAGGAGCATTCATGAGGCATTACGAAGTCGTTTTCCTTGTGCATCCGGATCAGAGCGAGCAGGTGCCCGCGATGATCGAGCGCTACAAGGGCATGCTCAGCGCCGGCGGCGGCCGCGTGCACCGCCTCGAGGACTGGGGCCGCAGGCAGCTCGCCTACCCCCTCGCCAAGGTCCACAAGGCGCACTACGTGCTGATGAACATCGAGACGGACCAGAAGACCCTCGATGAGCTCACCGGCGCATTCCGCTTCAGCGACGCCGTGCTGCGTCACCTGGTCGTCAACATGGACTCCGCCGTCACCGATCCTTCGCCCATGGCGAAGGCGCAGGACGAGGAGGGCGAGGGCGGCGGTGGCCGGCGCCGCGAGCGCACGCGCGAGGACGCAGGTCCCGCAGCCGATGACGACGACAACTCTGCCGCCGAGAGCGCCTGAGGGCGCCGGCAGCTAAAGGAAGCACACCATGGCCATGTCCAGAGGACCCGGCGGGGGCGGCGGCAGCCGCTTCTCGCGTCGTAAGAAGTTCTGCCGCTTCACCGCCGAGGGCGTGAAGCAGATCGACTACAAGGATCTCGCCACGCTCAAGGGCTACATCACCGAGACGGGCAAGATCGTGCCGAGCCGCATCACCGGCACCAAGTCCTTCTACCAGCGGCAGCTCGCCCAGGCGATCAAGCGCGCGCGTTTCCTCGCGCTGCTGCCGTACACTGACCAGCACTAGGGGAAGCAGCGATGGAAGTCATTCTGCTGCAGAAGGTTGCCAACCTCGGCAACATCGGCGACCGCGTCAAGGTGCGCTCGGGCTTCGGGCGCAACTTCCTGCTGCCCCAGGGCAAGGCGACGCTCGCGACCGCGGAGAACGTGGCGCGCTTCGAGGCGCGCCGCGCCGAGCTCGAGCGTGCCGCGCGTGAGCACCTCTCCTCGGCCGAGGAGCGTGCGGCCGCGATGAAGGAGTTCAAGCTCACCATCCGTGCCAAGGCCGGTACCGAGGGCAAGCTGTTCGGCTCCATCGGCACCGCCGACATCGCCGAGGCGTGCACGCGCGAGGGCTTCAAGGTCGAGCGCAGTGAAGTGCGCCTGCCGGCGGGCCCGCTGCGCACGATCGGCGAGCACATGGTCAACCTGCACCTGCACGCCGACGTCGACGTGCCGCTGCAGGTGACCATCGTCGCGGAAGAGTAAGCGCCCAGCGCTCGGGCACCCAGGGGTGGCCGGTTCCGCCAAGACACGCGGGGATACGGGCTCGGTTGCCGTCATCGATGCGCCGACGCCGCCACACTCGGTGGAAGCCGAGCAGGCGGTGCTCGGTGGGCTGCTCCTTGATCCGGCCGCCTGGGACAGCGTCGCCGACGCTGTCGTTGCAGAGGATTTCTACCGCCCGGACCACCGGCTGATCTTCGCCGCCATCGGCGAGCTTGCGGGCGAGGCCAAGCCCTGCGACGTCGTCACCGTGTCCCAGCAGCTCGAGCGCAGCGGCAAGCTCGAAGCGGCCGGGGGACTCGCCTACCTCAGCGCCATCGCGCGTGATACCCCGACGGCCGCCAACGTGCGCGCCTACGCGGACATCGTCCGCGAGCGCTCGCTCCTGCGGCAGCTGATACGCGCCGGCACCGAGATCGTCTCGGCCGTCTTCAACAACGACGGCGAGAGCGCCCGCGCCCTGGTCGACCGGGCCGAGCAGAGGGTGTTCGAGATTGCGGAGGGAAGCTTCCGCAAGCGCGACGGTGCGATTGCGGTGCGGGCGCTGCTGCCCGCGGTCATCGACCAGATCGACGAGTGGCATAACAACCCGGACCAGCTGCGCGGGTTGCCGACCGGCTTCACCGAGTTCGACAAGCTCACCGGCGGGCTGCGCCCAGGGGACCTCGTCATCGTCGCCGGCCGCCCCTCGATGGGCAAGACCACGCTTGCCGTGAACATGGCCGAGTATGCGGCGGTGAACCCCAACACCCGCGCCTCGGTGGCCATCTTCAGCATGGAGATGCCCTCCGAGCAGGTCATCACCCGCATGCTGGCTTCGATCGGCGGTGTGCCGCTCAACAGCCTGCGCAGCGGACGCATCACGGACGAGGACTGGGTACGCATCACGAGCGCGACCAGCCAGCTCTCCGAGGCCAAGATTTTCGTCGACGAGACCCCGGCGCTGAATCCGACCGAGTTGCGCGCCCGCGCGCGTCGTGTGAAGCGCGAGCACGGCCTGAGTCTCGTCGTGGTGGACTACCTGCAGCTGATGCAGGTCCCCGGGACCCAGGAGAACCGGGCCACGGAGATCGCCGAGATCTCGCGTGGACTGAAGGCACTGGCCAAGGAATTGCAGATCCCGGTCATCGCGCTGTCGCAGCTGAATCGTGCGGTCGAGCAGCGCGAGCATAAGAAGCCGGTGATGTCTGACCTGCGCGAGTGCGTCCCGGGAGATACCCTGGTGTGTCTCGCCGATGGCGCCCGCGTGCCGATCGCAGAGCTCGTCGGACGGCAGCCCCATGTCTGGGCTGTCGACGAGCACCACCGGCTGATCCGCGCTCGCTCGGACAAGGTGTGGGAGGTCGGTCGACGCCCGGTCTACAAGGTCCGGCTGGCGGGCGGGCGGGTTCTGCGCGCGACGTACCAGCATCGCGTACTCACGGGAGCAGGCTGGAAAACCGTCGGCACGTTGTCGGCTGCAGACCGGTTGGCGCTGGCTCGCAGGCTTCCCGAGCCTGCGAAGCCGCAGGTCTGGCGGGAGCACTGGGCGCTCGGGGCCATGCCGGCCAATCCGAGCGTCGGTACGCTGCCCGAAGAGCTCGCTCAACCCTTGCATGGGTTCACGGCCGCTCAGGGCATGACCGGCTCAGCGATGGCGGCGATGCGTGGTGCGACGCATGTCAGCCTGAGCCGCACTCGCTCGCCGGGCATGGCCGCTCAGTACGCAGCCATTCCCGACGACGAGGCTCTCGAGCCAGCGTCCACGAGCGATCTGCTCTGGGACCGCGTGTTAGAGGTTACGCCCGACGGCGAAGAGACGGTGTTCGATCTGACGGTCCCTGGTCCGGCAAACTGGCTCGCGGACGGGATCGTTTCGCACAACTCGGGTAGCTTGGAGCAGGATGCAGACATGATCCTGTTGATCTACCGCGAGGAGGTTTACGACAAGAACACGACCCGAAAAGGCATCGCCGAGATCGACCTCGTCAAGCACCGCAACGGCGAGATCGGTACCTTCCTGTTGACCTTCCAGGGCCAGTACACGCGCTTCGCCAACTACGCACCCGACTCCTACGCCGAAGGTGTGCTGCGGTGAGCCGGCTGATCCGGGCCGTCATCGACACTCAAGCCCTCCGACACAACCTCAACGTCATCCGCGCCCGTGCCGGCCGCGCGCGCGTGATCGCCGTGGTGAAGGCCAATGCCTACGGCCACGGCCTCGCGAGCACCGCGCTCGCCATCCAGGACGCCGATGCCTTCGCGGTGGCGCGCCTGGAGGAGGGCATGTCGCTGCGCGCCGCGGGCATCACCTCGCGCATCGTGCTGCTCGAGGGCGTGTTCAGCCGCTCGCAGCTCGAGGATGCCGCGCAGGATAACCTCGACCTCGTGGTCCACGACGCGCGCCAGATCGAGCTCCTCGAGCAGGCCGGCGGCGCCGGCCGCTTCGCGGTGTGGATCAAGATCGACACGGGCATGAACAGGCTCGGCTTCGCGCCACGCGACTTCGCGCCGGCACTCAAGCGCGTGCGTATGCTGCGCTCGGCGCCGCGCGAGCTGCGCCTCATGACCCACCTCGCGTGCGCGGACGAGCGCGACGGACAGGTGACGCGCGCACAGCTCGCCGCCTTCGCCGCGACGATCGGCGAGCTCAAGCATGAGACGAGCGTCGTCAACTCTGCGGGCCTCTTCGGCGGGGTGGCCGCAGCCGGTGACTGGGTGCGTCCCGGGCTTGCCCTCTACGGCGCTTCGCCGTTTGCGGATGCGACCGCGGCCGATTTCGGGCTCAGGCCCGTCATGACCCTCATGAGCACCGTGCTCACGGTGCGCGAGGTCAGCCGCGGTGAGCGCGTCGGCTATGGCGGCGCCTGGAGCGCGCCCCGGGATTCACGCATCGCGATCATCGCGGCCGGCTACGGCGATGGCGTGCCACGCAGCTTCGAGACCGGCACCCCGGTGCTCATCAAGAAGCAGCGCGCCGCGCTCGTCGGGCGCGTGTCGATGGACATGATCGCGGTGGACGTCACCGGGATCGCCGGCATCGAGGTGGGCACGCCGGCGACGCTCTGGGGCGAGGGGCTGCCGGTGGAAGAAGTCGCCCGCCACGCGGGCACGATCCCGTACGAGCTGCTGTGCAGCGTCAGCCAGCGCGTGCCGCTCGAGCCGCGCTAGGGTCGCAGTGCCTGGGAAGAGCGGCCGCCCTGCGGCGGCCGCATCGGATCAGCTGACGAAGAACCCCATCTTGACGCCGGCCAGCTGGATGACGTCGTTGTCATTCAGCCGCGTGGCCTGAGCGCCGATCGGAGTGCCGTTCAGGAGCGGGAAGTCATCGGCCTTGCCGCTGTCGACGTGCACGATGTAGTAGGCCTCGGCGCGGCGCGTGATGGCCGCAACCTGCACGCCGGGGCGGCCGAGAGTGGTGAGGGCCTTGCTGAGCTCGACCTCGCGGCCGGCGAAGGCACCGGAGAGCACCTGCAGCTTGGCCTTCTTGACGGCCGCCATGCCATCACCGAGCGCGCGCGTCTTGCCGGTGGCGCTCAGGGCCTGGCCGCCGGCCTTCTCGGAGGCCTCGGCCGCGGCGCGCAGCTTCTCCACCGGGCGGGCGGAGGGCTGGATGACCATCGTTTTCTCGAACTCGTCCTGCTGCTCGTCGTCCTCGACGAAGCGCAGCTGGTGGTGGCCGACGGTGATGACATCGCCGTGCTGCAGGGCATGCTTCTTGATCAGCTTGCCGTTGACGTAGGTGCCGTTGGTGCTGTTGAGGTCCTCAAGGAACGAGTCGTTGAGGATGTTGATGATCAGCGAGTGGTGTCCGCTGACGGCGGCATTGTCGATGCGGATGTCATTGTCAGGGAGGCGCCCGATGGTGTAGCGCTCCTTGTTCATGTTGTATTCCGCCATTACCTGGCCGTCCAGGCTCAAGACCAACCTTGCCATGTGTTCCTGCCCCTATCGCTGTCAGCCGAACCAACCCAGGATCTTGTCGAATATCTTCGTCCGCGCCGGGAACGCGTCCATGATGTGCGCCATGACCACCGAGACGTTGTCGCGGCCTCCATTGTCATTGGCCAGTTGAATCAACTGCTTGGCGACCGTATCCAGATTAGCACTAAAGGTGTTTATCGTTAAATGAATATCTTCGTCCTCGACCATGTCCGACAGTCCGTCGGAGCAGAGGATGAAGTATTCGCCCTTGTTCACGGGGACTTCCTGAATCTCCACGTCCACGCTCGCCTCGACCCCGAGGGCGCGGGTGACGTAGTTCTTATTGGCGGCGCGCTGCGCTTCCTCGGCCGAGTAGAAGCCGCGGTCGACGAGCTCCTGCAGCAGGGAGTGATCCATGGTCACCTGCTCGATCTTGTCGCCGCGCTGACGGTACAGGCGCGAGTCACCGACGTGTGCGATGGTGACCTTGTTGTCGAAGAAGAGCGCGGCCACGACCGTCGTGCCCATGCCCTCGCACTGCGGCTGCGTGCGCGCGGTCTGGTAGATGATCTTGTTGGCGCGGCTGATGGCGTCGCGCAGGATGATGTTCGGGCGGGACAGTCCGGTCTCGGTGTCGGGGATCGCCAGGTCCTCGCGCTGCACGTGCTCGCGCACCAGGTTGACGATGGTCTTGACCGCGATGCCACTGGCGACCTCGCCGGCGTTGTAGCCTCCCATGCCGTCGGCGAGGACCAAAAGGCCTATGTCCGGGTCGACGGCAATGGTGTCCTCGTTGTGTTCGCGGACCTTACCCGTATCAGACAGACCGACGAAGCGGAGCTTGTTTTTCAAGCTCATGCCTCGACCCGGTCCGCCGCTGGCCCATCGAATGTGATACGCGTCACTTTCCCGTCCCCGACTGGAGCCGGCATAAGCTAGCATCGCCGGCTCAGGGTCCGAGTGGCTTTGGTCACAAAAGAAGCCATTCGGGCCGCCCCCGGCGCGAATCCTAGCCGAAACCCGACCCCCGGCGCACACGATGGCCCGCCCGAACACAGTGTTTGTATGCAGCTCCTGCGGGGGCGAGACCCTCAAATGGGCCGGCCAGTGCCCCCTGTGCGGGGGCTGGAATTGCCTCGAGCAGCGCACTGCCGCACGCGCCCGGCCCACGCCCACCGCGTCCGCGACGCGCCTGGCGGCCCCGGCGGGCGCCAGCGCGAGCAGCGAGCGCCTGGCGAGCGGCGCGACCGAGCTCGACCGGGTTCTCGGTGGCGGCATCGTGCCCGGCTCCGTGATCCTTTTGGGCGGGGATCCCGGGATCGGCAAGTCCACGCTCCTGCTGCAGGTGGCCGTGCACGTAGCCGCCGGCCAGGCGGTGCTCTACGCGAGCGGCGAGGAATCCGTTGCGCAGGTGCGACTGCGGGCGCAGCGCCTCGCGCTGCCTCCCACGGGCCTGGAGCTCGTCGCCGAGAGCGATCTCGGCGCGATCCTCGCCCTCGCCGGCGAGCGCCGCGCGGCGCTTCTGGTCGTCGACTCGATCCAGACCGTGCAGATGGGCGGGGCCGGTGCCCCGGCGGGCGCGGTGACGCAGCTGCGCGAGTGCACGGCCGAGCTGGTGCGCTTCGCCAAGTCGAGCGGCTGCGCGGTGGTGATCGTCGGCCACGTCACCAAGGAGGGCACCATCGCCGGGCCGCGGCTGCTCGAGCACCTGGTCGATACCGTGCTCTACTTCCAGAGTGATGCCGGCAGCCGCCACCGCATCGTGCGCGCCACCAAGAACCGTTTCGGGGCTGCGAACGAGCTCGGCTTCTTCGCCATGACCGGCGGCGGACTCAAGGAGGTGAAGAATCCCGCGGCGATCTTCCTCGCGCGCTCGAGCGAGAGCGCCCCGGGCAGCATCGTCACCGTCACGCGCGAGGGCGGCCGGCCACTGTTGATTGAGCTGCAGGGCCTCGTCGATCGCATGCGCTTCGGCGCGCCGCGCCGCATCGCGCAGGGCCTGGACGCCAACCGCCTCGCCATGCTGCTCGCCGCCGCCAACCGTCACGCCGGCCTGCAGCTGCAGGAGCATGACGTGTTCGTGAACGTGGTCGGCGGCATCGAGATCTCCGAGACCGCCTGGGACCTGCCGGTGCTCATCGCGCTCGCCTCGAGCCTGCGCGACCGCGCCATCCCCCCGCACCTGATCGCCTTCGGCGAGATCGGCCTGACGGGGGAGGTGCGCCCCGTGGCCTATGGCGATGAGCGCCTGAAGGAGGCGCAGGCGCAGGGCTTCCGTGGCGCCATCGTGCCCAAGGACAACGTGCCGCGGCGGCTGCCTGCGGGCTTCACCGTGACCGCAGTGAGCCGCATCGGCGAGGCTCTCGAGGCCGCGCTCGCCGGCGGCGCTTAGGCGCTCTTCAGCGCCGGCACCGGCGGGCGTACGCGCACCGTGCGGATCGCGTTGTCGGCGATCTGCAGCACCTCGAACTCGTAGTCCCCGACGCGCACCATGGTGCCGCTGTCGGGAATGGTCTCGAGGTGCTCGAGCAGCAGACCGTTGACGGTCTTCGGCCCGCCAGTGGGCAGCTGCCACCCCAGGGCGCGGTTCAGCGCGCGGATCGTGGCGCTGGCATTGACGATGTAGACGCCCGGGCGCTCGAGGTGCACGTCCTTGTGCGTGATGGTGGCGGGGTCGGAGGTGAACTCCCCGACGATCTCCTCGAGGATGTCCTCGAGCGTCACCAGCCCCTCGATATCGCCGTACTCGTTGACCACGAAGGCGAAGCGGCGGCGGTTGCGCTGGAAGTGCGTCAGCTGCAGATTCAGCGCCGTGCCCTCCGGCACGAAGTAGGCCTCGCGGCCGCGGGCGATCTCGATGAGGCGCTCGCGCGTGAGGGTGCCGCGCACCAGCTCCTGCGCCACGCGCTTCATGTGCAACAGGCCGATGAGATTGTCGAGTTCGCCCTCGTACACCGGCAGCCGCGTGTGCGGGGTCTGGCGCAGCTGCCCGAGGATGTCCTCCCAGCTCTCGCTCACGTCGATCCCGGCGATCTCCTGCCGCGGCACCATGATGTCGTTCACGGTGATGCGGCCGAGGTCCAGGATCGACAGCAGCATCTGCCGGTGCCGTGCCGGGATGACCGGCGCCGCCTCGGTGACCACGGTGCGCAGCTCATCCGCGCTCAGGGCCTGCTCGGAGCGCGCCTCGCGCCCGACCCCGAAGATGCGCAGGAACCCGTAGGCGAGGGTGTTGGTGAGCCACAGCGCCGGGCGCGCGACGGTGACCAGCGCGCGGTAGATCCCGGCGGCGTGCAGCGCCACCCCTTCGGGGTTGGACGCGGCGTAGATCTTCGGGGCGAGCTCGCAGAACACGATCACGACGAGGGTGAGCAGCACGCCGGTGAGCGCCACCGCGTAGTGCTCGCCGCTGCGCTGCGCGAGGATCGTGGCGATCGCGGAGGCGAACACGCTGGCGCCGGCGAGGATCACGAGGTTCGCCCCCAGCCAGTCATCGGGCTTCTCCAGCAACCGCTCGAGGGTGCGCGCCTGGCGGTTCCCGGCGAGCGCCTGGTGGCGGATGCGGAAGCGGTTCACCGACAGCATGGCCACCTCGGTACCCGAGGAGAAGGCCACGATGATGAGCAGCACCAGGAGCGTGAGGACCAGGAGGAGCGTCGTGGATGCGAAGTTCAAGGCGGCCCCTTTTTCTGGGTGGAACTGGCCCGCGCGCCCGCCCGCTGCCCCCGCGGAACGGGCGCGCGGGCCCCTAGCATAGAAGCTTGGCCGCCCGGGCGGGAAAACCGCCCCTGCGCCCCTATAATCCGCCCCCGACCCCGAGCTCCCGTAAGCCCCCGGAAAGAGCGATGTTCGACAGCCTGACCCAGCGCCTCTCCCGCACCATCGAAGGGCTGCGCGGCCGTGGGCGCATCACCGAGGAGAACGTCTCCGAGGCGCTGCGCGAGGCGCGCATCGCGCTCTTGGAGGCGGACGTCGCCCTCCCGGTGGTCAAGAGCTTCATCGAGTCGGTCAAGGCCAAGGCCTTGGGTACCGAAGTGCTCTCGAGCCTCACTCCCGGGCAGGCCTTCATCGGCATCCTGCACCAGGAGCTCGTCACCCTGATGGGCGGGGCGGGCGCGGGCTTCAGACTGCGGGCACAGCCGCCGGTGGTGGTGCTGCTCGCAGGCCTGCAGGGCGCGGGCAAGACCACGACCGCGGCCAAGCTCGCCCGCTGGCTGATCGAGCGCGAGAAGAAGCGCGTGCTCATGGTGAGCACGGACGTACGCCGCCCGGCAGCGATGCTGCAGCTCGAGCGGCTCGCCCAGCAGGTGGGCGCCGAATACTACCCCGCAGATCCTAAGGCCGAGCCCGCCGCGATCGCGCGCTCGGCGCTGGAGCGCGCGCGCAACGGCGTCTTCGACGTGCTGATCGTGGATACCGCCGGCCGGCTGCACGTCGATGCGGCGCTCATGGCCGAGGTGCGCGAGATCGACGCCGCGGTGCCCTCCGCCGAGCGGCTGTTCGTGGTGGATGCCATGGCCGGCCAGGACGCGGTGAACGCGGCGCGCGCGTTCGGCGCGGCGCTCGAGCTCACCGGCATCGTGCTAACCAAGGCCGACGGCGATGCGCGCGGCGGCGCGGCGCTCTCGGTGCGCCAGGTCACGGGCAGGCCGATCGTGTTCTTGGGCGTCGGCGAGAAGACCGAGGCGCTCGAGCCCTTCGATCCCGAGCGCATGGCCTCGCGCATCCTCGGCATGGGCGATGTGGTGAGCCTGGTCGAGCAGGTCCACCGCCAGGTCGATCACGACGAGGCGCGGCGCCTGACCGAGAAGGTGGTCAAGGGCAAGGGCTTCGACATGGGGGACTTAAGGAGCCAGCTCGAGCAGCTGCAGAAGATGGGCGGCGTGGGCGCGCTCATCGACAAGCTCCCCGGGGCGGCGGTCAAGAAGGGGGCGGTCTCGGCCGAGCAGGGCGACCGGGACATCCGCCGCCAGATCGCCATCATCAACTCCATGACCCCCAGGGAGCGGCGCAACCCCGGGATGATCGACGGCTCGCGGCGCCGGCGCATCGCCGGGGGCTCGGGGGTCCAGGTCCAGGACGTCAACCGGCTGCTCAAGCAGTTCCAGGAGATGCAGCGCGTCATGAAGAGCATGAAGGGCGGGACGCTCAGGCGCCTCATGGGGGCGTTCAAGGGCGGCCTGCCGCCCGGGTTTCCGCAGCGCTAGGCAAGGCGCTGCGGACCCAGGAGGCAGGCAGCGGCCCTGACCCTCCGGGGCTCTGGAACCCCGCGCCGGGCCTAGAAAAAGTGGCGCCCGCCGCCCGCCTTGCGTAGAATCCGCGCTCTTTTTTTAGGGGGCCCGTCCGTGGTCCCCTCACGGAAACGAGAGCGATACGATCATGGTAACTATTCGCCTGACGCGGCGCGGGGCGCGCAACCAGCCCTTCTACCACGTGGTGGTGACCGACAGCCGCAAGCGCCAGGGTGGCCCGAGCCTGGAGCACGTGGGCTTCTTCAACCCCATCGCCCGCCGCGGCGAGCAGAAACTGAAGCTCGATCTGCCGCGCATCGACTTCTGGGTCGGCAAGGGCGCGCAGCCCTCCGAGCGCGTGGCGCACCTGGTGGCCTCCTACCGTAAGCAGGCGACCGCTTAAGGGGTACACCCGTTCGCGGCCGCGGGACCTATAAAGGTGTCCGGCGGCTAAGAGGACAGCACCGTGGAGTGGGTCGAACTCGGGCGCCTCGGCGCGCCTTACGGCATCCGCGGCTGGATCCACGTCGAGTCACATACACAGCCGCGCGAGCGGCTGCTCGAGTACCCGCAGTGGACGCTGCAGCTGCCCGCCGGTGAGCGGGTGAGCTGGCGGGTGATGGACGGGCGGCCGCACGGCAAGTCCCTGGTGGCGAGCCTGGAAGGGGTCGCCGACCGCAACGCGGCGGCGGCGCTTACCGGGGCGGCGATCGAGATCGAGCGTGCGGCGCTGCCGCGCCTGAAGGCGCGCGAGTACTACCGCGCCGACCTCGCGGGGCTTGCGGTGCGCAACCTCGAGGGCGCGGACCTGGGTCGCGTCAGCCACTTCGTCGATGCGCCGACCGGGGCGGTGATGGTGACGAAGGAGGCGGGCGGCCGTGAGCACTGGGTGCTCGCTGCGCCGAAGCATTTGAGGAAGGTCGACCTCACCGCCGGCACGGTGCTGGTGGACTGGCCGGCGGAGCTGGAATAGAAGGCTCCATGAAGATCGAGGTGGTGACGCTCTTCCCGGAGATGATCGCAGGGGCGCTGCGCTTCGGGATCGTGAGCCGCGCCATCGGGCGCGCACTGGTGAGTGTCGGCACGGAGGATCCGCGGGCGCACACGAATGATGTGCACCGCACCGTGGACGACCGCCCCTACGGCGGCGGGCCGGGCATGGTGATGAAGCCCGAGCCGCTGGTGGCGGCGATCCGCGCCGCGAGCGCACGGTTGCCGCAGGGCAGCCCGCGGGTGTACCTGTCGGCGCAGGGCGAGCCCTTCGGGCAGTCCGTCGCGCAGGAGCTCGCGCAGCTGCCGGGGCTGCTGCTCGTGGCGGGACGCTACGAGGGGGTGGACGAGCGGGTGATCGAGGTCGCCATCGACCGCGAGCTGTCGGTCGGCGACTATGTGCTCTCCGGCGGGGAGCTGCCGGCGCTGACGGTGATCGATGCGCTGGTGCGCCTCCTGCCCGGGGCGCTCGGGGATGAGCGCTCGAGTGTCGAGGAGTCCTTCGTCGAGGGGCTGCTCGACTGGCCGCACTACACGCGGCCGGAAGTTTTTGAGGACAGGAGCGTGCCGGCGGTGCTCCTGTCGGGTGATCACGCCGGCATCCGCACCTGGCGGCTGCACCAGGCCTTCGCGCGCACGCTTGCGCGCCGGCCGCAGCTGCTCGAGGGTGCGAAACTTGCGCCGCAGCTGCGGCGCGCATGGGACGAATTCCTGGCCGCGCGCGCGGCGGGGCACGATCGAGGTGAAGACTTATGAGCAACAAGATCATTCAGGAAATTAACAAGCAGCGCATGACCCGCGAGGTCCCCGAGTTCAAGCCGGGCGACACCGTGGTCGTGCAGGTGAAGGTGGTCGAGGGCGACCGCGAGCGCGTGCAGGCCTACGAGGGCGTGGTGATCGCCAAGAGCAACCGCGGACTGAACTCCTCCTTCACCGTGCGCAAGATCTCCCACGGCGAGGGCGTCGAGCGCGTCTTCCAGACCTACAGCCCTGCGATCAGCGACATCAGCGTCAAGCGCCGCGGCAGCGTGCGCCGCGCCAAGCTCTACTACCTGCGTGACCTCTCCGGCAAGGCGGCGCGCATCGAGGAGAAGATCTAGTCCTCAGGGCCGCGGGCGTGGATCAGCATTCCGGGGCGCGGGTGGCCCCTTACAGGGACTTCGCATGACAGCGCGTTCGTTCTTCTCGGGTTTGTGGCGCGGGCTGGACGGGCTGCGCAAGGCGCTGCACCTCATCCTGCTGCTCGTCATCTTCGGCCTCGTCGTGGGCCTGCTGCGCGGGAGCCTGCCGGTGGTGCCGACCAAGGCGGCGCTGCTCGTCGCCCCCGAGGGACCGCTGGTCGAGCAGCTCTCCGGCAACCCGCGGGCGCGCGCCCTGAGCGAGGCGCTCGGCAACGAGAACCCGCAGACGCTGCTCTGGGACCTCACCGACTCCATCCGTGCCGCCGCCAGCGACAAGCGCATCAGCGTGCTGGCGCTTGACCTTGACAAGCTCGAGGACGCCTCGCAGCCGACGCTGGAGGAGCTCGCCGCCGCCATCCGCGAGTTCCGCGCCAGCGGCAAGAAGGTCATCGCCTACGGCGCCGAGCTCAGCCAGGATCGCTATTACCTCGCCGCGCAGGCGGACGAGATCTACCTCGACCCGATGGGCTTCGTGCTGGTGCAGGGCTACGACCGCTACCGCCCCTACCTCAAGGAGGCCATCGACAAGCTGAGCGTGGACATCAACGTGTTCCGCGTCGGCAGCTTCAAGAGCGCGGTCGAGACCTTCACGCGCACCAACATGTCGCCCGAGGACCGCGAGGAGAGCCGCGCTTACCTCGGCGCCCTCTGGCACAGCTACCAGGACGCGGTCACGCGCGCCCGCAAGCTCCCGCCCGATGCGCTCGCCAAGTACGTCGACACGCTCGCGCAGAGCGTGCCCGCGGCCAAGGGCGATGCCGCGCGGGTCGCGCTGCAGGCGGGGCTGGTGACCGGGCTCAAGAGCGATCTCGAGGTCGAGAAGCGTCTGACCGAGCTCGCAGGTCCCAGCGATGACGGCGATTCCTTCAGCTCCATCAACGTATCCGACTACGTGCGGGTGGTGCGCTCGGACAAGGCCCTGAACCTCGGCAAGCAGCGCGTCGGGGTGATCGTGGCCGAGGGCGCGATCCTCGATGGCGACCAGCCTCCGGGGCAGATCGGCGGTGACTCCACCGCGCGCCTGGTGCGCGAGGCGCGCCTGGACAAGGACGTGAAGGCGGTGGTGCTGCGCGTCGACAGCCCGGGCGGGAGCGTCTTCGCCTCCGAGGAGATCTACCGCGAGCTCGTGGCGCTGCGCGAGGCGGGCAAGCCGCTGGTGGTCTCGATGAGTGGCTACGCGGCTTCCGGTGGCTACTACATCTCCGCGCCCGCGGATGAGATCTGGGCGAGCCCGGCCACCATCACCGGCTCCATCGGCATCTTCGCGATCGTGCCGACCTTCGATCGCGCGCTGGCGCGGGTCGGGGTCTCCGTCGATGGCGTCGGCACGACGGCCCTCTCCGGGCAGGACCGCCTCGATCGGCCGCTCGGCGAGCCGGCCAAGGCGCTCTTGCAGTCGGTCACCCAGCGCGGCTACGAGGAGTTCCTCGAGCGCGTCTCCACGGGTCGCAAGAAGACCCGCGACGAGGTGGATGCCATCGCGCAGGGGCGCGTGTGGGCGGGCGTGGATGCCAAGCGCCTCGGACTCGTGGATGAGCTCGGCTCGTTCAACGACGCGGTGCGCGCGGCCGCGCGCCGCGCCAAGCTCACCGACTACACCACCAAGTTCATCGAGCCCAAGCTCACCTGGGCACAGACCCTGGCGGTGAACCTCAAGAGCGCGCTGCTGCGCGCCTCGCTCGAGGCGAGCCCCGAGGCCGCAGCGCTCAGCCACCTCACGCGCCACCTGGATCCGGTGGCGCGGCAGGTCGAGGTCCTCAGCCGCTTCAGCGAGCCGAACCGCCTCTACGCCTACTGCTTCTGCGAGGTGCGCTGAAGAGCACCCGCCGCCGCCTCAGGCGGCGGACTTGAGGGTCGACCAGTCCAGGATCACCTTGCCGGACTTCCCCGAGCCCATGGTCTCGAAGCCCGCGAGGTAGTCCTGCACCGGGAAGTGGTGGGTGATCACGGGGTCGATCTTCAGCCCGCTCTGCAGCAGGCTCGCCATCTTGTACCAGGTCTCGAACATCTCGCGGCCGTAGATGCCCTTGATCGTGAGGCCCTTGAAGATGACATCGTTCCAGTCGATCGCGGTGTCCTCGGGCGGGATGCCGAGGATGGCGATCGAGCCGCCGTGGTGCATGGTGCGCAGCATCTCGCGCAGCGCCTGCGGGTTGCCCGACATCTCCAGGCCGACGTCGAAGCCCTCCTGCATCCCCAGCTCCTTCATGGTCTGATCGAGCGACTCGCGCTGCACGTTGATGGCGCGCGTCGCGCCCATGCGGCGCGCGAGCTCGAGGCGGTAGTCGTTGACGTCGGTGATGACCACGTGGCGGGCGCCGGTGAAGCGCGCCACGGCCACCGCCATGATGCCGATCGGGCCGGCGCCGGTGATCAGCACGTCCTCGCCCACCACGTTGAAGGCGAGCGCGGTGTGGGTGGCGTTGCCGAAGGGATCGAGGATCGAGGCGATGTCATCGCCGATCGAGTCCGGGAGCTTGAAGGTGTTGTCCGCGGGGATCGACAGGTACTGCGCGAACGCGCCCGGGCGGTTCACGCCCACCCCGACCGTGTTGCGGCACAGGTGGCGCCGCCCGGCGCGACAGTTGCGGCAGTAGCCGCAGGTGATGTGGCCCTCGCCGGAGACGCGGTCGCCGCTCTTCAGTCCCTTCACCTCCGAGCCGAGATCGACGATGCGGCCGCAGTACTCGTGGCCCACGGCCATCGGCACCGGGATGGTCTTCTGCGCCCAGGCATCCCACTTGTAGATGTGCATGTCGGTGCCGCAGATCGCGGTCTTGGCGATCTCGATCAGCACATCGTTCGGCCCCACCTTGGGCTCCGCGATGTCCTTGAGCCAGATGCCGGGCTCGGCCTGCGCCTTGACGAGTGCCTTCATGGATTGCCTTTGCCTTTAGCCGATGACGCCGAGCTCGCGCCCGACGCGCGCGAACGCCTCGAGCGCGCGGCTGAGATCCTCGCGGGTGAGGGCGGCGGACATCTGGGTGCGGATGCGCGCCTGCCCCTTGGGTACGACGGGATAGGAGAAGCCGATGACGTACACGCCTTCCTCGAGCAGCCGCTCGGCCATGCGCCCGGCGAGGGCGGCATCGCCGAGCATCACCGGGATGATCGGGTGCTCGCCGGGCTTCACGCTGAAGCCGGCGCGCTCGAGCCCGGCGCGGAAGAAGCGGGCGTTGTCGAAGAGGCGCGCGCGCAGCTCGCCGCCGTGCTCGAGGAGGTCCAGCACCGCGAGACTCGCCGCCGCCACCACCGGCGGGATGCTGTTGGAGAAGAGGTAGGGGCGCGAGCGCTGCCGCAGCCACTCGACCACTTCCGCGCGCGCCGCCACGTAGCCGCCGCTCGCGCCGCCCAAGGCCTTGCCGAGCGTGCCGGTGAGGATGTCGACGCGCTGGGCGACCCCGCAGTGCTCGGGCGTGCCGCGCCCGAGCGTGCCCATGAAGCCGGTGGCGTGCGAGTCATCGACCATGACGAGCGCCTCGTAGCGCTCGGCGAGATCGCAGATCTCGCGCAGCTTCGCGATGAAGCCGTCCATGGAGAACACCCCGTCGGTCGCGATGAGGCGGGTGCGCGCGGCGCGCGTATCCTTGAGATGCTGCTCGAGCTCGCCCATGTCGCTGTTGGCGTAGCGCAGGCGCTGCGCCCTGCACAGGCGGATGCCGTCGATGATGCTCGCGTGGTTGAGCGCATCCGAGATCACCGCGTCGCGCTCATCGAGCAGTGTCTCGAAGAGCCCGCCGTTGGCATCGAAACACGAGGAATACAGGATCACGTCCTGCATGCCGAGGAAGGCGGCCAGGCGGCGCTCGAGCGCCTTGTGGGTGCTCTGCGTGCCGCAGATGAAGCGCACCGAGGCCATGCCGTAGCCGTACTCATCCAGCGCCCGCTGTGCCGCCGCGCGCACCGCCGGGTGGTTCGCAAGTCCCAGGTAGTTGTTGGCGCAGAGGTTGACGACCTCGCGGCCGCCGGAGCGGATCTGCCCGCCCTGCGGGCCCTCGATGACCCGCTCGGGCTTGTAAAGCCCCTGATCTTTCAGGGCCTTAAGCTCTTCGCGCAGCCGCGTCGTGACGGTATCGCTCATGTTGGGAATTATACTTGAGGGCCCATGAAGGCACCTTCAAGCGAGCACCCGGGCGCCGCGCGCCTCGACCGCTGGCTGTTCGCCGTGCGGCTGATGCCGTCGCGCGCGGTGGCCACCCAGGCGGTCGACGGCGGCCGCGTGCACGTCAACGGCGCGCGCGTGAAGCCCGCGCACGGCCTGCGGGCGGGGGACCAGGTGTCCTTCATGCGCGGGCCGCTCGAGTTCGAGTGCACGGTGCGCTCGATCCCCGAGCGGCGCGGGCCGGCCCGGGAGGCCACACTGTGTTACGAGGAGACCGGCTCGAGCGCCGCCCGGCGCGCGGCGCGGGCCGCCGAGCGCGCCCTGGCAGGCGGGCGCAGTCCCGCTCCGGGGCAGCGTCCCGACAAGCACGCGCGCGTGCTGCTGCGGCGCCTCAAGGGTCGCATTTGAGCCCCCACAGGTCGCCGCAAAGCATGTCGCGGCAGGCACAAGGCTGCAGACTCGGCTGCAGTTCCCGGCACACGCCGGGAAGGGTGCGCTGTGCGCGCAAGGATCCGCGATGACCCTCAGCGTCTTTGACATCTTCAAGGTCGGGATCGGGCCCTCGAGCTCGCACACCATGGGGCCGATGCGCGCGGCGCGCGAGTTCGTGCTGGGACTGAAGCGCGACGGCCTGCTCGCACAGACGCAGGAAATCGCCGTGCGCCTCTACGGCTCGCTCGCCCTCACCGGCATCGGCCACGGCACCGACCGCGCGGTGCTCGCGGGACTCGAGGGGGCGCAGCCGGAGACGGTCGACCCGGACAGCATCGGCGCCACCGTGGAGCGCATCCGTACCACGCGGCGCATCCGTCTGCTCGGTGAGCACGAGATCGGCTTCGATGAGCCGATGCAGCTGCTGTTCATGCTGCACGAGCGGCTGCCGCGGCACTCCAACGGCATGCGGCTGACGGCGCTCGGCGAGGGCGGCAAGCGGCTGCGCGAGGAGGACTACTACTCGATCGGCGGCGGCTTCGTGGTGCGCGGCGATGAGCCGGAGGCGGCCGAGACGCGCGCCCACCAGGCGCCGCCGTACCCGTTCAGCTCCGGCGAGGAGCTCCTGCAGCTGTGTCGCGAGCACGGGCTCGAGATCTACGAGCTGATGCTCGCCAACGAGTACACCTGGGCGAAGGAGCCCGAGGTGCGCACGCGGCTGCTGCACCTCTGGCAGGTGATGCAGGGCTGCGTCGAGCGCGGGTTTCGCCAGACGGGGCTCCTGCCCGGGGTGCTGAAGGTGCGCCGCCGCGCGCCGCGCCTGTACCGCATGCTCACCGAGTCCGGCTCAGTGAAGCCGCTGGACGTCATGGACTGGGTGAATGCCTACGCGCTCGCGGTGAACGAGGAGAACGCCGCCGGCGGGCGCGTGGTGACCGCGCCCACCAACGGCGCGGCCGGCATCGTGCCGGCGGTGCTGCACTACTACCGCCGCTTCGAGGAGGGCGCCAACGAGGAGGGCGTGATCCGCTTCCTGCTGGTGGCCGCGGCGATGGGCATGCTCTACAAGAAGAACGCCTCGATCTCGGGGGCCGAGATGGGCTGCCAGGGCGAGGTTGGCGTGGCCTGCTCGATGGCCGCGGCGGGGCTGGTGGCGGCGCTGCAGGGCACGAGCGAGCAGATCGAGAACGCCGCCGAGATCGGCATGGAGCACAACCTCGGCCTCACCTGCGATCCGGTGGCGGGTCTGGTGCAGATCCCGTGCATCGAGAGAAACGCCATGGGGGCGGTCAAGGCCATCAACGCGGCGCGCCTGGCGATGCGCGGCGATGGCACCCACAAGGTCTCCCTCGACCAGGTGATCGCCACCATGCGCCAGACCGGCCTCGACATGTCCACGATCTACAAGGAAACCTCCCAGGGCGGACTCGCGGTCAACGTGCCGGAGTGCTAGCGCGCAAGCCTCAGCCAAAGAGTCCGAAGAGACCTGCCGGGGGAGATTCGCGCTGCACGTCGCGCACCGCCGCCGCCGTGATGCCCTCCCAGTGCTCGCAGTCGAAGGCGATCGAGCACCAGGCCGCGGCCGCAAGTCCCGAGCGGCTCGCCTGGGCTGCCAGCGCGTGCACGAGCTCGGAGAATCCGGGGTTGTGGCCGACCAGCATGAGGTGCACCACGCGCGGACCGGTCCCCTGGGCACAGCGCAGCACCTCCGGGGCGGCCGCGAGGTAGAGCATCTCCTCGCGCAGCACCCGCCGCGGCGGCAGCGCCAGCTCGCGCGCGACGATCTCCGCGGTCTGCTGCGCGCGGCGCGCGGGGCTCACGAGCACCAGGTCCGGGACCAGCTCGAGCTCCAGCAGCCGCCGTGCCATCGCCTCGGCGGCGCTCAGCCCGCGGCGGCTGAGCGGACGCTCGAGATCGGTGAGCGCAGGATCCTTCCAGCGTGCGTCCGCATGGCGCATGAGGGTCAGGCGCCGCATGCCTCGCAGCTCAGCCGGGCAGCTCGGCGAGCACGCGCCCGCCCTCGATGCGCGCCGGGTAGGTGCGCAGCGGCTCGTACGCCGGCGGCGTGAGCGCCTGGCCGGTCTTCACGCAGAAGTGCGCCCCGTGACGGGGGCAGATGATCTGGCAGTCCTCGACCTGGGCGTTGCCGAGCGTCTCGCCGTCGTGCGTGCACAGGTCATCGACCACGTACACGCCTTCGCCGCAGCGAACCACCACCAGCGCCAGCCCCTCGGCGAACACCGCGTACGGCTCGCTCTCGCTGAGATCGCCCGCGGCACACACGTCCACCCACTTCGCAGTCATCTCAGCCCTTTCAGCCCTTCAGAACATTCCCGTCTGCAGCCGCGCCGCCTCGCTCATCATGCTCTGGTTCCACGGCGGATCGAAAGTGAGCTCCACCTTCACTTCGCGCACCGTCGGGATGCGCGAGATCTTATCGCGCACGTCATCGACCAGGATGTCGCCCATGCCGCAGCCCGGGGCGGTGAGGGTGATCTTCACCTCCACCGTGCGCGTGCCGTCCTCGTTGGCTTTGACCTCGCACTCATAAACCAGTCCCAAGTCCACGATATTGATCGGGATCTCCGGGTCGTAGCAGGTGCGCATCTGCTCCCAGGCGAGCTTCTTCACGTCCTCCTCGCTCGCATTCGGCGGCAGCTCCGGTGGCGCGACCGCCTCGCGGCCGATGGCATCGGCGTCTTCGCCTGCGATGCGGAACAGGTTGCCGTCGACGTACACGGTGAAGGAGCCCCCGAGCGCCTGGGTGATGTAGCCGGCCTGGCCGCTCTTTAAGCGCACCTCCTGTCCGGCGGGCACGATCACCGCACGCACTTCGCGGCTGACCACGAACGGCTCGTTGGCTTCGCGGCGCACGGGCTACTCGGTCGAGACCGTGGCGGCGCCACGCTCGAGCGCCGCGTTCAGGGTGTGCCAGCACAGGCTCGCGCACTTGACCCGTGCCGGGAACTCGCGCACGCCCGAGAGCGCGGCGAGCTTGCCGAGCGCGGCATCCGCGGGCGCGTCCGGCTGCGTGAGCAGCGCATGCACCTTGTCGAAGAGGCCGCGCACGGCGGCGCGTTCCTTGCCCTTGACCGCCTCCGTCATGAGCGAGGCCGAGGCGGTGGAGATCGCGCAGCCCTTGCCCTCGAAGCGGATGTCGGCGATGCGCTCCCCGTCCATGCGCACCGTGACGGTGAGCCGGTCTCCGCACAGCGGGTTGTGCCCCTCGGCGCGCCGCGGCTCGCCCTCCAGGGTGCCGAAATTGCGCGGCTGGCGGTTGTGATCGAGGATCACGTCGCGATAGAGGTCCTTGAGATCCATCAGCCGAATACCTCGCGCGCGCGCTTGAGCGCCTTCACCAGGGCTGCGACGTCGCCCTCGGTGTTGTAGCAGGCGAAGGAGGCGCGCGCGGTGGCCGGCAGCCCGAAGAAGGTCATGACCGGCATGGCGCAGTGATGGCCGGTGCGCACCGCCACGCCCTCGGCATCGAGGATGGTGCCGAGGTCGTGCGGGTGCACGCCCTTCATGGTGAAGGACAGCACCGCGGCCTTGTGGGCAGCGGTGCCGATCAGCTCGATCTCGGGCAGGCGGCTGAGCTCGGTGGTGGCGAGCTTGAGCAGCGCGTCCTCGTGCGCCGCGATCGCGCCGATGCCGAGGCTCTCGACGTAGTCCATCGCCGCCGCGAGTCCCACGGCACCGGAGATGTGGGGCGTGCCGGCCTCGAACTTGTAGGGCAGATCGTTGTAGGTGGTCTTCTCGAAGGAGACCGTGAGGATCATGTCGCCGCCACCCTGCCAGGGTGGCATCGCCTCCAGCAGCGCCTCGCGCCCGTAGAGCACGCCGATGCCGGTCGGCCCGTAGAGCTTGTGGGCGGAGAAGGCGTAGAAGTCCGCACCGAGCGCGCGCAGGTCCACCGCCGTGTGCGGTACCGCCTGCGCCCCGTCGATGAGCACCACGGCTCCGGCGGCGTGCGCGGCGTCGATGATGCGCGCCACCGGCAGCACGGTACCGAGCGCATTGGAGACGTGCGCCACGGCCACCAGGCGCGTGCGCCGGGAGAGGAGCCTCAGGAACTCATCGTACTCGAGCTCGCCGCGGCGGTTGATGGGCGCGACCCTGAGCGTGCAGCCGGCCTGCGCACACACCATCTGCCAGGGCACGATGTTGGCGTGGTGCTCGAGGGCGCTGATCAGGATCTCGTCCCCGGGCCCGAAGCGCGGCCGCGCGTAGGCCTGCGCGACGAGGTTGATGGCCTCGGTCGTGCCGCGGGTGAAGATGATCTCGCGCACCGAGGCGGCGTTGACGAAGCGCCGCACGCGCTCGCGCGCACCCTCAAACGCGGCGGTCGCGGCCTGGCTGAGTGCGTGCACGCCGCGGTGCACGTTGGCGTGCGAGTACCTCTCGTAGTCATCGACCGCGCGGATGACGGCCAGCGGGCGCTGCGCGGAGGCCGCGCTGTCGAGGTACACCAGCGGATGCCCGTGCACCCGCGTGGCGAGGATCGGGAAGTCGGCGCGCACGCGCTCGACGTCGTACGGGGCGGCGGCATTGCGCTGAGCGGGATGGGCGGCCATCACAGCAACTCCTCAAGGGCGCGGTCCTGCAGCACGCCGGCGAGGTGCGCCTCGATCTGCGTGCGCAGCTGCGGCACTTCGATGCGCGCGAAGGCATCGGCGAGGAACGCCCACTTCAGCAGCCGCAGCGCCACCGCGCGCTCGAGGCCGCGCGACAGCAGGTAGAACAGCATGTGCTCATCGAGCTTGCCGGCGCTCGCGCCGTGGGCGCAGCGCACGTCATCGGTGTAGATCTCCAGCTGCGGCCGCACGTCGATCTCGGCCTCGGGCCCGGCCAGGAGCCCGCGCAGCGACTGCTGCGAGTCGGTGCCGGCGGCGTTCTTCTCCACGACGATCTTGCCGTTGAAGGCGACCCGCGAGCGCGCCGCGGCGATGCCGCGGAACAGCTGCTCGGTGCGGGCGCGCGGCGCGGCGTGGGTGACCTGGGCGAAGCTGTCCTGCACCTGCAGGCCATCTGCGAGCGCGGCCACAGCCATCGACAGCTGTGCCGCCTCGCCCGCGAGGCGCAGCGACTGCGTGGAGCGCCCCGCGCGGGCTCCGGTCGCAATCGCGTTCAGGCGGTAGTGCGCGCCGGCTGCCAGCGTGGCGCCGAGCGTGTCGAAATAGGTGCAGCGCGGGGCGAGCGCCTGCAGGCGGTAGTGGGTGAGTGTGGCGTCGCGGCCGAGGCGGATCTCGAGCGCCGCATCGACGAAGCTCGCCGCCTGCTGCGCGCTCAGGTGCCGCTCGATGAGCTCCAGGCGCGCGCCGGCCGCGAGGTCGAGCTCGATACGCGGGTAGGAGGCGCCGTGCTCGGACTCGGCGCGCGCGACGAACACGAGCTCCACGCGCGCGGCGGCGCCGGCGTCCAGGCGTAGCCGCGCGCCGTCGTTCGCGAAGGCATCGTTCAGCAGCGCCAGCCGCTCATCCGTCCCGCGCCGGGGTACACCGCCCCCGGCGGGCGCAGCGGCGAGGCTTGCGAACACGTCCGACGCCGCCGCGGAGTGCTCGGGCGCCAGGCGCCCGTCGATGAACACGTAGCGCGCGAAGCCCTCAATCGGTGCGGGGAGGGTGGGCAGGGCGCCTAGCTGCGCTGCCGCCGGCACGAAGCGCAGCCGCTCGAGCGCACGCAGCTGCGCGTACTTCCAGTTCTCGTCCCGGCTCGTCGGCAGGCCCTCGGCGGTGAGCTGGGCGATGGCGGCGGCGCGGCGCGCATCCGCGGGCGAGCCGCGCGCGGCGACGGCGTAGTCATCGGCAATGCGGGTGGTGAGGGCGCTCATCGGTGCCTCAGGCGGCTTCCCCCGCGACCCAGTCGTAGCCGCGCCGCTCGAGCTCGAGGGCGAGGCTCTTGTCACCGCTGCGCACGATGCGTCCGCGCACCAGCACGTGCACCCGGTCGGGCTCGATGTACTCGAGCAGCCGCTGGTAGTGGGTGACGAGCACCAACGAGCGCTCCTTCGAGCGCAGCGAGTTCACCCCGCCGGCGACCACCTTGAGGGCATCGATGTCCAGGCCCGAATCGGTCTCATCCAGGATCGCAAGCGTCGGCTCGAGCACCAGCATCTGCAGGATCTCGTTGCGCTTCTTCTCGCCGCCGGAGAAGCCCTCGTTGACCCCGCGCGACAGGAAGCTGTCCTCCATGCGCATGAGCTTCATCTTCTCGCGCACCAGGGTGAGGAACTCGAACGCATCCACTTCCGGCAGGCCGCGCGCCTTGCGCGCCGCGTTCAGCGCCGCCTTCAGCAGGTAGACGTTGTTGACGCCCGGGATCTCCACCGGGTACTGGAAGCCGAGGAACAGCCCGGCGCGGGCGCGCTCCTCGGGGGCGAGCGCCAGCAGGTCGCGTCCCTCGTAGCGCACGCTGCCGGCGGTGACCTCGTAGCCCGGCCGCCCGGCGAGCACACTGGCGAGCGTGCTCTTGCCCGAGCCGTTCGGTCCCATGATGGCGTGCACCTCGCCGCGGCGGACACTCAGGCTGAGGCCGTTGAGGATCTGCTTGCCATCGACGCTCGCCTGCAGGCCCTCGATCTCCAGCAATGCGGGTTCGCTGCTCATCAGCCCACCGCGCCTTCCAGGCTCACGGCCAGGAGGTTCTGCGCCTCGACGGCGAACTCCATCGGCAGCTCCTTGAACACGCTCTTGCAGAAGCCGCTCACGATCATGTTGACGGCGTCCTCCTGGGCGATGCCGCGCGCCAGCAGGTAGAACAGCTGCTCCTCGCTGATCTTGGAGGTGCTCGCCTCGTGCTCGACCGTGGCGCTCGGGTTCTTCACCTCCACGTAGGGGAAGGTGTGCGCGCCGCACTTGCCACCCATCAAAAGCGAGTCGCACTGGGTGAAATTGCGCGCGCCGTGCGCGCTCGGCAGCATCTTCACCAGCCCGCGGTAGGTGTTCTGGCCGTGCCCGGCGGAGATGCCCTTGGAGACGATCGTGCTGCGGGTGTCCGCGCCGATGTGGATCATCTTGGTGCCGGTGTCGGCCTGCTGGTAGTTGTTCACGGTGGCCACGGAGTAGAACTCGCCGATCGAGCCCTCGCCGCGCAGCACGCAGCTCGGGTACTTCCAGGTGATCGCCGAGCCTGTCTCCACCTGCGTCCAGGAGATGTGCGCGGCGCGCCCGCGGCACTCGCCACGCTTGGTGACGAAGTTGTAGATCCCGCCCTTGCCCTCGGCATCGCCTGGAAACCAGTTCTGCACCGTGGAGTATTTGATGTAGGCGTTATCGAGGGCGATGAGCTCGACCACCGCGGCGTGCAGTTGGTTCTCATCGCGCGCCGGCGCCGAGCAGCCTTCCAGGTAGCTAACATGACTGCCAACATCGGCGATGATGAGTGTGCGCTCAAACTGACCGGTGTTGAGCGCGTTGATGCGGAAGTAGGTGGAGAGCTCCATCGGGCAGCGCACGCCCTTGGGGACGTAGACGAAGGAGCCGTCGGAGAACACCGCCGAGTTCAGCGTCGCGAAGTAGTTGTCCGTGTAGGGCACGACGCTGCCGAGGTACTGCTCGATGAGCTGCGGATGCGTGCGCACCGCTTCCGAGAACGGGCAGAACACCACGCCCGCCGCGGCGAGACGCTCCTTGAAGGTCGTCGCCACCGACACCGAGTCGAACACCGCATCCACCGCGACGCCTGCGAGGCGCGCGCGCTCGTGCAGCGGCACGCCGAGCTTGTCGTAGGTCTCGAGCAGCTTCGGGTCCACGTCCGCGAGTGACTTCGGGCCGTCCTTCTTGGTCTTCGGCGCCGAGTAATAGGAGATCGCCTGGTAGTCGATGGGGGCGACCTTCAGGTGCGCCCAGTGCGGCTCGGCCATGCTGAACCAGTGGCGCAGCGCCTTCAGGCGCCAGTCGGTGAGGAACTGCGGCTCGCCCTTCTTGCGCGAGATCAGCCGCACCACGTCCTCGTCCAGTCCCGGCGGCACCGTGTCCGAGTCGATCTCGGTCACGAAGCCGTGCTGGTAGCCGCGCCCCAGGAGCGCCTGCAGCTCCGAGTTGGTCTGCTTGGCCGACTCGCTCATGAGCGCACCGGGGTACGGCCGGCCGCGGCCTTCATCTCGCGCTCGAGCGCCGGCAGGCGGGCGGGCGCGGCGTCGAGCCCGGCGAGCTGCGCGAGACTCACGTCGTAGAGCGAGCGGCGGATGGCGAGGTTCAGGCGCTGCCATACGCGCCCGACCCGGCAGGTCTCCTCGATCTCGCAGTTGCCGTAGCCGGCCGCGCAGTCGGTGAGCGCCATCGGGCCCTCGAGGGCATCGAGGATGGCGGCGGCGCTGATCTGCGCCGCGGGCCGTGCCAGCTGATAGCCCCCGTGCGCGCCGCGGGTGGAGGTGACCAGGCCTGCGCGGTGCAGCTGCTTCAGGAGCTTGGAGACGGTGGGCGCGCCAATATGGGTCTGCTCGGCGAGCGCGGTCGCGGTCTGCACGCGTGCCGGCTCGCCGGCGAGCGCGGCGAGCAGCACGGTGGCGTAGTCGGTCAGGCGGCTGATGCGCAGCATGGCAAAACCCGTCCCGCAGGGAACTGGGACTATTCTAGTACTGATTGCTCGCGGAACCAAGTGCGGACGGACCCAGCGCGGGGATGATTTGCTATCCTTGCCGCCCCGATTCACGGGCCGGTTTTCAGGAACCTGCGGGCGTTTGGCGCACTTTCAAGCGCCGTCTCGAGCGACCCGCCACGTCTGGAGGATGACTGCGATGAACGCGACTGAGCTGATGCACACGGCGAGCGGCCTGGTGGCCAAGGGCAAGGGAATCCTGGCGGCGGACGAGAGCACCAGCACCATCAAGAAGCGCTTCGACGGCATCAAGCTCGAGTCCACCGAGGAGCACCGCCGCAGCTACCGCGAGATGCTCTTCACCGCGCCCGCGATCGCGGAATCGGTCAGTGGCGTGATCCTCTACGACGAGACCATCCGCCAGAAGACCAGGGACGGCACGCCCTTCCCGCAGTACCTGATGAAGCAGGGCATCATCCCGGGCATCAAGGTCGACACCGGCGCGAAGCCCCTGGCAGGCTTTGCCGGGGAGACCATCACCGAGGGGCTTGACGGGCTGCGCGAGCGGCTCATCGAGTACCGCAAGCTCGGTGCGCTGTTCGCCAAGTGGCGCGCGGTCATCGACATCGGCGAGGGGATCCCGAGTGCCTATGCCATCGAGGCGAACGCGGACGCGCTCGCCCGCTACGCGGCGCTGTGCCAGGAGAACGGCATCGTGCCGATCGTGGAGCCCGAGGTGCTGATGGACGGCGTGCACTCGATCGAGCGCTGCGAGGAGGTCACCAACCAGGTGCTCGGGCGCGTGTTCCACGAGCTTGACGCCGCGCACGTGCTGCTCGAGGGGATCGTGCTCAAGCCCAACATGGTGATCTCGGGCAAGAAGGCCGCGCACCGCGCCGGCCCCGAGGTGGTCGCGGAGGCGACGCTGCGCACGCTGCGCCGCCACGTCCCCCCGGCGGTGCCGGGCATCGCCTTTCTCTCCGGCGGGCAGTCCCCGACCGAGGCGACGCTGCACCTCGCGCTCATGAACCGCATCGGCGCCCCGCTGCCCTGGGCGCTGACCTTCAGCTACGGCCGCGCGCTGCAGGATGACGCGCTCAGGGCCTGGGCGGGAGCTGCCGCCAACTTTGCCGCGGGCCAGAAGGCCTTCGCCAAGCGTGCCCGCCTGAACGGGCTCGCCGCCGCGGGCCGCTACACCGCGGAGATGGAGAACCAGGCTGCCTGATTGCCCAGGGGCTTTTAGCGCTCGCGTGGCAAGCGTGGTCAGTGCAACGGGCTCGGCGGCCGCCGCCGCGGCGGAGCCCCTCATCGAGGTGCGCGGCGTCGACTACGCCGTCGGCGGCCGTCCGATTTTCTCCGGTCTCGACTTGAGCGTGCGCCGCGGGCGCATCACCGCGGTCCTGGGGCCCTCGGGCACCGGCAAGACGACCCTGCTGCGCCTCATCACGGCGCAGATCCTCGCCGACCGTGGCAGCGTGCGCGCCTTCGGCAGCGAGGTCGCGCAGCTGTCCGTCCCGCAGGTGTACGCGCTGCGCCGGCGCATGGGCATGCTGTTCCAGAACGGGGCGCTGCTCACCGATCTGAGCGTCTTCGAGAACGTCGCCTTCCCGGTGCGCGAGCACACCGACCTGCCCGAGCCGCTGGTGCAGAAGCTGGTGCTCACCAAGCTGCAGGCGGTCGGCCTGCGCGGCGCCGCGCAGCTCATGCCGGCTGAGCTCTCCGGTGGCATGGCACGGCGGGTGGCGCTGGCACGCGCCATCGTCATGGACCCGGAGGTGCTCATCTACGATGAGCCCTTCGTCGGCCTCGACCCGATCTCCCTCGGCTTCATCCTGCGCCTCATCAAGCGCATGAACGACGCCCTCGGCATCACCAGCATCGTGGTCACCCACGATGTGGCCGAGGTGTCCACCATCGCCGATGACGCTTACCTGCTCTCCGGCGGGCGCGTGGCCGCCGCCGGCACGCCCGCCGAGCTGCGCGGCAGCGCGTCCCCGGCCGTACGCCAGTTCATGAGCGGCGGCGCCGAGGGCCCGGTGGCCTTCCATTACCCGGCGCCGGACTACCTGGCGCAGCTGCTCGCCGAGGCATGATGGGGAGCGAGGGGTTCATGCTCGCGGGCATCCGCCGCCTCGGCGCCACGGTGCTGTTCCTGCTGCGCCTGGGCACGCAGCTGCTGCCGGCGCTGGCGCGCCCGCGGCTCATCGTCAGCCAGATCTACAACACCGGCGCCCGCTCGCTGATCATCATCATGCTCTCGGGCCTGTTCGTCGGCATGGTGCTCGGGCTGCAGGGCTACCAGCTGCTGCAGCGCTTCGGCTCGGCCGACGTGCTCGGCAGCGCTGCGGCTCTCGGACTGCTGAAGGAGCTCGGGCCGGTGATCACGGCGCTGCTCTTCGCCGGGCGCGCCGGCACCGCGCTTACTTCCGAGATCGGCCTGATGCGCGCCACCGATCAGCTGACGGCGATGGAGATGATGGCGGTGGACCCGCTGCGCTACGTGGCCGCGCCGCGCTTCCTCGGCGGGGTGATCGCGGTGCCGCTGCTGACGGCGATCTTCGCCATCGTCGGGCTGTTCGGCGCGCAGCTGATCGGCGTGCAGCTGATGGGGGTCGACGCCGGGGTATTCTGGTCGCAGACCCAGGACTCGGTGCGCCTGCGCGACGTGAGCGAGGGGATCGTCAAGAGCATCGTGTTCGGGATCGCCTGCTGCCTGGTGGCGGTCTACGAGGGCTACAACGCCGAACCCACCGCCGCGGGCGTGGGCCTGGCGACGACCCGCACCGTGGTTGCCTCCTCGGTGCTGACGCTGCTGCTGGACTACGTGCTGACCGCGGCCTTCCTGTAAGAGGAAACTTATCGCCATGCGTGCCAATCGAACCCTAGAGATCGGAACCGGACTGTTCGTGCTGCTCGGCTTCGCGGCGCTGTTGTTCCTGACAACACAGCTGCCGGCCAGCGGGGTGAAGGTCGGCGGCAGCAAGAAGGGCTACACGGTGAGCGCGGAGTTCGACAACATCGGCGACCTCAAGATCGGCTCGCCGGTCACCATGTCGGGGGTGCGGGTCGGCGTGGTGACGGCGATCGCCTTCAACGCACGCGACTACAAGGCCCACGTCACCATGCGTTTGGACGAGGAATACAACCGGATCCCGGACGACAGTTTCGCCGCCATCCAGACGCAGGGGCTGCTCGGGGGCAAGTACATCGGGCTCAGCCCCGGGGGCGATGACCAGTATCTGAAGCAGGGCAGCGTGATCGAGCAGACGCAGTCGGCGATCGTGCTGGAGAGTCTGGTGAACAAGTTCTTCGCCAACTATGCGAGCAGCAAGGGCAGCGGCGACAGCGGCTGCTCTTCGGGTACGGACACGCAGGTCAAATCGGAGCCGAAGAAATGAGACATGTAACGCTCGTGGCGGTGTTGGGATTCGCGTGCGCGGTGGCGCTGGCCCAGACGCCGGCACCCACACCGGCACCTGCCGCGCCCGCCGCCGATGCCGCCGCCCTCGGACCCACCGAGGTGGTGCAGAACGCCGCGCAGGGGATGCTCGCGGATCTGGACAAGGATCGCGCCGGCTATCGCAAGGACCCGGACAAGGTCGGCGAGCTCGTCAACAAGTACCTGCTGCCGCACTTCGACACCGACTACTCGGCGCGCATGGTGCTCGGCCAGTACTGGCGCACCGCGACCCCGGAGCAGCGCAGGCGCTTCATCGACGCCTTCTACCACTCGCTCCTCAGCAACTACGGCTCGGCCCTCGCGGACTTCACCGCCGATCGCCTCAAGATCTTCCCCACCACGGTCGATCCCAACGCCACGCGCGCCACGGTGCGTACCGAGGTCAAGCGCGACAACGGCGATCGCGTCTCGGTCTTCTACTACCTACGCAAGACCCCGGAGGGCTGGAAGGCCTGGGACGTCGTGATCGACGGCATCAGCTACGTCAACAGCTACCGCGAGGACTTCGCCCCGCAGATCGAGAGCCAGGGAATCGACGCGGTCATCAAGCGCCTGGAGGCGGGCGAGAAACCCGGTGCCATCGGCGCGAGCAAGGCCAGGGCCGCCTCGTGAGCGAGACCGCGGGCGGCTTTGCGCTCAGCGCCCGGCCTGACGGGCGCCTGGCGGCGAGCGGCGCGCTCACCTTCGCGACCGCCCGTGCTGCGCGGCTCGCGGGCCTCGCCGCACTTAGCTCCGGGAGCGGGGCGCTCGAGATCGATTGCGCGGCTCTCGCGGCGGCTGACAGCGCCGGACTTGCCGTGCTCATCGACTGGCTCGCGGCCGCCAGGCTGGCGCAGCGCCCGCTGCGCTTTGCCGCCCTGCCCGAGAGCCTGCGTGCGCTCGCGCGCATCAGCGAGGTCGACGAGCTGCTGAAGAGCGGGGTCTAGCGGGCTTCTCTCAGTTGGGCTTGCTTGCCGGTGGCGTGCCCGGCGGCGCAGCCGGCGGGGTGGCGGGAGTGCTCGTCGAGTCACCGTCGGAGTCATCCGGCGGCTCCTCCAGCGGCACCGGGCCGTTCACGAGGAAGTCGCGCCGCTGCAGGTAGGCGTTGCGTACGAAGGCGTACGGGTCGTAGGCGTTGTCCAGCACCGCATCGGTGAACAGCAGCCGCGAGCGCAGGTCGACCTTATCCAGCGCCCACAGGCCCCAGTTCCACCACGGGTTCTTGATGTAGAAGCGCGGGTCGGTGAACTCGTCCACGGTGCGGCCGAAGGCATCGCGCACGTCGCTGGGCCCAAGCACCGGGATCACGAAGTACGGCCCGCTCTTCACGCCCCACTTGCCGAGCGTCTGGCCGAAGTCGCGCTCGTTCTTGTCCAGGCCGGCGCGGGTCGCCGGGTCGAAGAGGCCGCCGATCCCGATGGTGGAGTTGAGGACCAGGCGAAACGTGTCGTTCACGAACGGCCGGAACTGCCCCTGCAGCAGATCGTTCACCATGGTGATCGGGTAGGAGATGTTGTCCATGAAGTTGCGGAAGCCGGTCTGCAGCAGCTGCGGCGTCACCTTGCGGTAGCCGTGGGCGACCGGGCGCAGGACCGCCTTGTCGAGGGACTGGTTGAGCGCGAAGGTGGTGCGGTTCATCCGCTCCCACGGGTCACGCGGACTGCGGGTGCTGCCCGGGGGAAGCGTGGCACAGCCATGAAGCAGGAGCAGGCACAGGCACAGCAGTGACGTCCGGGTTATCGGCTGCATAGGCTCGGCTGTCGGGAGGCGTGGCGGGCATTGTAACAGCCGCGCCCGGCACGACCTGTGTGCACGCCGCAGAGCGCCAACGCCCGAGCGCGTCTAGCCGCCGCCGTGATGCCCGCCGCGCTGCTGGCCCTGGTCGCCGCCGTCGCTTGCCAGGGGGCGCTTGCGGCTGGCGAGCAGCACCTCGCGCACCTCATCGAGGCGCGCCTGGAAGCGGGCGCGCTGGATGGCGCTCAGGTGCGGGGAGGCGAGGGCGAGCTGCAGCTGCTGGGCGGCGAGGTTCAGGTCGCCACCGGAGATCTGGTACTCGCCCATGTAGTAGTAGGCGTCCCCGGCATCGCCGGCGGCCGAGGCGGCGAGCGCCGTGAGGCGGATCTGGTCCGGGGTCGGCTGCACGTTGTTGAACAGGTCGAGCAGCATGTTGTGCGCGTCCATCGGCCGCCCGACCGCCATGAGCGTCTCGGCGTAGCGCACCGTCACCGGCACGTTGCGCGGGAACAGCTGCTCGGCGCGCGCGAAGGTGGCGAGCGCGTCCTTGGTGTGACCGGCCTTGGCCTGCGCCTGCCCGAGCGCCACCTGCAGCAGCGTGATGCTCGGGTTCTGCTGCACGAGCGGGGTGAGCACCTTGATGGCCTCGTCGGCGCGGTTGGCCTGGGTGAGCGCGAGTGCGTACGCGTAGTGGTCGGCAAGCTCAGTGTCGCCTTGCTCGATGCGCCGCGCGTAGCGGCCGACCAGATCGATGTCCGCCGGCGTCGAGAGCACGCGCACCCGCTCGCGGATCAGCGCGTAGCTCGGGGAATCCTCGCCCTGGCGCGGCGGGAACTGCGCGGCGCGCGCCCGCGCCTGCGCGATGCGGTCGGTGGTGACCGGGTGATCGATCAGCATCGCCGGGATGTAGGTCGCGGCCAGGCCCTCGTGGCGGCTCATGGTCTCGAAGAAGCTGCCCATGGCGTTGGCGTCGTAGCCGGCGCCCGCGAGATAGCCGATGCCGACGCGGTCGGCCTCCATTTCGTTGTCGCGGGTGAAGTTGATCTGCTGCTGGGCTGCCAGTCCCTGCGCGGCGGCGATGCCGCCTTCCATAGCCTGCCCGCCGCCGATCGCACCGAGCAGGATGGCTGCGAGGATCGCGGCCACCGAGGTCATGCTCTGCTGGCTCTGGGCGCGGATCTGGCGCGCGATGTGGTGCTGCGTGACGTGCGCGATTTCGTGCGCCATGACGCTCGCGAGCTCCGACTCGCTCTGGGTCGCGAGGACCAGCCCCTCGTGGACGAAGACGAAGCCGCCCGGGACCGCGAAGGCGTTGATCGAGTCGTCCTTGATGACGAAGAAGTGGAAGTCGCGGCCTCCCTGGGCGCTCTGCGAGGCGAGCCGCATGCCCACCGATTGCAGGTACTCGCTCACCTCCGGGTCCTCCATGAGCGCGTTCTGGTCGCGCAGCTCGCGCGTCACCATCGCCCCCAGGCGGTACTCATCCGACTGCGACAGGATCGCCGCCGAGGGGCTGCCCATGTCCGGCAGGTCCGAGCCGGCCGCCGGGGGGGACAGCACGATCGAATGGGCGGACTCGGGCTCGGCGGCAAAGGCGATGCCGATGACACTCAGGAGCGCGGTCACGAGGACTACGAGGAGGCGGCGCATGCGGGTATGGGACCGCCGCGGGGGGCGGGAAGTTTCCCTACGATTACAGACGCTTACAAGCGTCCGGGTGCGGTTAAGGCCCTAAGGGTACACCTAGAGTGCGTCCGAGGCGAAGTCCGCCAGCCGCGAGCGCTCGCCGCGCACCAGCGTGATGTGGCCCGAGTGGTCCCAGCCGCGGAAGCGGTTCACCGCATAGGTGAGGCCGGAGGTCATCTCCGTCAAGTAGGGCGTGTCGATCTGGGCGATGTTCCCGAGGCAGGCGAGCTTGGTGCCGGGGCCGGCGCGGGTGATCAGGGCCTTCATCTGCTTGGGGGTGAGGTTCTGGGCCTCATCGAGGATCAGGAAGCGGTTGAGGAAGGTGCGCCCGCGCATGAAATTGAGCGAACGGATCTTGATGCGGTTGCGCAGCAGGTCGTTGGTCGCCGCGCGCCCCCAGTTGCCGCCTTCCTGCGAGCCGGTGAGCACCTCGAGGTTGTCCATGAGCGCGCCCATCCACGGCTCCATCTTCTCCTCCTCGGTGCCGGGCAGGAAGCCGATGTCCTCCCCGAGGGGGATGGTGACGCGCGTCATGATGATCTCGGCGAAGCGGTTGGTCTCGAGCGTCTGCATGAGTCCGGCGGCGAGCGCGAGTAGGGTCTTGCCGGTGCCGGCGGGCCCGAGCACCGTGACGAAGTCGATCTCCGGGTCCATGAGGAGATTGAGCGCGAAGTTCTGCTCGCGGTTGCGCGCGGTGATGCCCCAGACGCTGTGGCGCTCGTTGCGGTAGTCGCGCAGCAGCTCGATGACCGCGGTGTCGCCGCTGATCCGGCGCACGATGCCTTCGATCCCCTCGGGGCTGTCCTCGAACAGTCCCTGGTTGGGCTGCCACTCGCGTACCGCGGGGCCGGTGATCTCGTAGAAGGTGCGCTCGGCCTCCTTCCAGGAGCGCAGCTCCTTGCCGTGCTGTTCCCAGAAGTCCTTCGGCAGCGCCGCCATGCCGCTGTAGAGGACGTCGGAGTCCTCGAGCGTCTTGTCGCTGTAGTAGTCCTCGGCGTGCACGCCGAGCACCGCCGCCTTGATGCGCAGGTTGATGTCCTTGGACACCAGGATGACGCGCGCGTCCTTGTGCTCCTGCTGCAGGGCGAGGGTCTGGCCGAGGATGGCGTTGTCGCCGCCGGCCCCGGGCAGGCCTTCCGGCAGCGCGCTCGAGAGCTGGCGCGTCTGGAAGAACAGCCGTCCGGTGGAGGGTTTCTTGCCGTGGTTGCCGGAGTAGCCCGAGGGCAGCTGCAGGCCGCGGTCGATCTGCTCCTTGGTCGCATCGCGCATCATGTCATCGAGGAAGCGGCTCACCTGGCGCACGTTGCGCGAGGCTTCCGACAGGCCCTTCTTGTGGGCGTCGAGCTCCTCGAGCACCACCATCGGCAGGTAGACGTCGTGCTCCTCGAAACGGAAGATCGCCGCCGGGTCGTGCATGAGCACGTTCGTATCGAGCACGAACAGCCGCCGCCCCGAGCGCGAGCGGCCCTTCACTTCGCGGACTTCTCCCGAGGCTGTCGTGGGACCGGGTTCATAGACGCTGCGCTGCTTCAAGCACTTCCTCCGCGTGTCCTGGCACCTTCACCTTGCGCCACTCCTGCACCAGGCGGCCGGAGCCGTCGATGAGGAAGGTACTGCGCTCCACCCCCAGGTACTTTCTGCCGTACATGCTTTTCTGTTTGATGACATCAAACAGCTTGCAGACCTTTTCGTCCGTGTCGGCAAGCAGGGGGAAGGGCAGGGATTCCTTGGCCGCGAACTTCTCGTGCGAGGCGAGCGCATCGCGCGAGACGCCGACGATCCGGGCGCCGGCCTTGCGGAATGCCTTGTCGAGGTCGCGGAAGTCCTGCGATTCCTTGGTGCAGCCGGAGGTCATGTCCTTCGGGTAGAAGTAGATCACGAGCTTCTTGCCCGCTGCATCCTTCAGGCTCCAGGTGCCGCCGCCCGTGGCGGGCAGGGAGAAATCAGGCACCTTGGTCCCGGGCTTGATCTGTACCATCTCGTTTCAGGATTTTACCGGTTCGAGGATGGCATCGAGGTTGAGCGAGTCACAGAATTCCATGAATTCCTCGCGCAGGTGCGCGACATGGATGCGGCTCGGCACGTTGACGATCATCTGCACGGCGAACATCGGCGCGCCGGTGTGGGCGGCCGGGTAGCTGCGGGTCGAGACCTCGGCGATGTCGATGCCGCGCGTGGCGAAGAATCCCGACAGCCCGGCGACGATGCCGCTCTGATCGAGGCACACGACGTCGATCGAGTAGGGCAGCATGTCGGTGCGCGCCGTGCGCGGCTCGGTGCGCTTCAGGTGAATGCTGAGGTTGCTGGTCTCGGCGAGGCGCTTGAGCTCGGTCTCGAGCTTCGCGAGCGCGTGCCAGTTGCCCGACACCAGCAGCAGCATCGCGAACTCGGTGCCGAGGCTCGCCATGCGGCTCTCGCTGATGTTGCCGCCGGACTCGCTGATCACCCGCGTCAGCTCGTGAACCATGCCGGTGCGGTCGCTGCCGATCGCCGAGACCGCCAGGTGCTGCTTCATCTGTGGGTTGGTGTTCGCGGGTGCTGTCCGGGTCGTGTGGGCGGGAGTGTACCGGGAGCGCGCAGCGAGCGCGACCCTGCCGCCCGCGCAGCCTGCGCGAGCTCTTGCCTCGGGCCGAGCTTCGCTCGTAACATGCCGCGCTTCCCCCGCGGCTGCGCCAAAACCCCATGTTTTCAGGCACCCTCGTGGCCATCGTCACGCCCATGCGCCCGGATGGGTCGGTCGACTTCGACGCCTGGGCGCAGCTGATCGAGTGGCACGCCAGCTGCGGCACGAGCGGCATCGTGGTCGGGGGCACGACCGGGGAGTCGGCGACGCTCACTGCGGCGGAGCTGCGCGAGTTGTGCGCGGCGGCCTGCGCGCGCGCCGCCGGACGACTCGTGGTGCTCGGCGGCGCCGGCACCAGCAGCACCGCGGGCACCGTCGAGCGCGTGCGGGCTCTGCAGGGGGTGGCGCTCGATGGGCTGCTCGTCGTGACGCCGGCCTACAACCGCCCTTCGCAGGAGGGGCTTTACCGGCATTTCGCGGCCGTCGCCGCGGCCGCGCCCGGCGTGCCGCTGGTGCTCTACAACGTGCCCGCGCGCACCGCGGTCGACATGAAGCCCGCGACCGTCGCGCGCCTGTCGCGGCTGCCGGGAATCTGCGGCCTGAAGGAGGCGGTGCCGGACATCGCCCGCATCCGCGAGCTGACCGGGGCCTGCCCGACGGGCTTCGCGGTCTTGAGTGGCGATGACGCCACGGCGCGCGAAGCGCTGCTCGCCGGAGCCCGCGGGGTCATCTCGGTGACGGCGAACGTCGCGCCGCGGGCGATGTCACAGATGGTGTCCGCAGCGCTGGCGGGGGAGGCCGAGCGCGCCGCGGTGCTCGACGCGCCGCTCGCGGCCCTGCACCGCGACCTGTTCCTCGAGGCAAACCCGATCCCGGTGAAGTGGCTGCTCGAGCGCATGGGCCGCATCCAGGGCGGGTTAAGATTGCCCCTGACCCCGCTCGCCGAGGAGTACCACGCGGCGGTGCTCGCGGCGGCGCGAGCCGCCGGCATCGGTGTGTGAGCGCGGGCGGCCCGTGGCGAGGTACCCGGACCGGCAACGAACGAAAGGTGTTGGAATGAGATTGATTCGACTCGTGGCAGTTTCTGTCGTCGTGCTCCTGGCGCTGCTCGCCGGCTGCAGGTCCTGGCGTGGCGGCGGCTCCTGCCACAAAGCGCAGTACTACACTTCGGCCACCAGCGCACCGCCGCTGAAGATTCCCGAGGGGCTGTCCGCTCCGGACACCGCTGGCGCGCTCAAGCTCCCGACCCTGAACGAGCCGCCGCCGCCGCCGCGCAAGGGCAAGGACCCCTGCCTCGATGAGCCGCCTCCCTACAAGGTCGCCAAGCCCGCGCCGGCTCCGCAGGCCTAGAGAGCCCCGCGGGCGCGGATGCGTCCGGGCCGGGCATGCCTTATCATTCGCCGCCCTTTTTTTTGCCCCGGGCGCGCGCTCGCGGGCCGCACGCAGGAGCTTGCGTAAGTCATTGATTGGAGAGGTGGCCGAGCGGTCGAAGGCGCTGGACTGGAATTCCAGTAACATCTTAACGGGTGTTCGTGGGTTCGAATCCCACCCTCTCCGCCACCTTCAGGCCCAGGATCGCAGTGAGCATGGTGGCCCGCATTGGTTTCTCCGCGACGACCAGTCGTGAACCCCGTCAGGGCCGGAAGGCAGCAGCGGCAGCGGCGATGTCGGGTGCCGGAGCCTAAGCTGGTGCGGGCCGCCTCCATTGCCCCGGCCTGTGCGAGAAAGGCCCCATGAGCTACACCGCGCTCGCCCGCAAGTGGCGCCCGAAGAACTTCGCCGAGCTCATCGGCCAGGAGCACGTGCGCCGCGCGCTCGTCAACGCGCTCGAGAGCGGCCGGGTGCACCACGCCTTCCTCTTCACCGGCACGCGCGGGGTCGGCAAGACCACCATCGCGCGCATCTTCGCCAAGTGCCTCAACTGCGAGCGCGGCGTGACCGCCGAGCCCGACGGCACCTGCGCCAGCTGCCGCGAGATCGACGCCGGGCGCTTCCCGGACCTGATCGAGGTCGATGCCGCCTCGCGCACCAAGGTCGACGACACGCGCGAGCTGCTCGACAACGTGCAGTACGCCCCGGCGCGCGGGCGCTACAAGGTGTACCTCATCGACGAGGTGCACATGCTCTCGGCGCACTCCTTCAACGCGCTGCTGAAGACCCTCGAGGAGCCCCCGCCGCACGTGAAGTTCCTGCTGGCCACCACCGACCCGCAGAAGCTGCCGGTCACCGTGCTGTCGCGCTGCTTGCAGTTCAACTTGAAGCGCCTGCCGACCGCGGCGATCGCCGCCCACCTCGAGCACATCCTCAAGGCCGAGGGCATCGCCTACGAGGCCGCGGGACTTAAGCTCGTGGCGCAGGCGGCCGACGGCAGCATGCGTGATGCGCTCTCGCTGCTGGATCAGCTGATCGCCTTCGGCGGCGGCCGCGCCGGGGAGGCCGAGGCGCGCGCCATGCTCGGCACCATCGCGCGCGATCTGGTCGTGAAGCTCGCCGAGCAGCTCGCCGGCGGGGATTCAGGGGCCCTGCTCGCCGCGGCGCGCGCCCTCGAGGAATTCTCACCCGACTACGCGCAGGTTCTCGATGAGCTCTCGGGGCTGCTGGTGCGGGTGGCACTGCGCCAGGCGCTGCCGCAGTACGAGGGCGACGAGCTCTACGACCCGGCACTCCTCGAGCGCCTCGCGCGCGCACTTTCTGCCGAGGACGTGCAGCTCTACTACCAGACCGCGATCACCGGCCGGCGCGACCTGCCGCTCGCCCCCGATCCGCGCACCGGCTTCGAGATGACGCTGCTGCGCATGCTGGCGTTCAGGCCCGCCGGCGCGGCACTGCCGGCGCCCGCGGCGGCCGGCGCCCAGAGCGCGCGCGCCGCGGCGCGCGGCGCGCCCGCAAGCGGCGCCACCAGCGCCACGCGCGAGGCGGGCGAGGGCGGGGGCTGGGCACAGGTCGTGGCGGCGCTCGAGCTCTCAGGAGCGGCGCGGCAGCTGGCGCAGCACTGTGTCTTTCTCGGCCGCCAGGGCGCGGTGGTGCGCCTCGCGCTCGACCCGCGCAACCAGCTGGTGCGCACGCCGGCGCAGGAGGACAAGCTCGCGCAGGCGCTCACGCGCTACTACGGCGAGCCGGTGCGGCTCGAGTTCCACGCCGGCGGCGCGGCGGCCGAGACGCCGGCGCAGGCGCAGCGGCGGGCCAGCGACGAGGAGCTCGCCAGCGCGCGGCGCGCCTTCGAGGACGATGCCGGCGTCAAGGGACTGCGCGATCGCTTCGGTGCCACGGTGCTGCCGGAGACCGTGCGCCCGGTAAAATGATCCAGTTGCGTCGGGCGCAGCCCGAGGATGCCCATGCCATGAAGCCGAATATCAACAACCTGATGAAGCAGGCCCAGGCCATGCAGGCCAACATGCAGAAGGCCCAGGCCGAGATCGCCGGCCTCGAGGTGATCGGCGAGTCCGGCGGCGGCATGGTGAAGGTCACCATGAACGGCCGCCACGAGGTCAAGCGCGTGCAGATCGAGCCGGCGGTGATCGGCGAGGACCGCGAGATGCTCGAGGACCTGATCGCCGCCGCCGCCAACGACGCCGTGCACAAGGTCGAAGCGCGCGTGCAGGAGAAGATGGCGAGCCTGACGGCGGGGCTGCAGCTGCCGCCGGGCATGAAGCTGCCGTTCTAGCACCGCCGATGAAGCATTCCCCGCACCTCGCGCGCCTCATCGAGGCGCTGCGGACGCTCCCGGGCGTGGGCCCGAAGAGCGCCCAGCGCATGGCCTTCCACCTGCTGCAGGAGGGACGGCCCGGGGCGCGCGCGCTCGCCGAGTCACTCGGCGCGGCGCTGCAGGCGGTGCGCCGCTGCCAGCGCTGCCGCATGCTCACCGAGGAGCCGCTGTGCGTGATCTGCGCCGCGCAGCAGCGCGACACCACGCTCCTGTGCGCGGTCGAGTCGCCGGCGGACGTGGTGGCGATCGAGGCCTCCGGCAGCTACCGCGGCCGCTACTTCGTGCTGATGGGGCACCTCTCGCCCCTCGATGGCATCGGGCCCGAGCAGCTCGGCGTGCGCGAGCTCGAGGCGATCCTCGCCGAGGGCTCGGTGCGCGAGCTGATCCTCGCCACCAACTCGACCGTCGAGGGTGAGGCCACCGCGCACTACCTGAGCGAGCTCGCCACGCGCCGCGGCATCCGCGCCAGCCGCATCGCGCACGGCGTGCCGGTGGGCGGGGAGCTCGAGTACGTCGACGGCGGCACGCTCGCGCACGCGCTCGCCGGACGCCAGTCGGTCTAGGGCGCCTGCCGGGCGCATGAGCTCCGCGCCCGCAGCCCCGGACGGCGCTTCGCGCGAGCTCCTGCCGTGGCTGGTGGCGGTCGCCTTCTTCATGCAGGCCCTCGACACCACCATCCTCAATACCGCGGTGCCGCGCATCGCGCAGGCGCTCGGCGTCGCCCCGCTGTCGATGAAGTCGGTGCTCTCGAGCTACGCACTGAGTCTTGCGGTCTTCATCCCGGTGAGCGGCTGGATGGCCAACCGCTTCGGCACGCGCCGGGTGTTCGCCGGGGCCATCGGACTGTTCGCCGCCGGCTCGCTGCTGTGCGGCCTGGCGCGCAACATCCACTGGCTGGTGGCGTTCCGCATCCTGCAGGGGGCGGGTGGGGCGATGATGGTGCCGGTCGGGCGCCTCACGCTGGTACGCGCCTTCCCCAAGTCCGAGCTGGTGCGCGCCATGAGCTTCGTGGCGGTCCCCGGCCTCATCGGCCCGATGCTCGGGCCCCTGGCCGGTGGCCTCATCACCGCCTACTGGCACTGGAGCGTCATCTTCTTCCTCAACGTGCCGATCGGACTCGTCGGCCTGTTCCTCGTGTACCGCTACCTGCCGGACTACCGCGCCGACTCGAGCCCGCCACTGGATGTCGGCGGCCTCGTGCTGTTTTCCTCGGGCATCGCGCTGTTGTCCTACGTGCTCGAGGTGTTCGGCGAGCACCGCCTCACGGGCGCGGCCATCGGCGCGCTGCTGGCGCTGTCGGGGCTGCTGCTGCTCACCTACTACCTGCGCTCGGCGCACCGCCCGGCGCCGCTCCTGCGGCTCGAGCTCTTCCGCGTGCGCACCTTCCGAGTCTCGGTGGGCGGCAGCTTCTTCGCCCGCATCGCCATCGGCGGCATGCCCTTTCTCGTGCCGCTGCTCTACCAGGTGGGCCTCGGCTACACCCCGGTTCAGTCGGGCCTCCTGATGTTCCCGCAGGCCTTCGCTGCCATGAGCCTGAAGCTCCTGATGCCGCGGGTGCTGGCGCGCTTTGGCTACCGGGCGGTGCTGCTGACCAATACCGTGAGCCTCGGCCTCTTGATCGGCTGCTTCGCCCTGATCGGCGTGCACACGCCGGTCGCCGCCATCGTGGTCCTGGCCTTCGCGTTCGGGTTCTTCCAGTCGCTGCAGTTCACGAGCATGAACACGCTCGCCTACGCGGACGTCGCCGCCAGCGAGGCGGCGGCGGCGAGCACCATCGCCAGCACCGCGCAGCAGCTGTCGATGAGCTTCGGGGTCGCCACCGCCTCGCTGGTCGCCGCGCTGTTCCTGCCCGACCGCTTCCACAGCGACGCCGCGCAGATGATCGGCGGCCTGCACAGCGCCTTCCTGGTGCTGGGGGCCGCGACCGTCGTCTCGAGCCTGGTGTTCCGGCCGCTGCGACCCGGGGATGGCAGCGCCATCAGCCGCCACGATGCCGCGCCCGGGCAGCAGCGCACCGAGGCGCTCGCCGGGGTACAGCCGCCGGATCAGTGAGCGCGGCGCTTCAGCGCGCGCGCTGCCGGCCGCGCGCGGCGCGCAGCTCCTCGTACAGCCGCCGCAGCCGCCGGTAGCTCTCATAGCGGCGCGCCGCGAGCGTGCCATCCTCGGCCGCCGCGCGCACCGCGCAGCCCGGCTCGCGCATGTGGCGGCAGTCGCCGAAGCGGCAGCCGGGGGCGAGGCGCTGCACTTCCGGGAAGCCGAGCGAGCGCTCATCGAGCGCCTGCACCGCGGGGGCGAAGTCGCGCACGCCCGGGGAGTCGATGAGCGCGCCGCCGCCCTCGAGGCTGAAGAGCCGCGCCGCGGTAGTGGTATGGCGGCCCTCGGCGGCGCGCACCAGATCCCCGACCGCGATCTCGGCGGCCGGCACCAGGCGCTGCACCAGCGAGGACTTGCCGACGCCGGACTGCCCGACGAGCGCGGCAATCTCCCCGGCGGCGAGCTCGCCGCGCAGCTCAGAAAGCCCCGCGCCGCTCACCGCCGAGGCCCGCAGGATCGCGTAGCCGGCGGCGGCGTAGTCGGTGAGCGCGGCCTCGAGGTCCGCATCCACGCCGAGCTCGCACTTGTTCACCAGCAGCGTGGCGCCGACGCCCGCGGCGCTGCCCGCGCACAGGTAGCGGTCGATCACGAACAGCTCGGGCGCGGGACGCGGCGCGAGCACCACCAGAAGGCGCGTGAGGTTGGCCACCACCGGCTCGGCGCCGCCGCGCACGTTCGAGCGGTACAGCACCGAGCGCCGCGGCAGCACCTCGGTGACGTGCACCTCTTCGTGGCGCGCATCGAGCTCGCAGCGCACCTCATCACCGCACACCACCACCAGGGCGCGGCCGAAGGGGCGCGCGGCCAGCTCCGCGCCGGCGGCGGTGCGGACCCTGAGGTGGCGGCCGTAGGCGGCGACCACGTATCCGGTGACTGTCTCGGCCACGCGCACCGCTCTGCTACACTGCATCCGCCGACTGAGTTAACCGCACGCTACCACCGACAGCTCGATGCCGAGCGCCGACTACCTCATCTGGATCGATCTGGAGATGACGGGCCTCAAGCCCGACTCCGACGCCATCATCGAGATCGCCACCGTGGTGACCGACAAGGAGCTCGGCATCATCGCCGATGGCCCGGTGCTGGCGATCCACCAGGGCGAGGAGGTGCTGGCGACCATGGACGCCTGGAACCAGCGCCAGCACGGCTCCTCGGGGCTGCTGGCCCGGGTGCGCGCCAGCCAGGTGACGGTGCGCGAGGCCGAGCGGCGCACGCTCGAGTTCCTCGCGCCGCTGGTGACCGCGGGCGCCTCTCCCATGTGCGGCAACAGCATCTGCCAGGACCGGCGCTTCCTCGCGCGCTACATGCCCGATCTGGAGCGCTTCTTCCACTACCGCAACCTCGATGTCTCGACGCTGAAGGAGCTGGCACGGCGCTGGGCGCCGGCGGTGTCCGAGGGATTCGTGAAGCAGGGCGCGCACCTCGCCAACGCCGACATCCACGAGTCGATCCGCGAGCTGCGCCACTACCGCGCGCGCCTGTTCGCGCCCGCCTACTCAGGCGCCCCCTAGCGCCTCAGCCGGCACGCGCCGCCGGGCTCTCGGCGAGGAACAGCCAGGTCTCCACCACCGTATCGGGGTTGAGTGACATGCTCTCGATGCCCTCATCGAGCAGCCAGCGCGCCAGATCCGGGTGGTCCGAGGGCCCCTGGCCGCAGATGCCGATGTATTTGCCGCGCTCGCGGCAGGCGCGGATCGCCATCGACAGCAGCAGCCGCACCGCCGCGTCGCGTTCATCGAAGTGGCGCGCCACGATCGCCGAGTCGCGATCGAGCCCGAGGGTCAGCTGCGTCATGTCGTTCGAGCCGATCGACATGCCGTCGAAGAACTCCAGGTACTCGGGGGCGAGCAGCGCGTTGGTCGGCAGCTCGCACATCATGATGATCTTGAGGTCCTCGCTGCCGCGCTTGAGGCCGTTGGCCGCGAGCAGCTCGGTCACCTGGCGCGCCTCCTCCACGCTGCGCACGAACGGGACCATCACCTGCACGTTGCTCAGGCCCATGTCGCCGCGCACGCGCCTGAGAGCCCGGCACTCGAGCTCGAAGCAGGGGCGGAAGCTCTCGTCGGTGTAGCGCGAGGCGCCGCGGAAGCCGAGCATCGGGTTCTCTTCCACCGGTTCGTAGCGCGCCCCGCCGATGAGGTTGGCGTACTCGTTGGACTTGAAGTCCGAGAGGCGCACGATCACCGGCTCGGGGGCGAAGGCGGCGGCGATCTGCGCGATGCCCTCGGCGAGCTTCTCGACGTAGAAGCTCACCGGGTCGGCGTAGCCGTCGAACTGCGCGCGCACCTGCTCGCGCAGCTCCCCATCCAGGCGGTCGAACTCGAGCAGCGCCCGCGGGTGCACGCCGATCATGCGGTTGATGATGAACTCGAGCCGCGCCAGGCCCACCCCGGCGTTGGGGATGGCGGCGAAGTCGAAGGCGCGGTCGGGGTTGCCGACGTTCATCATGATCTTCACGGGGATCTTCGGCAGGTGATCGAGCTCGATCTGCTTCTTCTCGAAGTCGAGCAGCCCCTCGTAGACGTGCCCGGTGTCCCCTTCGGCGCAGGACACCGTGACCTCCTGGCCCTCGCGGATCACCTGCGTGGCATTGCCACAGCCGACCACCGCCGGGATGCCGAGCTCGCGGGCGATGATCGCCGCATGGCAGGTGCGCCCGCCGCGGTTGGTGACGATCGCCGCGGCGCGCTTCATCACCGGCTCCCAGTCCGGGTCGGTCATGTCGGCCACCAGCACATCGCCTGCCTGCACCCGCGCCATCTCCCCGGCATCGCGGATGACGCGCGCGGTGCCCGCGCCGATGCGCTGCCCGATGCTGCGCCCGGTGGCGAGCACGCGCGAGGTGCGCTTGAGCGCGTAGCGCTGGATGGTGCGGCCGGCGCGGCTCTGCACGGTCTCCGGGCGGGCCTGCAGGATGTAGATGGCTCCCGAGGCGCCATCGCGCGCCCACTCGATGTCCATCGGCCGCCCGTAGTGCTCCTCGATGAGCAGCGCCTGGCGCGCGAGCACTACGAGGTCGGCGTCATTCAGGCAGAAGCGCCGCCGCTCCGCCTCCGGCACCTCCACCGTCTGCACGCGCGCCGCGGAGCCCTCCGGGGCGTAGACCATCTTGATGGCTTTGCCGCCGAGGTTACGCCGCAGGACGGCGTGCTTGCCGGCGCGCAGCGCCGGCTTGTAGAGGTAGAACTCGTCCGGGTTGACCGCGCCCTGCACCACGGTCTCGCCCAGGCCCCAGGAGGCGGTGATGAACACCACGTCGCGGAAGCCCGAGTCGGTGTCGAGCGTGAACATGACCCCGCTCGCGCCGAGGTCGCTGCGCACCATGTGCTGCACGCCCGCCGAGAGGGCCACCGCGGTGTGATCGAAGCCCTGGTGCACGCGGTAGGAGATGGCGCGGTCGTTGAAGAGCGAGGCGAACACCTCGTGCATGGCGCGCAGCACCCCGGCCTCGCCGCGCACGTTGAGGAAAGTCTCCTGCTGGCCGGCGAAGGAGGCCTCCGGCAGGTCCTCGGCGGTGGCCGAGGAGCGCACCGCGACCGCGATCTCCGCGCCGCCGGACATCTGCTTGAGCTGCGCGAGCACCGCCTGCTCGAAGGCCGGCGGGAAGGGCGTGGCGAGGATCCACTGGCGGATGCGCGCGCCGGTGGCGGCGAGCTTGGTGACGTCATCGACGTCGAGGCCGGCGAGCTCGGCATGGATGCGTGCATCGAGCCCGCCCTGCTTGAGGAACTCGCGGTAGGCGGCCGCGGTGGTGGCGAAGCCGGTCGGCACCCGCACCCCGAGCCGGCTCAGGGCGCTGATCATCTCGCCGAGGGAGGCATTCTTGCCGCCGACGGTCTCGACGTCGCGCATGCCGAGCTGCTCGAACGGGATGACGAAGGCGTCCAGGGGCTGCTCCTTGCGAGGGGTCGCGTTGGGTGAAAGACTGCCGGCTGAGCGCCTCAGCCGCGGAAGTATGCCAAGCCGTGAACCGCCGAACCGTTTTTTTTGTGTCTGACCAGACGGGCGTGACCGCGGAGACCCTCGGCCACAGCCTCATGACGCAGTTCGAGGGCCTGGAATTTCGGCCGGTGACTTTGCCATTTGTGTCCGACCTTGACAAGGCGCGCGAGGCCGTGCGTCGCATCAACCGCGCGGGCGAGGAGGGCGGGCTGCGGCCGATCGTCTTCAGCACGCTGGTGCAGGATGAGCTGCGCGACGTGGTGATGGGCGCGAACGCGTTGTTCCTCGACCTGTTCTCGGCCTTCGTCGGCCCGCTCGAGCGCGAGCTCAACACGCGCTCCACGCACCGCGCCGGGCGCGCGCACGGCATCGCCGACCTCGCCGCCTACACCACGCGCATCAACGCCACCAACTTCGCGCTCGCCAACGACGATGGCACCGGCGGGGACTACGCGCACGCGGACGTGATCCTGGTGGGCGTGTCGCGCGTCGGCAAGACCCCGACCTGCGTGTACCTGGCGCTGCAGTACGGGGTGTTTGCGGCCAATTACCCGCTCACCGAGGATGACCTCGAGCTCGAGAAGCTGCCGCCGCGGCTCGAGTCCTTCAGGGCCAAGCTGTTCGCGCTCACCATCAAGCCCGAGCGGCTGCAGCAGATCCGCAACGAGCGCCGCCCCGAGAGCCGCTACGCCTCGCGCGCGCAGGTGACCTACGAGCTGCGCGCCGCCGAGGCGCTGTTCACGCGCTACGGCATTCCCTCGCTCGACTCTTCCGAGGCGTCGATCGAGGAGATCGCGAGCCGCATCCTCGCCACCACCGGCATCGAGCGGCGCCTGCGGCCGTGAGCGTGGCGTACTGACGAGCGCGTATTGTGACACGCGGCGCGCTGCGCGGGCAGGCGTGCCGCGGGGTCGCACGGATCTTGCAAGTGCGCGCGAGGAAAAAAAGCGCGCGCTGATCGACTTGCAGCGCGAGCCTTGTGCGTTATAGTCGGGGCGTGCTCGCGACTGATACACGAACGGTAGTTTCCTGGCGTGCGCGACCGCGCAGCTTCGTCGCGCTCATGGGCCTGTACGAGAGCAACTACATCCGCCTCGGCTGGCTCGCCGGCGACGTGCGCGCACTCGCCGGCAGTCACCGCTCCTGCGTCGCCACGGACTGTGACCTCGTTCTCAGCGTGACCGAGCGCTCCCCGTACACCAGCACCGTATGCCTCACCTACCTGCTCCCGGGGGCCGACGGGGCGACGCCATATCCCGACATGCGCGTGCGCATCTACCACGATGCGCACCTGGTGGAGGCCCAGCAATGGGCGGACGCTCACACTCAGCCGCTGCTGCAGGCCCTGCGCAGCCGTGCGGAGCGTGAACTGGATCAGCGCTGGGCGCGCAACGTGATGTTAAATAAATGGCTGGAATACTGCGTGGAGCGGGGCCATCGCTTCTCAGCCAGCACGGGGACCGACACCGGCGCATGAGGAGGGGCGGTCCGCCGCCACACTTCTCATGAAGGCGCTGCGACAACTCGGATTCCTCAAACTCAGCCTGCGCCCGGAACGCCCGCCACCCGCCGAAGATCACCGGGTGCTCGAGCTGTTCCGCAACCGCGCGGAGCTGAAGAAGGCCTACGGCGGGCTGCAGGAGGAGACCTTCCGCCTCAAGGACCTCATCAAGCAGCAGGAGGGCGCCACGCAGCGCGTGCAGGAGATGCTCTCCACGCTCGAGGGGCGCCTCGCCAACCCGCAGACCGCCTACGGCGCGCTGGTGTTCTACCAGCTGCGGCGGCTGTGGCAGGACGGCCACGAGCTGCTGAAACAGTTCGTCGCCGACCTCGTGAAGCAGCAGGAGGAGCGCGAGCGGCGGGTGCATCTCGCGCAGCACAACCGCTCGCAGTTCTCACGCCGCGCCGGCGCCCAGAAACAGCTCGAGGCGGCACAGAAGCAGGTGGCCGCCGCGGGCGCTCACCTCGCGGAGCTCGAGGGCGAGCGCACGCGCCTGACGCGCTTCTGGCACTACTTCAAGCGCCGCTCGCTCGAGCGGCGCATCCACGGCGCCCAGGCCGAGGTGGACGAGGCGCGCACCGCGCTCGGGCAGGCGCAGGTGACGCTCGAGGAAATCGCCCGCGAGAGCGCGCCGGCGTTTCCGGGCCTGTCGCTGCAGGCGCGCCGCGCCATCAACCTCGCCGCCATCGCCTACGCCGAGGTGCTGTGCCTGCGCGTTGCGAGCCTGAAGACCCCGCTCGTCAGCATGGCGCACCAGGCCACCGGGCAGCGCGAGGTGGGCGAGGGCTACGGCACGGCGCAGGAGTGCGTGCTGCTCATGGGGCAGATCGCACGCGCGCAGAAGCTGATCGCCGGCAAGGCCGGGCTCGCCGAGGAGATCCGCGCGCGCACCGAGCGGCTGCGGCGCGTGGCGCGCTATCGCACGGCGAACGACGGCTCGCCGCTCTCGGACTCGATCGCGCTCTCCGAGGGAGACATCATGCAGCTCGCGCCGCTCGGCGCGGACGCGCAGCGCCTGCCGAACGTGCTCGGCGAGGACACCTGGGACCTGTTCAGGGTACTGCTGCGCTGACAGCGCGGCCGGTGGGTCGCCTGGCCCGCTTCAGCCGCTGCGTGCGGTCTTCTGCTGCGGCTGCGGCGGCTGCTGCGACGGCGGGCGCGCCCCGCTCACCACGTCCGCCATCACCTGGCTCGCCTGGTCGAGGACCACATCCACCGTGTCCTTGGCCTTGTCGAGCTCCTCGACGCTCTTGTACGGCGGCAGGTTCTTGGCCGCGCGCCGCGCGTTCTCGCGATCGAGGCGCTCCTTGTCGAGCCGGGCACGTTCCTCGCGCCGTACCTTGAGGTTGAGCGACACGCTCTTCTGCTCGCGCGCGGAGTCGAGGGCGGCGATGTCGGAGACCAGCCAGCGGTAGTCCGGATCGTGCTGGGCGCGCGCGTCCTCTTCCATGGCGAGCGCGGCCACGGGAGGTGCGGTCGCGACGCTGCCGCTGGTCTTGAAGGGCACGCCGGCGATGCGATCCCACGGCAGCGCGGAATCGAGCGCGCTTTCGCCGACCTCCTTGGTGTCGATCGCCGAGGCGAGCGGTACGTCCGGCTCGACGCCGCGGTGCTGGGTGCTCTCACCGGTGACGCGGTAGAACTTGCCGATGGTGACCGTGAGCTGCCCGTTGGTCGGCTTGGAGGAGAAGCGGTCGAGGGGCATCAGGCTCTGCACCGTGCCCTTGCCGAAGGTGGTCTGGCCGATGATGAGCCCGCGGTGGTAGTCCTGGATGGCGCCGGCGAAGATCTCGGAGGCGGAGGCACTCAGGCGATCGACCAGCACTGCGAGCGGGCCGTCGT
>Ga0335083_10000728_pt1 | contig 47772 bp, 43 predicted proteins | sample Lox_Sample_42_FD_206716 | JGI IMG/M metagenome (GOLD analysis project Ga0335083, IMG submission 206716) | Soil microbial communities from Loxahatchee National Wildlife Refuge, Florida, United States - Lox_Sample_4.2 | ecosystem: Environmental > Terrestrial > Soil > Wetlands | place: USA...
TGGCGATCGGGTCCGCAACGGCATCGGCTCAGTCTTCGCCCACGCCCCGGAACGATCAGCTGCGCTCGTTCGTGTGCCAGAAGGCGCTCGACCCGCCGGCCCGCGCGGTGTCGGTGCAGGCCGTGATGCGGCCGGTCGCCGGGACGTCGAAGATGCAGATGAAGTTCCAGCTGATGCGCCAGAACAAGCCACACGCGCGCTTCGTGGCCGTCAAGGGACGGGGGCTGGGCAGCTGGATATCGCCCAGCGATCCGACTCTCGGCCAACGGTCCGGCGACGTATGGATCCTCAATCATCCGGTCGTCAATCTGGCGGCCCCCGCCACGTACAAGTTCAAGGTCACGTTCGAGTGGATCGGGGCTCAGGGTCAGACGCTCGACACCGAAACGCAGGCGAGTCCCCCGTGCTATCAGCCCGAGTTGCGGGCGGACCTCCTCGTGCGCTCGCTGACGGTCACGCCGATCACCTCGGGCGCAGCGGCAGGCCAATGGGCCTACACCGCCCAGATCGCCAACCGAGGACTGAGCGGAGCGGGACCGGTCGAGGTCGTGTTCACCTCCGGCAACGGCGCTCCGGTACCCGCGACGGTCGCGTGGGTCGGGGCGAGGTCGTCGGCGCGCCAGCGGTTCGCGGCGGCGCCTTGCACGGCCGGGACCCCGCTGACCGTGACCGTCGACCCGACGCATAGCATCGACGAGTACGACTTCGCGAACAACGCGCTGACGATGGAGTGCCCGGCCACGCCGTCGAGCTAACGCATCGCCCGCGGCCGACCGATACATAGGCGAGTGCGGACCTCAGGCGGCCGCTAAACTCGAACGTGAAATGAAGACCGGAGTTCACCCCGAATATCAAGATGCGCATGTGCGCTGCACGTGCGGCAACGAGTTCATGACCCGTTCGACGAAGCCGGAGATCCACGTCGAGATCTGCTCCGCCTGCCATCCGTTCTACACGGGCCGGCAGAAGCTGGTCGACACCGGCGGACGGGTCGAGCGCTTCCAGCGGCGGGTCGCCAAGGGCCGGCGCGCCGCACGCGCGACCGCGCCTGCGGGCTCGTAGCCGGCGGCGGCGTCTCATGAGCGCGGCCGCCGTCCAGGAGGGGCGCCTGACGGCGTCGCGCGACGCCCCGTTGGGGGGTCAGGCCGTGCTCGAAGGCGTGATGATGCGTGGCGTCAACACGTGGGCGGTGGCCGTCCGCAAGCCGCCCGAGGAACAGCGCGAGCTCGGCGACATCGCCATCCAGACGTTCCCGATCGAGTCATGGAACCGGCGCAAGCGGGTCTACCGCTGGCCGGTGATCCGCGGCGTGGTCGCACTCGTCGAGTCGCTCGCGATCGGAATTCGTGCACTCGGGATCTCGGCCAACGCGCAGCTCCCGGGGGAGGAGCAGGAGATCTCGGGAGGCGCCTGGATCGGTACCGTGGCCGTCGCCGCCATCTTTGCGATCGGGCTTTTCTTCGTCGTGCCGGTCGGGGTCACCAGCCTCGTCAAGCACCAGCTCGGATCCTCGGTGGCGTTCTGGGCCGTCGAGGGGGTGCTGCGCACCGCGATCTTCCTCGGCTACCTGCTGCTGCTCTCGCGCGTGAAGGACTTGAGGCGCGTGTTCGAGTACCACGGCGCCGAGCACAAGGTGATCTCCTGTTACGAGGCCTCGGACGAGCTGACTCCCGAGCGCGCCAAGCTCTACTCGCGATTCCACCCCCGTTGCGGCACCAGCTTCCTGCTGATCGTGATGATCATGGCGATCTTCGTGTTCGCTCCGATCGGGTTGCCGGCGTGGTGGATCCTCGTGATCACCCGGATCGTCGGCGTGCCGCTGATCGCCGGCCTGTCGTTCGAGGTGATCAAGTGGGCGGGCCGCAACCGGCGGCGCGGCTGGGTGCGCGCGATCATGTATCCGGGCATGCAGCTCCAGCGCCTGACCACGGCCGAGCCCGACCTCGACCAACTGGCGGTCTCGATCGCCTCGCTGAAGGCCGTGCTGGCAAAGCAGGAAGGCGTGGACGTCTCGCCCGAGGATCTTGTAGGTCTCGAAGTCGTCGCGTAGCGTCCCGGCCGCATGCCCGCGGACCGTTCAGTCAGGGTTGTGATCGTGGGCGCGGGCATCGGCGGCATCGCGGCGGCGATCGAGCTGCGCCGGCACGGCTTCGACGACGTGACGGTGCTCGAGCGGGGCTCGCGGCTGGGCGGCACGTGGCACTACAACGACTACCCGGGGTGCGCGTGCGACGTCCCGAGCCACCTGTACTCGTTCTCATTCGCGCAGCGGCGTGACTGGTCGCGGCTGTGCTCGCCCCAGGTGGAGATCCTCGAGTATCTGACCGCGGTGGCACGTAATCAGGGGGTGGACTCGCTGGTCGAGTACGGAGCCGATGTCTCCTCGTGCGAGTGGGACGGCAGCTGGACGGTGTCGTGCTCGGACGGGCGCGTCTGGAAGGCGGACGCGCTGCTGATCGCCACCGGCCAGCTGCACCAACCGGCGATCCCGGCGATCCCGGGTCGTTTCGACGGGCGCAGCTTTCACTCCTCGCGGTGGGACCACTCCTTGGACCTGCGCGGCAAGCGAGTGGCGGTGATCGGAACCGGCGCCAGCGCCGTCCAGTTCGTCCCCCGGGTCGCCGGCCAGGTGGAGCGGCTGTACGTGTTCCAGCGGACGGGCAACTGGTTCTGGCCCCGGGCAATCGGCCGTACCCGGCATGGCTGCGGACGCTCATGCGGCGTGTACCGGCGGTGCAGGCGGGGATTCTGTTTAGCTCGCACTACCTGCCTGCCCTTCAGCGGCCGAATGTCGAACTGGTGCCCGAGCCGATCGCACGGTTCGAGCCGGCGGGCGTGGTCACCGCGGATGGCGTTCTGCGCGATGTCGATTGCGTGATCTACGGCACGGGGTTCAAGACGACGTCGTTCATGCTCCCGATGCGGGTCGTCGGGGCTGGCGGCCGCACGTTGTCGGACGCGTGGGTCGATGGCGCGCACGCCCACTTCGGCATGTGCGTGCCCGGATTCCCCTCGCTGTTCCTGGTTTACGGGCCGAACACCAACACCTCCGGGGGGTCGATCATCGCCTACGAGGAAGCGCAGGTCTCCTATGTCCGGCAGGCGCTGGCGTTGGTGCGCGCCCGCGGCGCCACGGCGATCGAGGTGCGGCCCGAGGTGGAGGCCGCCAGCGATCGCGAGGTCCAGTCCCGGTTCGTCGGCACCGCCTGGACCGAGTGCGACTCGTGGTATCGCGACGACAACGGTCGAATCGTGACCAACTGGCCGGGCTACATGGACGAGTACGTCCGTCGCGTCCGTGTGCTGGACCCCAGCGAGTACGAGTTCGCGGGCCTACACTCGGTTGGACATGATCGATGAACTCGTCTCACAGATCGAGGCTCGGTTCGCCGAGCTCCAGGAGGAGCTGTCCGACCCGGAGGTGATCGGCGACCGCGCCCGGTTCACGGCCGCGAGCCGCGCCTACCGCGAGCTCGAGCCGGCCGCTCGCCTCGCCGCCGAATACCGCCGGGCCGCGGACGACGCCGAGGGCGCCCGAGAGCTGCTCGCCGAGGACGGCGACGACCCCGAGCTGCGCGCGCTGCTCGAGTCCTCGCGGGCGCGCCTGGACGAGCTCGAGGACGAGATCCGGCTGGTCATGGTTGAGCGTGACCCGAACGACGACAAGAACGTGATCGTCGAGATCCGCCCTGGCGCGGGCGGCGACGAGGCCGGGCTCTGGGCCGGGGACCTGTACCGGATGCTCACCCGCTACGCCGAGCGGCTCGGGTTCCAAACCGAGCCACTCTCGATCGGCGATGGCACGTACACGTTCGCGATCAAGGGGGACGGCGCGTACTCGGTGTTCAAGTTCGAGGGCGGCACGCATCGTGTGCAGCGAGTCCCTGAGACCGAGTCCCAGGGGCGCATCCACACTTCGACGGCGACCGTCGCGGTGCTCCCCGAAGCCGAGGAAGTCGAGGTCGATATCGACCCTGGGGACCTGCAAATCGACGTGTACCGCAGCTCCGGACCGGGTGGCCAGTCGGTCAACACGACCGACTCGGCGGTGCGCATCACCCACAAGCCGTCGGGGATCGTCGTCTCGATGCAGGACGAGAAGTCCCAGCTTCAGAACCGCGAGCGCGCGATGCGCGTGCTCCGGGCGCGGCTGTACGAACGCGCGCTGGCCGAGCAGCAGGCCGAGGTCGCCGCGTCGCGCGCGGCGCAGGTCGGGACCGGCGAGCGGGCGGAGAAGATCCGTACCTACAACTACGGCGAGCGCAGGGTCAAGGACCATCGGATCAACCTGCTCGTCCACAACCTCGACGCGATCCTGATGGGCGAGCTCGACGAACTGACGGCCGCGCTCCAGGACGACGAGAAGCGCCGGCGGCTCGAGGAGAAGGCCGTTGCCTGAGGCCGTGGTCGGCACCGGTAAATCGGTCTCGCGGGCGCTGTCGGACGCGACCGCGGCGCTGGCCGCGGCAGGCTGCGACACGCCGCGCCTCGACGCCGAAGTGCTGCTGTCGTTCGTGCTCGGGGTCGGGCGCGAGCGGCTCGTGATCGATGCCGGCAGCGAGCTCGACGGTCAGACGCTCGCGGGGTTCGCGGCGGTGGTGGCGCGGCGCGAGGCGCGGGAGCCCGTCGCGTACATCCTCGGGCGCAAGCCCTTTCGCCGGATCTCGGTGGTGGTCGACCGGCGGGTGCTGATCCCGCGGCCCGAGACCGAGCTGCTCGTCGAGGTCGCTTTGTCGCTGGGTCGCGGCGCTCGGGTCGCGGATGTCGGGACCGGCAGCGGCGCGGTGGCGCTCGCCCTGAAGGAGGAGCGGCCCGACCTGTCTGTCGTCGGCGTCGACGTGAGCGCCGACGCGCTCGAGGTGGCTCGCGCGAACGCTGCCGAGCTCGGCCTCGACGTGGAGTTCATACGCGCGGACCTGCTCGAAGGGGTCACCCGGCGGTTCGACGCGGTGGTGTCAAATCTCCCGTACGTGGCCGAGGGATCCGCGCTCCCGCCCGAGATCGAGCTCTACGAGCCGCCGCTGGCGCTGTTCGGCGGACCCGACGGGATGGACATGGTCCGGCGCCTGCTGCCGATGGTGGCGGATGTTCCGCTGATCGCGCTCGAGGTCGGCTTGGGCGAGGCCGTCGCCTCCCTCGTTGCCGATGCCGGCTTTTCGTCGGTCGAAATCCTGCGAGATCTCGCCGGCCACGAACGGGTGGTCGTCGGCCGCCGGTGAGCGACGCCGAGGCGTTCGAGCGCTGCCTCGCCGTCGGGGGCGTCGTTCTGTTCCCCGCGGACACCGTGTACGGGCTGGGGTGCGACCCGCACGATCGGTTCGCGGTCGAGCGCCTCTATCTGCTCAAGCGGCGAACGCTGGATAAACCCTCGGCGGTCATGTTCTTTTCCTTGGACCGGGCGTTCGAGGCGGTGCCCGAGATCGGGGAGCGGACGCGGGGCGCGATGGCCCGGTTGATGCCCGGCGGCGTGACCGTGCTCCTGCCGAACCCATCGGGGCGATTTGCATTGGCGTGCGGAGGTGATCTAGGGACGCTGGGTATCCGGGTGCCTCTCGTCCCCGCGCTGGCCGGCGTTCGCCGGCCCGTGCTCCAGTCGAGCGCGAATCGCGCGGGCGGCGCTGATCCGAGGACGCTCGACGAGGTCCCGACACTGCTGCGCGCGGCGGTCGACCTGGTGATCGACGGGGGCGAGCTGCCCGGAACCCCCTCGACCGTGGTCGACCTGCGTCGCTACGAGGTCGACGGTGAGTGGCGGGTGATCCGGGAGGGCGCCGTCGCGGAGCGCGAGCTGACCGAAGCGCTCCACTGGCAGTACCACTTCGACGCGGCCAGTTATGCGGCCGAGATCCGGGCGGACCTGCCCGCGTACGACTCGCTTCAGGATGAGGTGGCCGGCGCGAGCGGATCCGGAGCACGGCGGATCCTCGAGCTCGGGACCGGCACGGGGGAGACGGCCCGGCGGCTCCTGGCGCGCCACCCAGGGGCGTTGCTGGTAGGCATCGACGAGAACGAGCAGATGCTCGCGGTGGCGGGCGAGTCGTTGCCCGCTTCGCGGGTCTCGTTGCTCGAGGCCCGGATCGAGGATCCGCTCCCTCCCGGTCCGTTTGACCTGGTCGCCACCGCGCTGTGCGTGCACCATCTCGACGGCATGGCGAAGGCCGAGCTGTTCGGGCGGGTGCACGATGCGCTCGCGCCGGACGGGTTGTTCGTGATGGGCGACGTGGTCGTGCCGGTCGACCCCGCGGCTGCGACGACGCCACTGACGCCCGGGTACGACCGGCCGAGCCCGCTGGCCGACCAGCTGCGGTGGTTGACCGAGGCGGGACTCGAGCCGCGGGTGGCGTGGGAGCAGGGCGATTTGGCAGTGGTTGCGGCGCGGCGAATCTGACAACAACACTGACCGTTTCCGTTGCTAGGCTCGTAACTTCGTGAGCGCCGCCGATCTGCCTGCCGATTTCTTCAACCGGCCACTGGCCGAGGTCGATCCGGAGATCGCCGAGGTGCTCGCATTGGAGCTGGAGCGCCAGCAGCGGACGCTCGAAATGATCGCGTCCGAGAACTTCGTCCCGATGGCGGTTTTGGAGTGCCAGGGGTCGGTGTTGACGAATAAGTACGCGGAGGGATATCCCGGCAAGCGGTATTACGGCGGGTGCGAGTACGTCGACATCGCCGAGTCGTTGGCGATTCGCCGGGCCGTGGAGTTGTTCGGGGCCGAGCATGCGAACGTCCAGCCGCATTCGGGCGCGCAGGCGAACATCGCCGTCTACCACGCGCTGCTGAACCCCGGTGACACCGTGATGGGGTTGGAGCTGGCGCACGGCGGCCATCTCACGCACGGCATGCGGATCAACGTGTCGGGCCGCCTGTATGACATCGCGCCATATCACGTGGATCGTGAGTCGGGCCGGATCGACATGGACGAGGTCGAGCGGATCGCCTTGGAACGTCGGCCCAAGTTGATCCTCGCGGGGTGGTCGGCGTACCCGCGCTTCTTGGATTTCGAGCGGTTCCGCGCGATCGCGGATGAGGTGGGTGCGCACCTGGTCGTGGACATGGCGCACTTCGCGGGCCTGGTCGCCGCGGGGCTGCACCCGAGCCCGATCCCATACGCCGATGTCGTCACCACCACGATCCACAAGACGATCGGCGGCGGCCGCGGCGGGATGATCCTGTGCACCGAGGAGCTCGCCAAGCGGATCGACTCCGCGGTATTCCCGGGGCAGCAGGGAGGGCCTTTGGAGCACGTGATCGCGGGCAAGGCGGTGGCGCTGCGGATCGCCCAGTCCGAGGCGTTCCGGGAGCGCCAGGAGCGGACCGTCGCCGGTGCCCGCGCGGTCGCGGCGGAATTGTTGGGTGCCGGCGGTGGTGTGAGCGTGCTGACCGGCGGGACCGACGTGCACCTGGTCTTGTGCGATCTCCGCGAGTCGGAGCTCGACGGCAAGCAGGCCGAGGATCGGCTGGCGTCGGTCGGGATTACCGTCAACCGCAACGCGGTCCCGTTCGACCCCCGTCCGCCGGCCGTCTCGAGCGGACTGCGGATCGGGACGCCGGCGCTCGCCACCCGCGGGCTTCAGCTCGACGACTTCATCGAGGTCGGGACGATCATCGCCGAGGCGCTGGTGTCCGACGATTTCGAGCAGCGCCAGTCCGAACTGGTGGAGCGGACGGCGGCGATCGCCGATCGCTATCCGCTGTACGCGCGCGTCGGCGCAGCCGCGATCGTCTGAGCTACTCGAACGCGGCGACGGTCGCGAGGATCACGAATGTCGCCACGAGCGCGACTCCCTCGAATACCGTCGCCTCGCCGTCGCCCGTGATCTGCCAGACGATGATCGCGGTTCCGATCAGCGCGCCTATGTAGACCGGGGCAAGACCGAACGTCAGCGTGGTCGCCGTCAGCAACGACACCAGCACCAACAGCGGGTACAGGAAGGCGGCGATCTGCGCAACGGAGTTCTTGACCACGGAGATCGCAAGGTCGGCCTGACCCTTGGCGGCGAGCACGATTCCGGCGACGTTCTCGACCGCGTTGCCGGCGATGGCCACGATCACCAGGCCGGCGAACGCCTGCGAGATGCCGAGCGTGTGAATCGTCGGCTGGAGCGCGTGTACGAACCAGTCCGACACGAACGCCGACGCCGTCCCCGCGATCACGAGCAGCGTGACGCTCGTGGCCAGTCCGAGCCGCGGCGGCCCGGCCTCCTCGCTGACGCCGCTCTGTGAGGTCAGGTACTGGCGCAACCAGGTCGCGTACACGATCAGAATCGACACCGCTCCGATGATCGAGATCGTCCTGGCGTGGTGGCTCGCGCTATCGCCCGAGGAGTGCGTCAGCCCGATCAGGACGATGATGAACGACGCGACCAGAAGCAGTGTCGCGGTGTCGTTCGGCAGCCGCGGGTTGAACCGCATGACGCCGTCGCGCTGGCGCCTGGCGCCGGCGATGATCACGAGCCCGAGGACGAGGAGCGCATTGACGAGGATCGAGCCGAGGATCGCCGTCTCGGCCACGACTTGCTCGCCGGCCTGCAGCGCGAAGATCACCACGAAGAACTCGGGCAGGTTGCCGACCGTCGACTGCATCAGCCCGGTGGCCGCCGGGCCGAGCCTCCGGCCGACCTGCTCGGTCGACACCGCCACGATCCACGCCATTCCCGCAAGGGCGAGCGTGGCGAGGAGGAACGCAATCACCGCCGAGACGCCATGCGCGTACCGGGCGACGCCCGCCAGGACGGTCACCACCACGATCGCAGCGAGGATCGCGCGCTCGGTCCGCGTGAACCCGGTCGGCTGCTCGTTCGTGCTTCTGGTACTGGCCGCCAGCTAACCCACCCGCTCGAACTCTCCGGTCTCGACCTCGCGCTGGACCCGCTGGTCGATCTCCTGTTCACTGGTGTCCGGCTCGGAGGTTCGGAGCTCTTGGGTACGCCGGCTCTTGAACTTGAGGATCTCGAGGAGGTAGATCAGGTAGACGCTGGCCGCCAGCGCCGCCACCACGATTGCTCCCATCACCAGGATCCAGCCGAGGTGGTACGTACCATGGTGGTTGGAGTACGGCACGAACCTGAGCGCCACCGCGACGGCGGCGAGCATGAGCGTCCAGCCGTACAGGTACGTGACTGTGCGGCGCTGGCTGTAGCCCATCCGCGCCATCCGGTGGTGGAAGTGGTTGGCATCCGCGTCCCAGGGCTTGCGCCTGTACTTCAGCCGCTTGGCGACGACGAAGCCGGTGTCGAGGAACGGCACGGCGAGGACGAACAGAGGCACGATCAGGGCGACGACCGCGCCGGTCTTCACCGACCCGATCACCGCGACCACCCCAAGCAGGTAGCCGAGCAGGTTCGCGCCTGAGTCGCCCATGAACTGGGACGCCGGCGGGAAGTTGTGAAACAGGAAGCCGAGCGCCGCGCCCGCGGTCAGCGCCGCGAGCACGCCGGCACCCGCAATGTGCAGGTCGAAGGCGATGATCGCGAACGCGATCCCGTCGATCGTGCACAGCCCGGCGGCCAGACCGTCGACGCCGTCCGAGAAGTTCACGACGTTCATCAGGCCGACCAACCAGATGACGGTCAGGACGCCACCGGTGTTCGGGAGCTGCAACGTGTGGAGGAACGGGAGTGTGACGTCGGTGACGATCGCCCCGCCCTCGACGGCGATCACCGCGGCGGCGATCTGGCCGAGCAGCTTCCATTGCGGCCTGAGCGGATGGGCGTCGTCGATCGCCCCGACGAGCGTGATCAGGCAGGCGCCACCGAGGATCGCGGCGGTGTGAACGGTGCCGCCGGATCCGGGGGCGGTACCGGCGGTGTGCCGGAGATAGATGGTGCTCGGAAGCCAGAACGCCGAGGCGACCAGCACGCCGGCCAGGATCGCCAGACCTCCGAGCGCGGGAGTGTCGCGCTCGGCCAGACCGCGTTCGCTGGGCTTGACGACCGCGCCGACCCGCCGCGCCAGCCTGCCGGCCAGCGGGGTGAGCAGGGCGGCGATCGTCATCGCCACCAGGAATGCGAACAAGGCGTCCCAGTACCGCATGCCGTTGCGGAAGCATGGCAGGGGAGGAGGACCGGTGTCACATGTTGGCGCTCAGCGCCATTCCGATGCGCACCGTTACGGCGATCGGCTCGTTCGTCAGGTGGCGGTCGGTGACCCGCATGACGCGGATCCCGTTCGCGATCAGGACCTGGTCGCGCTTGCGGTTCTTGTCGAACGCGAGGCGGTGGCCGTGGGCCTGCCAGCCGTCGAATTCGACGACGAGTTTCTGGGCCGGCCAGTACATGTCGGCGACGTAGCCGTTGAGCGGGTAGTTCGTGCGGGGCGTGGGGAGCTGGGCTTGGTCGATCAGTTTGAGGAGTCGTCGTTCGCGCTCGGAGCGGGTGAGGCGGGGGTCTTGGATGAGGGAGCGGATTACCTTCGCGCCCCTGCGGTTCGGCTCGCGAGTAAGGATCGTGTTCAGGGCCCGGTCGGTGACGAGTTCGCGGTAGAGGGCCTCTTGGAAGGCCTGTTCGGTGTCGCGGGCGGACTCGGTGGCGGCTAGGTCGCAGATCGTGCGGGCGATGGACGTGATCTTGAATCCGCGCATGTTGCGGATGTCCTGTCTTGGGAGCCTCGCTACTCGGTGGAGTCTGATCCCGGAGCGCGTGCCCGGGTTCCGCCCCGCCACGGTGACGTCTACGTCGCCGGGGACCTCGGGCAGAAGGTCGAAAAGGCAGGCGGCGGAGCGATGGCTGACCACCGCGTCTGGTTCGCAGGCCAGCACCGCGGCTCGTGCGCGTGCGATCGGGGTCGGTGGCGCCGGACCAAGGAGGTAGACGCCGCGATGTAGCCAGCGCATTCGCCCCGAGCGGGTGCGGTGCGCGATCGCGCCTCGCGTCAATCCGGCGGCGAGCAGCTGGTCGTGGGTGATTACGTTGTCCTGCCGGCCGGCGACCTTCGCGATGACCCTCTCCACAGCGTGCATAACTCGTCAATGGAGCGCCCATCGACTGCTCGTGTCGAGTTGCGCGTGATTATCGTGCGCTACTCGACTGGGTCCCGCGAGGGGCCCTCGAATGTCGTGTTGTGCAGGTGATTCCGGGTCCACGACGCCCAGTATCAGCCCTCGGAGAGCCTCTGACCGCAATCGTGTGCGGATTGGAACGGAGCCGTTCCAGAGTTGTGATAACCCGACCCCCAACGTCGAATCCTGCTATTCTGACGTTTACGTAAGAATCAGATTCGGCCACGAGACGTCCGGAGGAGCATGTCCGCAGTTCAGACCAGTCGCGCCCGCCGCATCGGCGTCCACTCCGGGCATGACTCGTACAAGTGGTGGGCGCTGTCGTGTACCAGCCTCGGGATGTTGCTGGCGACGATCAACTCGGGCACGCTGATCATCGCGCTTCCGGACCTCGAGCGGAGCCTTCACACGAGCCTGCTCGAGCTGGTGTGGGTGATCCTCGTCTACATGATCGCCTCGACCGTGCTCGTTCTGAGCGCGGGCCGACTCTCCGACCAGTTCGGGCGAAAGCAGGCCTACATCGGCGGGTTCGTGCTGTTCGCGTTCGCCTCGCTCGGCGCCGGCTTCGCGGCCAACGGCACGCAGCTGATCCTGTGGCGGATCCTCCAGGGCGTCGGCGGTTCGTTCCTGTTCGCGAACGCCGCCGCGATCGTCACCGACGCGTTCCCGCGCGAGCAGCTTGGGCTGGCCATGGGCACGAACACGATGGTGGCCGCCGTCGGGTTGGTGATCGGGCCGGTGCTCGGTGGCGCCCTGGTGGCGATCTCCTGGCACTGGGTGTTCTGGTTCAACGTGCCGTTCGCGCTCGGAGGAAGCCTCTGGGCGGGGCTGATCCTCCACGAGATCACCGGGCGCTCGGAGGACAGAAGCTTTGACGCGCTCGGGACGATCACGTTCCTGATCGGCCTCACCGGGCTCGTCTACGGCATCTCGAAGGGCGGTCTGTCCGGCTGGAGCGACACGGCGGTGATCGTGAGCCTCGCGGCCGCCGCGATCTTCCTCCCTGGCTTCATCCTCATCGAGAGCCGGGTGAAGTCCCCCATGCTCGACCTGTCGATCTTCAAGAACCGCCTGTTCTCGGCCGCGTCAGCCGCAGCCTTCATGAACGGCCTCGCGCGGTTTGCGCTGATGTTCGTGTTCGTCTTCTACTTCCAGGGCGTCCAGGGGAACTCGCCCATCCTCGCGGGGATCAAGCTCGCGCCGCTGGCGCTCGGGATGCTGATCGCCTCGCCGCTGGCCGGCATCTGGGCCGACCGCCGCGGGTCGCGCGGGATGGCCGTCGCCGGGATGCTCGTCCAGGCGGCCGGACTTGCCCTGATGACGACGCTCCAGCGCGACACCGCCTACCTTGCCCCGTGCACGTACATGTTCATCGTGGGGGTCGGGTCGGGGATGTTCAATTCCCCGAACACGGCCGCGATGATGGGCACCGTTCCCCCGCACCGCCGCGGCATCGCCGCCGGCGCCCGGGTGCTCGTCCAGAACACCGGCGCGGTCATCTCGATCGCGTTTGTGCTCGCGGTCGTCACCTCGAGCGTGCCGAAGACGGTTCTCATCGAGGTGTTCAGCGGCCTGGCCAAACACATCACGAACGCCCAGCTCGTCCCGTTCATGTCGAACATGCACACCGCGCTGTGGTGCCTGTCCGGGATCTCGCTGCTCGGCGCCGCGATCTCCGCGGCGCGCCCGTCGCACATGCAGGCCGAGCAGGAGCTCGCGGCCCAGTCGTCCCCGAGACCACGACCTGAGAAGGTGGCGGCATGACGACCACTGCAAGCAAGCCTCTCCGGATCGGCGAGGTGGCCGAGCTCACCGGCGTGACGCCGCGAACGATCCGCTACTACGAGGAGATCGGCCTGCTCCCCGGCGCCGAGGACCGCGCCCAGGGGCAGCACCGCTCCTACAGCGACGCCGACGTCGAGCGCGTCCGCGAGATCATCCGGCTCCGGGACCTGCTCGGCCTGTCGCTCGATCAGCTCGCGGTCCTACTCGACGCCGAGACCGCGCGGGCGTCGCTTAGACGGGAGCTCGAGCAGACCGAGGATCCGGGCAAGATCAAGACGCTCCTCGAGCAGGCGCTCGGACACATCGGCACCCAGCTCGAGCTGGTACGCATGCGCCGGCAAGCGCTCGGGCAGCTCGAGGAGGAGCTGGTAGCCAAGCGGCGCCGGATCCACAAGCGGCTGTCTGATCTGCCCGAGGAATGAGCGCGGCCAGCGCTCCAGCCGCGGCGCCGGCTGCGGCGCCCATCCGGTCGGCGACCGCGACGCCCGCGACGGGCGTCGACCGCCGTGCGATGACCGTCCTCTCGCTCGGCCACATGTTCACCGACATCGCGCAGGGATCCATTCCGGCGCTGCTCCCGTTCCTGATCGCGAAAGATCACATCAGCATCGCGGCTGCATCCGCGCTCGTACTCGCGGCCACGATCTCCTCCTCGGTGGTGCAGCCGGCGTTCGGGTACATGTCCGACCGCGTCTCGCTGCCCTGGCTCATGCCGCTCGGGCCGGCGCTCGGTGGTCTGGGGGTCGCGCTCGTCGGCTTCGCGCCGACCTACCCCCTTACCTTCGCCGCCGTCCTCCTCAGCGGGCTCGGCGTGGCCGCGTTCCACCCCGAGGGCTCGCGCTTTGCCAACTATGTCTCGGGCGCGCGGCGTGCGAGCGGCATGAGCCGGTTCAGCGTGGGCGGCAACGTCGGCTTCGCGCTCGGCCCGGTCGTGGTGACGCCGCTGTTGATCGCATTCGGTCTCCACGGCACCGCCTTCATCCTGATCCCGACGTGGCTGATGGCCGCGGTCCTTGTCCACGAGCTGCCGCGGCTGAAAACGTTCCGCAAGGACATCGTCGGCGGACGGGTCCAAAGCGGTGAGCACCACGAGGCCTGGGGACCGTTCGCGCTGCTGGCCTCAGTGATTGCGGTGCGGTCGTTCGTGTACTTCGGCCTGGTCACGTTCATCCCGCTCTACTACGTGAACGTCCTGCACACGAGCAAAGCGCTCGGCAGCGTGGCGCTCAGCGCGATGCTGCTGGGCGGGGCCGTCGGGACCCTCACCGGCGGGCCGCTCGCCGACCGGTTCGGCCGGCGCGCCGTGCTGGTCGGCTCGATGCTCGTGATCCCGCCGCTCGTCGTCGGTTTCCTGTTGTCGGGACCCGTCGTGGCGATCGGGTTCGCAGCGCTCGCCGGCGCGGCGACGATCGCGACGTTTGCGGTGACGATCGTGATGGGCCAGGAGTACCTGCCGGGCCGGCTCGGCGTATCCGCGGGCGTGACGATCGGGCTCTCGATCGGGCTCGGCGGGGTCGGAGCCCCGCTGCTCGGGCTGCTCGCCGACGCGCAGGGCCTGACGGCCGTGTTCGAGACGGTCGCGGTCCTCCCGTTCGTGGCGCTGGCGCTGACGCTGGCGCTCCCACGACAGACGCCGCGCGAGAAGGCGGCAGGATTGTCGCCGGCGACGCAGTAACCAACAGGCGCCGTCGCGGTAACTCTCAGCGGGAGGCGCCCCTGCGGCGCGCCAATCGCCGGTGAGCGTTTTCTAACCCTCAGCAGGGGTATGCGCGTTCCGGCGTTTCTATCTCGCATGAGTCTTTCGACACAAGCCTTCACGAAGCGTGTTCCCGCGTTCGCGGCAGTCGCGGCGGCACTGGTCGGTCTCGTCAACATCGCCTCGACGCTGACGCCGAACATCCGGTGGCGCGGCCACCTGCTGCTCGAGTTCGAGCCGGTCGAGGCGATCCGGCTGTTCCACGCGCTGTCACTACCGGCCGGGGCTGCGCTGCTGCTCGTGGCTCCGTACCTGGCCAAGCGCCGCCGGCGCGCGCTGCAGACCGCGGTCGCGCTGATGATCGCGCTGGGACTGTTCGACCTTCTGAAAGGCCTCGACTTCGAGGAGACGATCCTCACGTGGGGGGTCGCGGTCGTGTTGATCCTGAGCCGAAGGGCGTTCACCGTCCGACACGACGCGAACACGCTGCGCTCGGCGGTCTGGCGGGCGCCGTTGCTGGCTCTGCTCGGACTCGCGATCGCGATGTTCGCGGTCTGGACCGGCAGCCATGCGTCATTCCGAACCGTCGCGACCGAGACGTTTGACCTCATCCGCTACCAGCCCGGCCCGATCCACTTCCACCACCACATCCCGATCGGTGTTCACATGCTCGAGCTGGGCACGCTGCTGGTGATCGCCTACGTGATCTTCCGCCCGCTGACCGTGCCGCGAACGCCGCCGAGCCCGGCGGCGCGCCAGGTCGCGTCCGATCTCGTACGTGCCCACGGCGCCGACACGCTCGCGTTCTTCAAGCTGCGCGGCGACGGCCACTACATCTTCAGCGAAGACGGGCAGGCGTTCGTGTCGTACGCAATCGAGAACGGCGTGCTGCTGCTTTCCGGCGATCCGGTGGGGCCACGGGATGCCCTCCCGGCGCTGCTCAAAACCGTTCGCGAGTTCGCCGACGGCCGCGGTCTGAAGCTGGGCGCGCTCGGAGCCAGCGAAGGCATCTGCCCGCTGTACGAGGCCATCGGGCTCCACACGATCTATCTCGGCGACGAGGCGGTCGTCGAGCTCGGCCGGTTCTCGCTCGAAGGCCGCCCGATCCGCAAGGTGCGACAGTCGGTGACCCGTTTGAGCAAGGCGGGCTACGAGGCCGAGCTCCACGAGCTGCGCACGCTCGACCGGGACACGATCGAGCGGGCCGAAGAGGTAGTCGAGCTGGGGCGCCAGGGTGCTCCTGAGCGCGGCTTTTCGATGGCGATGGAATCGCTCCAGGGGAAACATGATCACGACACGCTCGTGGTGCTTGCGCGCGACGAAACCGGCGCGATCCGTGGCGTCCTGCATTTCGTTCCCTGCTACGGCCGTCCGGCGGTGTCGCTGTCGTTCATGCGGCGTGATCCGGCGACGCCCAACGGGCTGACCGAGTTCCTCGTGGTTCGGGCGATCGAATTGCTGCGCGAGCGCGGTCTGGAGGAGCTGTCGCTGAACTTCGCGGCGTTCGCGAAGTGGATGCACAGCCCCGAGAAGCGGCACGAGCGGCTGCTGGGCAAGCTGATCGCGCTCGGCAATCCGTTCTTCCAGATCGAGAGCCTGTACCGCTTCAACGCCAAGTTCTTCCCGCGCTGGGAACCCCGCTTTCTCGTGTACCAGGGGACCTTCGGGCTGCCTCGCGCCGGGATCGCGGCGATGTGGGCCGAAGGCCAGTTGCCCAAGCCGCGCATTGGCCGGGCGCCGGGCGCACGCTGACGTTCAGCGAAGACCGAACAAGTTGGCGACGGGAACGCGGCGCCGTTAATCTACCGCTAACGTTGTCCCCACCGGATTACCTTCACGGTGGGCCCGTCCGCGTACGCACGCGACCAGTTTTCAGCGCGACGGTCCCGTTTGCGTGCCGCTACCCTTCCGGCCCTCTGACCACCATGCTCGGCTCCAACCGCTTCCATCTCGACGACGACGAAAACGGTGATAACGGGTGTCACTGAGCGCTCCAGCCACCTCCGACGGTCACGCGACGTTGCTCGCGTACCTCGACGTGGTCGTGCTCGTCGTGGCGGCACCGATCATGCTGCTGATCGGCGTTCCCGCGGTCGGCTACCTGGTCGGCGCCGGCGCGTGGATCGCGCTGCGCGCGGTTGGAGTGCTGATCGATCGCGCGGTTTCGTCGCTCCGTGATCCGCGAGGCGAGGTGTCGCTCCGGCTCGGGTACCTGCTCGGCCGGCTGTTTCTCCTGGCGATCGCCGTGATCGTCGTCCGGAACAGCGCGGGCCGCGACGATGGGCTCACCGCGCTCCTCGTGATCGTGTTCGCGTTCACGATGCAACTCGTGCTCTCTTTCTTGACCCGCCCGAGGTCCGGACGATGAGCAAGACCCAGAAAGTCCTGCTCTGGTGCTTCGGCGCCTACATCGGCATTTTCGTTCTGCTGGTGCTGATCTATGGCTTTAGCCAGCACAAGAACAACGAGTTCCAGATCCAGAACGAGTTCAAGCTCGTCAACTGGGTGAGCCTTGGGGTTTTCAGCATCAACCGCGCGGTGCTCTACCTATTCATTTCCGCGCTGCTGACGATATTCACGATGGTGTGGATCGCCGGCCGCATGCAACAGCGGCCGAACAAGGTTCAGACCGCGGTTGAGGTGCTGTTCTCGCTGATGCGGAACAACATCACTCGCGGAAACATGCCCGACTCGATGGCGGCCAGGTGGTTCCCGTTCATCGGCACGCTGTTCCTGTTCATCTGGTTTTGCAACCTCGTCGGCTATCTGCCGTTGCCGACGAACACCGAGGAAAAGTTCAATCTGTTCGGCGCCCACATCCCGTCGTTTGCGCTCTATGCCGCGACCGCGAACATCTCCGTGCCGCTGGTACTTGCACTCGTGGTGTTCATCGCCTTCATCGTGGTGGGAATCAGGACGCAGGGCTTCGTCGGATACCTGAAGAGCCTGATCCCGGCGGGGGTTCACGGGCCGATGTTGATCCTGATCTTCCCGATCGAGGTGATCTCGACCTTGATGCGGCTGCTGTCGCTGACCATCCGACTCTGGGCCAACATCTTCGCTGGTCACATCATCCTCCTGTTCTTGGCCGGCGGGCTCGCGGTGATTCTCGGGCTCCAGGCGCTCGGGTGGTTCGCGCTCCCCGCCGGAATCCTCATCTACCTGTTCGAGCTGGGCCTGGTGGCCACACTCCAGGCGTTCATCTTTGCGACCCTGGCGGCGATTTACATCGCCGGCGCTGCCACTCACCACTAATACGACAAGGAGCCCTCTGATGCTTGCTGTTTTCCACCTCATTCCTATCGCGGCCTCCGGGATTACCGCCGGCTTCGGGATCGCCGTCGGCGGCGGTCTGGGCGCGGTCGGCGCCGGCGTGGGCATCGGAATCATCTTCGGCAAGGTGATCGAGGCGGTCACGCGCCAGCCCGAGATGCGCGACGAGATCACCAGCATCCAGTGGCTGGGATTCGCGCTCACCGAAGCCGTGTTCTTCTACGGCCTCGTCGCCGGCCTGCTCTCATACGTGCTCAAGTAGATGGCCGTCGTCTCACATCTCCCCGTCGCCTCCTCGAGCGGCTCGTTCCTGATCACCCCGAACGTCGGGCTGATGATCTGGACGCTGCTGCTGTTCGGCATCTCGATGTACATCCTGTGGAAGCTCGCTTTCCCGCGGATCTCCGAGGCGCTCGACAAGCGCCAGCACGCGATCGAGGAGTCGATCGATCACGCCGAGAAGGTTCGCCGTCAGGCCGACGACTTGCTCGAGGAGTACCGCGAGCGGCTCAGCGAGGCCCGGACGCAGGCCGAGGCGATCCTCGACCGCGCGCGCAAGACCGGCGAGGTGACCGAGCGCAACGCCCAGGAACAGGCCGAGCAGCGGCGCCAGCAGCTCATGGAGCAGACCCGCCGCGAGATCGAGGCCGAGACACGCCGCGCGATCCAGCAGATCCGCAGCGAGGTCGCCGACCTCACCGTGATGGCGACCGAGAAGGTGACCCGCAAGGTGCTCGACGAAGAGGACCAGCGCCGGCTCGTGGAAGACGCCCTCTCAGAGCTCGATTTCAGCATGCTCGCTCCAGAGGACCACCACTAACGTGACGCGCCAAGGGGGTAACACGTAGTGGAAGAGATTGCGGAGGTCTACGCCAGGGCGCTGTTCGAGGTGGCCAAGGAGCACGGCCTGCTCGACGAAGTGCACGATGACCTGACCGAGTTCGCACAGGCGCTCAACGAGAATCGCGAGTTCGCGGTGTTCTTCTTCTCGCCGTACTTCTCGACCGAGGAGAAGAAGGACGGCCTGAAGCGCGCCGTGACCGGCGCCGCGCCGGTGTTCATGAACTTCCTCGAGGCGCTGATCGAGCGCCACCGCATGCCCGCGATCTTCCGGATCAGAGACCGCTACCAGGTGATGTGGGAGGCCGAGCGCGAGCTGTTGCCGGTGCAGCTGACCAGCGCGATCGCGCTCGACCAGTCCACCGTCAGGAGCATCGGGGACCGGATCGGGGAGCAGACAAAACGGACGGTCGAGCTCTCGAGCAAGGTCGATCCCGACATCCTCGGCGGGATCGTGTTGCGCGTGGGCAATGTCATCCTCGACGCGTCGATCCGGAACCGGCTGGAACAACTTCGAAAGCAAGTCGCGCGGGCGTAGATGCGCTCGTCCGCCAAGGAGTCATGAATGCAGATCAAGCCTGACGAGATCACCTCAATCCTCAAGGATCGGATCGAAGGACTCGACACCTCCAGCGCCGAGCTGACAGAGGTTGGAACGGTGCTGTCGGTGGCGGACGGCATCTGCAGGATCCACGGGCTCGAGAACTGCATGTCGTTCGAGATGCTCGAGCTGCCGCACGACGTCACCGGGCTGGCCCTCAACCTCGAGTCCGACAATGTCGGCGCGGTGCTGTTCGGCGAGTGGGTGAAGATCGTCGAGGGGGACACGGTCAAGCGCACGGGCCGCCTGCTCGAGATTCCCGTCGGCGAGGGGCTGCTCGGGCGGATCGTCGACCCGCTCGGCAACCCGCTCGACGGCAAGGGCCATGTCGAGACCACTGAGACCCGGCCGTCGGAGTTCAAGGCACCTGGCGTCGTGCAGCGCCAGCCCGTGAAGGAGCCGATGCTGACCGGGCTCAAGGCGGTGGACTCGATGATCCCGATCGGCCGCGGTCAGCGCGAGCTGATCATCGGCGACCGCCAGACGGGCAAGACCGCGATCGCGGTCGACGCGATCATCAACAACAAAGATCGCGACCTCATGTGCGTGTACGTGGCCATCGGCCAGCGGAAGTCGACGGTCGTCGCCCTGGCCAAGACGCTCGAAGACGCCGGCGCCCTCGACAACACGATCATCGTGATGGCCTCCGCTGACGAGGCCGCGCCGATCAAGTTCCTGGCCCCGTACGCCGGCTGCGCGATGGGCGAGCACTTCCTCTACAACGGGAAGGCGGCTCTCGTCGTCTACGACGACCTGACCAAGCACGCGGTCGCCTACCGCCAGATGTCCCTGCTACTGCGCCGGCCGCCGGGACGCGAGGCGTACCCCGGCGACGTGTTCTATCTGCATTCGCGGTTGCTCGAGCGAGCGGTCAAGCTCAACGACGACCTCGGCGCCGGCTCGCTGACCGCGCTGCCGGTGATCGAGACCCAGGCGGGCGACGTGTCCGCCTACGTCCCGACGAACGTGATCTCGATCACCGACGGTCAGATCTATCTCGAGCCGGGCCTGTTCAACTCCGGCGTCCGGCCGGCGATCAACGTTGGGATCTCGGTCTCGCGGGTCGGCGGCAACGCCCAGATCAACCCGATGCGCAAGGTGGCCGGCCGCCTGAAGCTCGAGCTCTCGCAGTACCGCGAGCTCGAAGCGTTTTCTCAGTTCGGATCCGAGCTCGACCCCGCGACGCAGCGGACGCTCGCCCGCGGCGAGCGGCTGGTGAAGACGCTCAACCAGCCCGAGCGCCATCCGATGCCGGTCGAAGACCAGGTGATCCAGGTGTACGCGGCCACCAACGGCTACCTGGACCGGATCGTGGTCGAGAAGGTCGACCGCTTCCTGGCCGAGCTCACCGAGTCGACGCGCGCCAATCAGCCCGATCTGCTCGAGAAGATCGCCGCAGGGGACTGGAGTGATGAGACCCAGAAGGCGGTCGAAACGGCGGTGTCGAAGTTCGCCGAGGACTTCGGCTTCGACCTCGACGAGGAGGGCCACCCGATCGATGAGGAAGCCCCGGAGTTGTCGCGCAGTGCGCGGCGCGAGAGCGAGAACGGCCAAGAGGAGCAGGCCCAGGCGGCCTGAGCTGGACCAATGCCACAGTCGCAGCGTGACGTTCGCAACCGCATCGGTGCGGTCAAGAACATCCAGAAGATCGCTCGTGCGCTCGAGCTCGTCGCCGCCGCCCGTCTGCGGCGCGCCGAGCAGCGGATCGAGGCGCTGCGGCCGTACGCGAACGCGATCCGCCGGATGACCCGCCAAGCCGCCGAGGCCGCGGGACACGTGCCGAGCCTGCCGATCCTCGAGGAGCACGAGCAGGTGTCGAAGGTGGGGCTGCTCCTGATCGCGGGCGACCGCGGCCTTGCCGGTGCCTTCAACTCGAACATCGTCCGCGCCGGCGTGGCGGCGGGACGCGAGCACGAAGGGGAGGGGCACACGCCGGTCTTTTTCGCGTCCGGGCGACGTCCCGCGACGTCGCTGACGTTCCGCGGGTTGGAGCCGGCCGAGAGCTTCACGGGCTTCACCGACCGTCCCGCCTACGCCGATGCCCGACGAATCGCCGATCGGCTGATGGCCGCGTACATCGACGACGAGGTCGACCAGGTCGAGATCATCTACAACGGATATATCTCGCCCGTATCTCAGGTGGTCCGGCGCGAGACGCTGCTGCCGCTCCAGCAGGCGACGTTGCTCGACGAGGAGTCCGACTCGGAGGAGAGCGATTCCTCGGACGAGCAGTCCGCGCCGCACGCGCTCGTCGACTACGAGCCCGATCCGGAGGAGATTCTCAAGCGCCTCGTGCCGGATTACGTGGAGATCTCGATCTACCGGGCCTTGCTCGAGTCGACCGCATCGGAGCACGGCGCCCGGATGACCGCGATGCGCAACGCATCCGACAACGCAAGCGATCTGATCAAGAACTTGACGCTCGAGATGAACCGGGCCCGCCAGGCCGAGATCACCCAGGAGATTCTGGAGGTCGTGGCGGGAGCAGAAGGGCTGTCCGGGTAGACCTACACTGGAGAAGCTATGTCAGTAGCAGAAGAACAGCGCAGCGAAGCCTCAGAGGGCGAGCCCGACAAGAAGAACACCGGGCGTATCGAGGAAGTCCAGGGCGTCGTGATCGAGGCCGTGTTCCCCGACAAGCTGCCGGAGATCAACCACGCGATCCTCGTGCGCCGTCCCGGGGTCGCGCGCGAGGAGGAGGCGCTCGACCTCGCCGCCGAAGAGGACCCGTGGCTCGTGTGTGAGGTGCAGCAGCACCTCGGCGACGATCGCGTACGCGCGGTCGCGATGGACACGACCGACGGACTGGCCCGCGGCGTTGAGGTCATCGATAGCGGGGCGCCAATCACCGTGCCGGTCGGAGACATCACGCTCGGGCGGATCTTCAACCTGCTCGGCGACCCCATCGACCTCGGCGCGCCGCTTCCCGACGGCGTCAAGCGCTGGCCGATCCACCGCGAGGCGCCGACCGTCGAAGACCTGACCCCGACCGCGGAGATGTTCGAGACCGGCATCAAGGTCATCGACCTGCTCGCCCCCTACGCCAAGGGCGGCAAGGTCGGTCTGTTCGGCGGCGCCGGCGTGGGCAAGACCGTGATCATCCAGGAGCTGATCCGCAACCTCGCCGAGGAGCACAAGGGCCTCTCGGCGTTCTGTGGCGTCGGCGAGCGCTCGCGCGAGGGCAACGACCTGTGGCTCGAGATGAAGGAATCGGGCGTGCTCGAGAAGACCATGCTCGTGTTCGGCCAGATGAACGAGCCGCCCGGAGCCCGCATGCGGGTCGCGCTGTCCGGCCTGACGATGGCTGAGTACTTCCGCGACGAAGAGCACCAGGACGTGCTGCTGTTCATCGACAACATCTTCCGGTTCGTCCAGGCCGGCTCCGAGGTGTCCGCTCTCCTCGGCCGCATGCCGTCCCAGGTCGGCTACCAGCCCACGCTCGAGTCCGAGATGGGCGAGCTCCAGGAGCGCATCACCTCGACCAAGGAGGGGTCGGTCACCTCGATCCAAGCGATCTACGTCCCCGCCGACGACCTCACCGACCCGGCGCCGGCGTCGGTGTTCGCGCATCTGAACGCGACCACGACGCTGTCGCGGTCGATCGCGGAGAAGGGCATTTACCCGGCGGTCGACCCGCTCGACTCGACATCGACGATCCTGAAGGCCGAGATCGTCGGCGAGGAGCACTTCGACGTCGCCAACGAGGTCAAGCAGGTGCTCCAGCGATACCGCGAGCTCCAGGACATCATCGCGATCCTGGGGATCGACGAGCTCTCCGACGAGGACAGGCTCACGGTCAACCGGGCTCGGAAGATCGAGCGATTCCTGTCGCAGCCGTTCCATGTCGCCGAGCAGTTCACGGGCACGCCGGGCGTGTACGTGCCGATCGCCGAGTCGATCCGCGGGTTCAAGGAGATCCTCGAGGGCAAGCACGACGATCTCCCCGAGCGTGCGTTCTTCCTGAAGGGCACGATCGACGACGTCGTGCGCGACGCGGGCGGTGGCGAGGAGGCCGAGTCTGAGTCCAACGAGGAGTCGAACGAGGGCGAGGACGAGAAGGCCGAGGCGAAGCTCGATGCGGACGAGGCCCAGGCCGAGACCGACGAGGCCAAAGACGACGAGGAGTAGCGCCCGGTGGCGCACGCCAAATTCCGCGCCGAGGTCCTGACGCCCGAGGGCGAGGTGTTCAACGACGAGGTCGAGCTCGTCTCGACGAAGACGGCGGTGGGATCGATCGGCATCCTCGCCCACCACGAGCCGGTGCTGGCGATGCTCGATCCGACCGAGCTACGGCTGTACAAGACCGAATCGGAGGTCGTTCGGTTTGCTCAGGCTGAGGGCTACCTGCAGATGGCCGACAACCACTTGCTGATCCTCGTCGAGGAGGCCGTGGCGCCCGGTGACCTCGACGCCGGCAGCCTCCGCGAACGCCTGCAGCAGGCCGAACGCGAGCTCGAATCTGCCGGCGACGACACCGAAAAACGGCGAGTCGCCGAACGGGATAAGGCTCGGTTGGAGCAGTTCTTGAAGATTGCCGACGGTTGAGCCTCAGGGGCCGGAATGCGGCCACCCGTCGCCTCTCCGCTTATCCTCCTTTGTTCATGCTTGACGAGTTGGTACTCGCCGAGCGGCTGATCTCCTACGACACGTCCCGGCCCGAGGAGATCGTCGCCGCGGCAGGATTCGTGAAGGGATGGCTCGAATCCCGCGACATCGAGGTGCGTCACCACGATCACAACGGGCTGCCCGTGCTGGTGGCGGAAGTCGGGCCCACCGATGACGGGCTCGAGCACCCATGCGTCGTGTTCCACGGCCATCTCGACGTCGTGCCCGGCCGGCCCGAGCAGTTCGCGCCGCGAGTCGAAGACGACCGGTTGATCGGCCGCGGGGCCTACGACATGAAGGGCGGTCTGGCGGCGATGATGTGCGCGCTCAAGGACCTCGAGCCGCAGGGACGCGTGCGGGTCAGGCTGATCTGCGTCCCGGACGAGGAATCGGAGGAGATCGAGGACCGCTCAACCGACGCCGTCGTCGCCCGCGGGCTAGGTGGCGACTTCGCGATCACCGGCGAGCCCACGAACCTGCACATCGGGGTGGAGGCCAAGGGCGTGCTGGCGATGATTATCGAGGTCCACGGGCGCGCGGCGCACAGCTCCACGCCGTGGCTCGGCGACAACGCGGTGCTGAAGGCCGTGGACGTGTTCCGGGCGATCGAATCGCTCCCGTTCTCGCGCGAGTCATCGGAGATATTCGACCGGCCGTCGATCAACCTCGGGCGGATCGCGGGCGGCGACGCGATCAACAAGGTGCCCGACGAGTGCACGATGTCGGTCGACATCCGCTTCCTACCCGGGCAGGACCCGGAGGCGATCCTCGCTCAGATCGCCCAGATCCCGTCAATTGACGTCACCCGGACGTTCATCTTCCCGCCGGTGAGCGTCGCCCGTGGCAACCCCTACGTGCAAGCGCTCCGGGACGCGGTGACCCGTTCGATCCCCGACAAGCAGGTGCTGAGCGTCGGCCGCGACGGAGCCTCCGACGCGGTCGCGTTCATGGCGGCGGGCATCCCCGCGGTCGAGTTCGGCCCGGACGGTGCCGGCCACCATGGGCCCGAGGAATGGGTGTCGGTGTCCTCGATCGTGCGCTACCACCGCTCGCTCGTGGGCTTTGTGCGGACATTGCCGATGTGGCTCGAGCGGACGCTTTCCGACGAAGGGCGCGACTCCGTCGTGGTGGATCGGACGGGACAGGACCACGGCTTGGACACGGATGCCTCGCGAACAGGTCTGACCGCGATCGACGGCGGGCTCGTATGAGACGCCTCGTGCCCAAATCGAGGACCGGGACGTTCGTGCGGTTCGTCATCGCAGGCGTGCTCGTGATCGGGTTCGCCGCGACAGCGACCGCGGTCGCCGGGCTCCTGCAGGTCAAGCAGATCACCGACTACTTCAACGCCAGCCCCTCGTTCGCGTCGGCGCCGTCCAGGGTGACGGTTCCCAATCCCGGCAGCCCCCAGACGATCCTGCTCGTCGGTTCCGACCATCGCGCCGGAACGCCGTTCCGGGACGTCAACACCGACACGATGATGCTCGTGCGTCTCAATCCGAGCTCCTCGACGATCAACCTCCTGTCGGTCCCGCGCGACCTCAAGGTCCAGATCCCCGAGGGCGGAGGGGTCGCGACCGCGAAGCTGAACGCGGCGTACTTCTACGGGGGCCCGAATCTGCTGATCAAGATCCTGCAGCAGCAGGTGTTCCCGGGCCTGAAGATCAATCACGTCGTCGACGTCGGGTTCGGCGGCTTCGAGAGGATGATCAACGCGCTCGGATGCGTCTATACCGACGTCGATCACCGCTATTACAACAACACCGCGGTGACCGACTACTCGAGCATCGACATCCAGCCCGGTTACCAGAACCTGTGCGGCGCCGACGCGCTGTCGTTCGTCCGCTTCCGCCACACCGACAGCGACATCGTCCGGAACGCGCGCCAGCAGGACTTCATCCGCTGGGCGAAGAGCCAGTTCAGCCAGGACCAGATCATCACCGAGCGCAACAAGCTGCTGAAGATCTTCGGCAAGAACGCGACGACCGATCACAACCTGCACACGACCGACGGGCTGATCAACCTGTTCGACCTGGTCGCGTTCTCGGCCGGGAACACGATCAAGCAGATTCCGTTCCCAGCGATCATCCTGCCTTGTTACTCGGGACCCACGAACGGGGCGAACGCCCAGACGGCGGCCTGCTACGTGACCGCCGAGAACAGCGCAGAGCAGAGCGCGTTCCGCGCTTTCATGACGCCGACCACGGGCTCGCCGCTGCCAGTAGCCAGTGCGCCGGCCCAGCCCGCAAAGGCGGGGAAGGGCTCGCACGGAGGCGGAGGCGGCGGTCCCGTTCCCGGCCTGACCGCTGACGTCACCGACGGCCAGGCTCAGGCCAAGGCGCTCGGGCCGACCGGGATCCCGGTCTACTACCCGAAGGTGATCTTCTCAGGCTCGCAGTACTGCTCGAGCCAGACCAGCCTGTGCCCGGTCCAGACCGCGAGCCCGGGGTCGTATCCGCGCGCCTACCTGCTGCACGACCAGCATGGCGTCGCCCACTACGCGTACCGGATGACGCTCGAGATCAACCCAATCCTCGGCGAGTACTACGGCGTGCAGGGCACGACCTGGCTGAACCCGCCGATCCTGAGCAAGCCGACGCAGACGAAGACCGTCAACGGCAAGCAGCTGCTCCTGTTCGCCGACGGGGGCAAGCTCAGCCTCGTTGCCTGGCGCACGGCAAATGCCGTGTACTGGATTTCGAACACGCTGACCGAGAACATTCCAAACCGCCAGCTGGTGGCGATCGCCGCCTCGCTGACGCGGGCCGGCGGCCGGTAGACCGCTACCCTCCGCACCGATGTCCTCAGCGCGTGAACCGATCGCGGTGATCGGGACCGGCTACGTCGGTCTGGTCACGGCCGCGGGGTTTGCCGAGCTCGGAAACAAGGTTTGGTGCGTCGATATCGACGCGAACAAGATCGCCCGGCTCGAGCGCGGCGAGATCCCGATCTACGAGCCCGGCCTGGCGGAGTCGGTGGCCGCCAATCGCGAACGGCTGCACTTCTCGACCGAGCTCGCGCCCGCGCTCGAGCACGCCCGTCTGCTGTTTGTCGCGGTGGGCACGCCGCCCACCTATTCCGGCGACGCCGATCTGTCCGCGGTCAACGCCGTGGTCGACGCCATGCCACGGTCGGAAAATCACGCGATCGTGATGAAGTCGACCGTCCCGGTGGGCACGGGCGCGGCGATCAGGCGGAGCCTCGCCGAGCGCGGCAAAGCGGGGTTTGCGTACGTCTCGTGCCCGGAATTCCTCAAGGAGGGCTCAGCGCTCGAGGACTTTCGCCATCCGGACCGGGTGGTCGTCGGCGACGACGGCGATTGGGCCGGGGACGCGGTGACCGAGCTGTACGCGCCGCTCGAGGCGCCGCTGGTGCGCACCGACATCGCGAGCGCCGAGATGATCAAGCTCGCCGCGAACGCCTTCCTCGCCACCAAGATCTCGTTCATCAACGAGATCGCGAACGTCTGCGAGGAGACCGGCGCCGACGTGCTCGAGGTGGCGCGGGGGATGGGCCTCGACCAGCGGATCGGGACGCACTTCCTCAAGCCAGGTATTGGATTCGGGGGGTCCTGCTTCCCGAAGGATGTTTCGGCGCTCAAGCAGCTCGCCGGCAACTCCGGCTACCACTTCCAGCTTCTGACCGCGGTGATCGAGGTAAACGAGCTGCAGAAGCGGCGCGTGATCGGCAAGCTCCAGAAGCATCTCGGCTCGCTGGTCGGCAAGAGCGTGGCGCTGCTCGGACTCGCCTTCAAGGCCAACACCGACGACATGCGCGAGGCCTCGTCGCTCGTTCTCGCCGCCCGGCTCCAGGCCGACGGCGCCACCGTTCACGCGTACGACCCGATTGCCGAGGCCGAGGCGCGCAAGATGATGGTCGGCGTCCAGTTCGCGGATTCCGCGCTCGGCGCCCTGACCGACGCCGACGCATGCGTGATCGTGACCGAATGGCCCGAGTTCGCCGAGCTCGACTGGACGGCGGCCGCGGAGCGGATGCGAGGGAGGCTCGTCATCGACGGGCGGAACTTCGTCGACCCTGAGGTGGTCAGGGCGGCGGGGTTCGTGTACGAGGGCATCGGGCGGTAGGGCCTTCGGTGCAGGCGTTGATCCTTGCCGGCGGGGAGGGAACCCGCCTGCGACCGCTGACCTCGACGATCCCGAAGCCGGTCGTGCCGCTCGTGGGTCGCCCGTTCATCTCGTACATGCTCGAGTGGCTCCGCGGGCACGGCGTCGAGGACGTGATCCTGGGTTGCGGGTTCATGGCCGATCGCGTCCGGGACGTGCTTGGTGACGGCTCTGGCCTCGGGATCTCGCTCCGCTACCTGGAGGAGCCGCGGCCGCTCGGCACGGGCGGGGCGCTGAAGTTCGCCGAAGACCTGCTCGAGGACCGGTTCTTCATGCTCAACGGCGATGTCCTCACCGATATCGACCTGACCGCCCAGCTCGAGGCGCACGAACGCACCGGCGCCCGTGCCACGCTCGCGCTCGTGCCGGTCGACGATCCCTCGGCGTACGGACTGGTCCGGCTTGACGCCGACGGTGCCGTGAACGCGTTCGTGGAGAAGCCCGGCCCTGAGCAGACCGACACGAACCTGATCAATGCCGGCGCCTACATCCTCGACCGGAGCGTGCTCGACGGGATGCCCCCGGCGGGCACGAATGTCTCGATCGAGCGCGACGTGTTCCCGACGCTCGTCGGCCGCGGCCTGTACGGGTACGAGGCCAACGGCTACTGGCTCGACATCGGCACGCCCGATCGCTACCTCCAGGGGACGTACGACATCCTCGAGGGCACCGTGACCACCGAGGTCGGTCGCCACCTCCGTGAGTCGGGACTGATGCTCACCGACGGCGCGACGGTCGAGGGGCGGGTCGTCGCCCCCGCGCTGGTGTCGTCGGGCTGCACGGTCGGGGCCCGGGCGCTGGTCGGCGATCGGAGCGCGCTCGGCGAGGACGTGACGATCGGCGAAGGAGCTCGCGTTGAGTCGTCGGTGCTGCTCGGGGGGGTGAGCGTGGGCGCCTCGACGACGATCCGCGGCTCGATCATCGGCCCCGACGTGCAGATCGGCGATCACTGCCAGATCGAGGGTGGCGTCGTGCTCGGAGCGCGGGTCAAGATCGGGTCGCGGAACACGCTTGCGGCCGGCGCGCGTATCTTCCCGGGCGTGGAGTTGCCGGACGGAGCGATCAGGTTTTGAGCACGACCGCGAATCTGAGCCGCGAGACGATCGAATCGATCGACGCCGAGCGGCAGATCGACGACATCCTGGCGATGCCCGATCAGCTGCGGGACGCTCTGTGGCGGGTCGAGTCGGCGAACCTCGAGCCCGACGACGCCCCCGGCGGGCTGATCGTCGCGGGGATGGGCGGCTCGGCGATCGGCGGGACGCTGGCCAGGGCGGCCCTGGGGGACCGTGCGTCGCGGTCGATCGTGATCGCCCGCAGCTACGCGCTGCCCGCGTGGACCACGCCCGACACAGCGGTGCTGTGCGCCAGCTACTCCGGCAATACCGAAGAGACGCTGGCCGTGTACGAAGCCGCGGGCGCGCTCGGCGCTCGGCGGATCGTCGCGACCACGGGGGGCAAGCTCGCCGAAGCCGCGCGGGCCGAGGGAGTTCCGGTGATCCCGCTTCCCGGAGGCTTTCAGCCGCGCGCTGCGGTCGCGTACTCGCTCGTGGTCGCGCTCGAGGTCGCCTGGCTGTGTGGCGCCGGCGAGCGGCTGCATGCCGAGATCGACGTCGCCGCCGCCCACCTCGAGCAGATCGTGTCGATGTGGGGACCCGACGCGTCCGACGACTCCCTGGCCAAGCAGCTGGCGCGGGGACTCCACGGCACGATTCCGCAGATCGCCGGCTCAGGGCTCACGTCGCCGATCGCGTACCGGTGGAAGACGCAGATCAACGAGAACGCCAAGATCCCGTGCTTCTCGCACGAGCTTCCCGAGCTCGACCACAACGAGATCGTCGGGTGGCAGGGAGCAAGCCAGCTCGGACGGTTCAGTGCGGTGTTCCTGGACGACTCCGACCTGCATCCGCGGATCCGTCAGCGAATCGAGCTGACCCGTGGCCTGATCGAGGCCGAGGCGGCCGGCACGTACCGGGTCGAGAGCATCGGCCAGAACCGAACCGAACGGCTGATCTCGCTCGTGATCTTGGGCGACCTCGTATCGCTTTACCTCGCCGTGCTGCGCGAGGTCGATCCGACGCCGGTGGCGGCGATCGATCGGCTGAAGAGCGCGCTCGCCCGCGGCTGAGGGCGCTCGGGACCGATCGTCATGGGCGGGCGGCCGCGGGAGACGTGGCCGCCGTTCGGGCGCTCTCACCACCGTGTGAGAGGCCCGAACGGCGCCCAACCCCCAAGTCCCTGCTGCCCCAGCCCACTACCTCAAGGCAATACCGCGCTGCTCGTATAGCCGCCGGTCGGCGGTGTTGAGCAGTTCCTCCAGGGTCTCGCCGTCGTCCGGGAATGAGGCCATCCCGATCGTCAGCTCCCAGGGGGCAGAAATCTCCATCTCGGCGCGAGCTTCCGCGACACGCGCCTGGATCCGGCGAATCACCGGCGCCGCGCTCTCGGCGGTCTGCTCGGCGAGCAGGAGCGCGAACTCGTCTCCGCCGATGCGGCCGACCACGTCGTCGGCGCGGGCCGATTCCTTCATCAGGCCGGCGACGGTCTTGATCAGCTCGTCGCCCATCAGGTGGCCCTCGGTGTCGTTGACCGTCTTCAGCCCGCGCACGTCCACGTAGGCGAGGACGAACGGGCGGTGGTACCGGCTGGCGCGAGCGAGCTCGCGCTCGGCGGCCTCGGTGAACCCGCGACGGTTCAGGATGCCGGTGAGAGCGTCGGTCAGGGCTGCGGCGGAGATGGCCGCAAATTCCTTCTCGCGGCGACGGGCCCGGCGGCTGGATCGGAAGGCGATGGCGGCGAAGGCGAGCATGAGGGCGAACGCGGCGCCGAGCGCGATCCACACCGCGGTCGGGATTACCTTCACGACGTTGTCGATCACCCGCACGCCGCTGCTGAAGGGCGCGGTGAAGGCCGAGCCGTCAGACGGCGAGGTCCTCGTGGTCCGGTGAGTCCGCGTGTGCGTAACGACCGCCCCGGCGCCGGTACCGGCAGCGGCAGCTCCGGCAGCGGCGGTGCCCGCGGGGCCGGCGCCGGTGACGCCGCCGCCCGCGGTGGTGCCGGTGCCGCCGTTCGCGGTCGGCAGCGTGGCCGCCGAATGATGCGTGCCGTTGCCGCGGGCCAGGTCGTCGATCGCCGACGTCGCGCCGAAGGTGGGGATGTCGCTCAGCTGGGTGATCGTCGGCGTCGTCGTCGTGCCGGAGGTCGGGGCCGGGGTCGAAGCTGGCGTTGTCGTCGCGATCGGGAGCGTCGACGACGAGACGTTGTTCACCGCTGTCGTCGGGGTCACGAAGGTCGGGGTAGCGACGCTGCCCGTGCTCACTCCGAAGTTGCTGGAGGTGCTCGACGTGGACGAGGGGAGCGAGGCCGGGACGACGCCGGTGGTGCCGGTGACCCCGTCGCAGCGGCCGTGGCAGTCGGACGTGGTCGACCCCGAGCCCGTGCTGCCCGGCTGCCGGCCGTGCCCGGTGGGGGTGCTGTCCGCGTTCACACTGGTCGTCGTGCCGGTGGTCGTCGTGCCGGTGGTCGTCGTGCCGGTGGTCGTCGTGCCGGTCGTGGTCGTGTCGGTCGTGGTTGTGTCGGTGGTGGTTGTGGGCGTCGTTGTCGTGGTGGTGTCGGTCGGCGTCGTGTCCGTGGTCGTGGGCGTCGTCGTGGTGGTGGTGTCGGTCGGCGTCGTGTCCGTGGTCGTGGGCGTCGTCGTGGTGGTGGTGTCGGTCGGCGTCGTGTCCGTGGTCGTGGACGTCGTCGTCGTGGCCGGCGCGGTTGAAGTCGTGGTGGTGGTCGTGGTCGCGGCGAGTGCCTCGGTCGTAGCGACCGGCGTGGTCGCGTCGTGGGCCTTGACCTTGGGCTTGATCGCGAGCACGAGCTGCTCGGGCGAGCGGTGCGCCAGCGCGAGGCCGGCGAGCTTGTTCGCCAGCCGCTCAGCGCGGACGTGACGGAAGTAGGCGCCGTTTCCGGCGGTCGCGCCGCCGACACCGAAGACCGCGCATCCAAATCCAACAGCCAGCGCGATCGTGGCGAAGATTCCCTTCCTACGCTGAATCATCGGCGTCCTCTTTCGGGACCGCTCCATGCCTGGCCTCCGGCGTCCTGGTTCGAGGTTGGTGTGCATGCTAGGCGGCACTTCACTTCTCCGGACGTATTTCGACAAATGTCCGAGACAACTTGAGGCCCTCGTGAGAAATCTTTGAACGGCGGGCCCCTAACCTTGACAACATCGTGGTAAGGTTGTGAGCCGATGGAAGGATTGACCATCAACGAGGCGGCGCGGACGACCGGTTGGTCGCCGCGTATGCTCAGATACGTCGAGCAGACGGGCCTGGTTTCGCCGGCCCGCTCGGCGTCCGGCTACCGCCTTTACGGGCCGGCCCAGCTCCAGCGGTTGCGCACGCTCAAGGAGTTGCTCGCCCGGTTCGACCTGGGCCTGTCCGATGTCGCGTTCGCGGCGCAGATGGCCGACAGCCCCGACCTGCGCGATTCGGTGCAGGCGTGGCTCGAGGCCGAGGCGCGCCGGCCCGACGACGTCGGGCCCGAGGACTGGCTCCGATTCGAGCAACAGAAGCACGAGAAGCTGCTGGCCGTCGCCTGAGGGCGATCGCCCGCTCACCCCGACCGTGGAGGAAAGATGAGCACGACCGCTGCCAAGGCGGATTTCAAGGTGGCCGACCTGGGGTTGGCCGAGTTCGGGCGGAACGAGATTCGCCTGGCAGAGCATGAGATGCCTGGGCTGATGGCGATTCGGCGTGAGTATTCGGACGCGCAGCCGCTCAGCGGCGCGCGGATCACTGGATCCCTCCACATGACGATCCAGACCGCGGTCCTGATCGAGACGCTCGTCGCGCTCGGGGCTGAGGTCCGGTGGGCGTCGTGCAACATCTTCTCGACCCAGGATCACGCCGCCGCGGCGGTCGTGGTCGGCCCGGAGGGGACGCCCGAGGACCCGTCCGGCATGCCGGTCTATGCCTGGAAGGGCGAGACGCTCGAGGAGTACTGGTGGTGCACCCAGCAGGCGCTGTCGTGGCCCGAGGGCGCGGGCCCGAACATGATCCTCGACGACGGCGGCGACGCCACGCTGCTCGTCCACAAGGGCGTCGAGTTCGAGCGTGCCGGCGCGGTGCCCGATCCGTCGACCTCGGAGTCCGAGGAGTTCGCGATCGTGCTCGGACTCCTCCAGCGCTCGCTCGAGGAGGACCCGCAGCGGTTCACCCGCGTCGCGGCTGATATTCGCGGCGTCACCGAGGAGACGACCACGGGCGTACATCGCCTGTACCAGTTCGCCGAGCAGGGACAGCTGCTGTTCCCGGCGATCAACGTCAACGACTCCGTCACCAAGAGCAAGTTCGACAACAAGTACGGCTGCCGCCATTCGCTGATCGACGGCATCAACCGCGCCACCGACGTGATGATCGGCGGCAAGCTCGCGGTCGTGTGCGGCTACGGCGACGTCGGCAAGGGCTGCGCGGAGTCGCTTCGAGGCCAGCGGGCACGCGTGGTGGTCACCGAGATCGACCCGATCTGCGCGCTTCAGGCCGCGATGGACGGCTACCAGGTGCTCACGCTCGACGACGTGGTCGGGACCGCTGACATCTTCATCACGGCGACGGGCAATAAGGACGTGATCACGGCCGAGCACATGTCGCGGATGAAGCATCAAGCGATCGTCGGAAACATCGGCCACTTCGACAACGAGATCGACATGGCCGGGCTGTCGAGGACACCGGGCATCAACAGGATCGGCATCAAGCCGCAAGTTGATGAGTGGGTGTTCCCCGACGGGCATTCGGTGATCGTGCTGTCCGAGGGCCGGCTGCTGAATCTCGGGAACGCCACCGGGCATCCGAGCTTCGTGATGTCGAACTCGTTCACGAATCAGGTGATCGCGCAGATCGAGTTGTTCCGCAGCAGCGACAGCTACGACAAGCGGGTCTACACGCTCGCCAAGCACCTCGACGAGAAGGTCGCGCGGCTCCATCTGGCGGCGCTCGGGGTCAAGCTCACGGAGCTGACCGCCGGTCAGGCGGCGTACCTGGGCGTCCCGGCCGACGGCCCGTACAAGCCGGACCACTACCGCTACTAGGCGGGGCGCGATGGCGCGTACCCGGCTGCCCCCGCACGAGGTCGCGGACCTCGGGCTGGCGCCGGCGGGCGTGTCGCGGATTGCGTGGGCGGGCGGGCAGATGCCCGTCCTGGCCCGCGTACGGGCGCGCTTTGAAAAGGAGCGTCCGCTCGAGGGGGTCCCGATCGCCGCGTGCCTGCACGTGACCGCTGAGACGGCAAACCTGATGCTCACGCTCGCCGCCGGCGGCGCGCGGCCGGCGCTGTGCTCGGCCAACCCGCTGTCCACCCAGGATGACGTGGCGGCGGCGCTCGTCTACGAGCACGGGATCGAGGTGCAGGCGCTGCGCGGCGAGGACACGGAAACGTACGCGCGTCATGTCCGAACGCTGCTCGAGGGCAACCCGCAGGTGACGGTCGACGACGGCGCCGACCTTCTGATCACCGCCCACGCGATCGGCCCGGACGCGCTCGCCGAGCTGATCGGGGGCACCGAGGAGACCACCACCGGGCTCGTGCGGCTGCGTCGGCTCGAGGCTGAGCGGAAACTCGCGTGCGCGGTCGTCGCCGTCAACGAGGCTCGTACGGAGCGCGCGTTGAACGACCGCCACGGAACCGGGCAATCCGCGCTCGACGGGATCATCCGTGCAAGCAACGTCCTGATCGCGGGCCACACGCTGGTCATCGTCGGGTACGGGTGGGCCGGTCAGGGGATCGCAGAGCGGGCTCGCGGCGCCGGCGCCGCGGTGATCATCTGCGAGGTCGACCCGCTGCGGGCGCTCGAGGCCCGGATGGCCGGGTACGAGGTGATGCCGGCGCTCGAGGCAGCGGAGCGCGGGGACGTGTTCGTGACCGTCACCGGCTCGCGGCGAGTTCTGCGCCGCGAGCACTTCGCCCGAATGAAGGACGGAGCACTGCTCGCCAACGCCGGTCATTTCGACGTCGAGCTGGATCTGGCCGAGCTGACCGCGCTCGCGGTCAACGTTCGGGAGGTCCGGCCGCTGATCGAGCAGTACGAGCTCGAGGACGGACGCCGGTTGAACCTGCTCGCGCGTGGACGGGTCGTCAACCTGGCGGCCGGTGAGGGGCATCCCGCGGCGGTGATGGACGTGTCGTTTGCGATCCAGGCGCTGTGCGTCGAAGACCTCGTGAGCCGGCGGGACGAGCTCGTGGCCGGCGTTCAGCCCGTGCCCGGAGCGATCGACCAAGAGGTGGCGACGCTCAAGCTCGCGGCGCTCGGCGTGTCGATCGACGAGCCAACGCCCGAGCAACAGCAATACAAGGAGTCCTGGGCGTAACCAGGGTCAGCGCGGCTCTTCTGGGAAGATGCCGCTGATGCCAGCTGCCCGCAGACAGCTCCGCGGCGGGATCGATCTCGGCGGAACCAAGATCGAGGCGATCGTCGTCGATGACCTGAACACCGTGCTCGGGTCCTCGCGCCACCAGACCCCGTCGAGCGGCGGACCCGCCGACGTGGCGGCGGAGATGGTCAAGGCGATGACCGGCGCGTGTCAGGCAGCCGGGGTCGAGCCGGCGGCGCTCGTCGGCGTCGGCGTTGGCTCGCCGGGGGTGATCGACGAGGCAACCGGCGCGGTGTCCACCGCGCGGAACCTTCCGGGCTGGGACGGATCGTTCGCTCTCGGACCCGAGCTCGAGGCCGAACTCAGAACCAAGGTCGCGATCGGCAACGATGTGCAGGTAGCCACAGACGCCGAGTTCGCGCTGGGCGCCGGGAGACCGTACAAGTCGTTGCTTGGGGTGATGTGGGGGACTGGCGTCGGCGGTGGCATCATCCTCGACGGCAAGCCTTGGGTCGGGCGCGGTGGCGCCGGCGAGATCGGGCACATGGTCGTGGAGATGGGTGGCGCGCGCTGCCCCTGCGGCCGGCGGGGCTGCATGGAGGCCTACGCCGGCCGGGCGGCGATGGAGGCCCGGGCGCGCAAGCGGCAGAAGGAAATGCGCACGGACCTTTTCAAGATCATGAAGGAGCGCGGCCGGACGAAGCTCACGAGCTCGGTGTGGGCGCGCGCGCTCGAGCGCAGGGACAAGCTCGCCACCGAGCTAATCAACGAAGCCGTCGAGGCCCTCGGCGCGGGCATCGCCTCGGCGATCAACCTGCTTGACGTGCCGGCGGTGATCATCGGCGGCGGGCTGGGCGTGCGCCTCGGCGAGCCCTACGTGAAGCGGATCCGCAAGGCGATGCAGCCGCATCTGTTCAACGACGCGAACCCGCCTGATGTCCTGCCGGCCGCGCTCGGAGACGCCGGTGGCGCGCTCGGGGCGGCGCTGCTGGTCAAGCCGGCGCGGCGACCGGCGGCGCGCCGGACGCGCACCGCCACGAGCGCCTGACGTTTCCGTTAACGCCTCCTAAACATCCGCGCTATGGCGGTTGACCGCACGCTCTGACAGGATGGGCCGGGCCGCCGGGGAGGAAACCTGTGGCCGTAGGGGAGAGAGCGTTGCAACCATGGCTTCCGCGAGAACGGCACGAATGCCCATGAAGGATTCATGATCGCGCGGGTCGCCGCGGTCGCCTCGCTGGCGATCGCGATCGTGGTGGTGGCGCTGGTGCTGCTGGGCGGGAGCACGACGTACACGCTCCATGCCGACTTCCAGGACGCCGGCGGCCTCGTCACCGGCAACGACGTGCTCATGGGGCCGGGCAAGGTCGGCACGGTCAAATCGATCTCGCTGACGTCGAACGGCCAGGCGCAGATCACGATGTCGATCGACTCGAGTGCCACGCCGCTGCACGAGGGCACGGTGGCGCGGATCTACGAGAACTCGCTCTCGGGCGTCGCCACCCGGTACGTCGTGCTCGAGCCGTCCTCGAGCGACGCCCCCGAGATCCCGAACGGCGGGACGATCGGCGAGGACCACACGTACAGCTTCGTCAGCCTCGACCAGGTTTTCGACTCGCTCGATCCGAAAACCCTGTTGGGGCTGCGCGGCGTCATCAAGGGCGAGGCGGCGAGCATCCACGGCCGCTCCTCGCAGGCCAACAAGACGCTCAAGTACCTGGCCCCCGGGCTCGCTAGCACCAGCAACCTGACCGCCGAGCTCGACCGCAACGAGCCGGCGTTCGATGGGCTCCTCGTCCAGGGGGCCCAGACGATGCAGGCGCTCGCGTCGCGGGCGCAACAGCTGAGCGACCTGATCGCGCAGGCGAACACGACGACCGGCGCGGTGGCGCGGCAAAGCGTCGCGCTCCAGCAGGCGCTCCGGCTGCTCCCGACCACACTTAGCCGGTCGACGAACACGTTCGCCGCGCTGGACAGCACGCTCGACGCGCTCGATCCGCTCGTGGCCAAATCCAAGATAGCCGCGCGCCGGCTCGAGCCGTTCGCGGTCAGCCTCAACAACCTCGCGAACGTCGCGATTCCCACCGTCGGCGCGCTCAGCGACCTCATCCACAACCCAGCCGGCACCGGCGATCTGACCACGCTGTTCCAGGAGACCCCGCAGCTCGCCCGGCTCGCTGCCACGGCGTTCCCGAACCTCATCCAGGCGATGAACGCCTCGCAGACCCAGCTCGACAATCTGCGCGAGTACACCCCCGACGTCATCGCCGCGCTCACCAACGTCGGCCAAGCCAGCGGCTACTACGACGCCAACGGGCACTACGTCCGGGTCCAGCCGACGTTCTTCGCGTTCGGGACCAACAGCTCGAATCAGCTCGTCGCGCAGTCGCCGGCCGACCGCTACCGGGGCCTGCAGAAGGCCACCTCCCGCTGCCCCGGTGGCGCCGTCCAGCCCGCCCCCGACGGCTCATCGCCCGCCGCCGTCGCCGGGTGCCAATCGGGATCGACCCCGCCGGGGCCATGAGGCGGATAGCGCTTCTCGCACTCGTGCTGGTGGCGGCGGCGGCGATCGCCGCGGTGGCGAGCGCCAGTGGAGGAACCGGCGGCGACCCCTACCTGGTGCGCGCGATCTTCGACGATGCCTCGTTCGCGGTGAAGGGCGAGCAGGTTCGGGTCGCCGGCGCCCCCGTGGGGTCGATCGCCGGGCTCGGCGTGACGGCCGGCAAGAAGGCCGCGGTCACGCTCGAGATCGACGACTCGAGATTTGCGCCCTTCCACGCCAACGCCACCTGTGCGATCCGCCCCCAGTCGCTGATCGGCGAGATGTACGTCGACTGCGATCCGGGCACCGGGGCGGCGCCCGCGCTGCCCGAGATCAAATCCGGCCCGGGGAAGGGCAACTACTACCTGCCGGTCACTCGCACGAGCTCGCCGGTCGACTTCGACATCGTCCAGGACATCTACCAGGAGCCGGTGGCACAGCGGCTCGCGATCATCCTCAACGAGCTCGGCACCGGCCTGGCCGCTCGCGGATCCGATCTCAACGCTGTCATCCACCGAGCCGATCCGGCGCTCGGCAACACCGAGCAGGTCTTGAAGATCCTGGCCGGCCAGAACCGGGAGCTCGCCAAGCTGGCGACGGACTCGGCCACGGTGCTCGGCCCGCTGGCGCGGCAACGGCACGCGCTCGCGGACTTCATCACGCAGGCCAACACAACCTCACAGGCGAGCGCCGCGCGCGCCGCGGACATCTCGAGGTCGTTCCAGTTGCTGCCAGGCTTCCTCAGCCAGCTGAAGCCCCTGATGGCCGACCTCGGCACGCTCGCCGATCAGGGAACGCCGCTGGCGCGCGATCTCGGCCAGAGCGCCGCCGCGCTCGGCCGCGAGTTCCAGGAGCTGACGCCGTTCGCGAGCGTCGCCCGGACCGCGCTGATCAACCTCGGCGCCGGCGCACAAGCATCCCAGGCGCCCCTCGTCGCGACGATCCCGCTGGCCAAGCAACTGAACCAGCTCGGCACGCAGGCGGTCCCGGCGGCAACCGAGCTGAACACGCTGACCGCGAGCCTCGATAAGACCGGCGCGATCACCCAGCTGATGGCCGTGCTGTTCAACGGCGCGAACGCGGCCAACGGCTTCGACAGCCTCGGGCACTATGTCCGCGACGAGCTGCTCGTCAGCGACTGCACCGGCTACGCGATCAGCCCCGTCCCGGGATGCTCGGCGCGGTTCGCGAAAGGGACCGCGGCCGCCGCGACCGCATCGGCCGCTGACGCGTCGCCCGCGACCCGAGCGGTCCTCAGCAACGCGGTAGCGAACGCGGGCGCGTCGGTGGGGCACGCGTCGGAGGCGCCGCTGACGAGCTTGCTCGACTACCTGATCGGACCGGGTGGATGAATCGCCGGCGCAACCCCAGCGGCTTCGCCAATCCGGTGCTGATCGGCGCGCTCACCGTGCTCGTCGTAATCGTCGCGGTGTTCCTCGCCTACAACGCGAACAATGGCCTCCCGTTCGTCCCCAGTTACCGGCTGAACGTGCAGGTGACCGACGCGAGCGAGCTCACTCACGGAGCCGAGGTTCACATGGGCGGCGCGCTCGTCGGGTTCGTCGACAGCGTGAAGCCCGAACGCCTGCCGTCCGGAAAGCCGATCGCGGTGCTCGGGCTGAACCTCAACAAGACCATCGGGCGGCTGCCGGTCAACTCGACGTTCGCGATCAGGCTGAAGGGCGCAATCGGACAGAAGTACCTCGCGATCAACCTCGGTAGCTCGAAGCGCACTTTCCAGGACGGAGCAACGGTCCTTCTCCGCCAGACGGGGGCGGCCGTCGACCTCGATCAGGTGCTGTCGATGTTCAGCCCGCCGACGCGGCGGGGCGTGGTCGCCTCGACCGTGGGCTTCAGCGACGGCTTGACAGGGCGCGGCATCGGGATCAACGACGCGATCGGAGCGTTCGTGCCGCTGCTCTCGAACCTGAGGCCGGTGGCGCGCAACCTGGCTTCGCCGCACACCGACCTCGGTGGCTTCCTGCGGGGGCTCGAGGCGTTCGCGGGAACGCTCGCGCCGGTTGCGGACACGCAGGCGAGCCTGTTCGTCAACCTCGACACCACCTTCCGCGCGCTGGCGAGCGTCTCCGTTCCCTATCTCCAGGACGCCATCAGCGACACGCCGCCGGCGTTCAACGCGGTGATCGCGAACGCCCCGACGATCCGGCCGTTCCTGACCGACAGCGCGGCGCTGTTCAGCGAGCTGCGCCCGGGCATCGCGACGTTGCCTACGACCGCGCCGGTGCTCGCCGACGCGTTCACGGCCGGCGTGCACAACCTTCCAGGGACCGTGGCGCTCGACCAGCGGCTCGTGAGCTTGTCGAACACGCTCGAGACGTACGGGCAAACCCCGGCCGTTCAGCAGGGGCTCGACCGCCTGACGCTACTCGCCTCGAGCCTGCGCCCGCCGCTCGATTTCCTGACGCCCGCCCAGGCCACGTGCAACTACGTCACGCTGTTCCTGCGCAACATCGGGGGCGTACTGGCCGAGGCTACGAGTTCGGGCACCGCGCTCCGGTTCTCGCTGGTCGCGATCGACGACGTCCTCGGCGGCGAATCGGTTCCTTCGCACCAGCCTTACACAACGCCACAGATCAGTCCGCTGATCGAGCACGGACCGCTCCACGTCATCCCGTACCCGAACACCGACGCGCCAGGTGAGACCGCCGAGTGCGAGGCCGGGAACGAGCCGTACTCGGGCGCGGCGGCGGACATCGGAAACGTCCCCGGCAACCAGGGCCTGAAGACCGAGCAGACCGGAGGCTCCAAATGAGGCGCCACCGCCCCCGCGTCTCGAATCTGGTGGCCGGGATCGTCGCCGCGGTCGTGATCATCGCGGCCGTCTACCTCACATTCGGCGGCCCGACGCCGTTCAGCGCGTCGCCGTTCGTGCTCAAAGCGGTGTTCACCTCCGAGACCGAGCTGCACATTCCCTCGCCGGTCCGGATCGCCGGCGTCGACGTCGGCGAGGTGACCTCGGTCAAGCCGCTCGAGGGCAACTCGCGCGCCGCGGTGATCACGATGGACATCAACAACAACGGGCTACCGATCCACGCCGACGCGACCGCGGGGATCCTGACCCGGATCTTCCTGGAGGGCAACTTCTACGTCGACCTCCATCCGGGCACACCCAACGCGCCTATCCTGAAGTCCGGTGGCACGCTGCCTGCCGCCAACACATCCGGGCCGGTGCAGCTCGACCGCGTTCTCGCCTCGCTGACCTCGGACGCCCGCGGGAACCTTGACACGCTGGTCAAGGGCCTGGGCGCATCGCTGAACGGTCAGCCGAGTGCCGCCCAGGACGCCGCTCAGAACCAGGACCCGAGCGTCCGCGGCCTCACCGCGGCGCAGGCGCTGAACCAGTCGCTGAAGTACTCTGCCGGCGCGTTCAAGGCGTCCGCGATCGTCAACCAGGCGCTCCTCGGCACCCAGCCACACGATCTCTCGAAGGCGGTACAGGGCAACGAGCAGGTTTTCCGGGCGCTCGCCTCGCGCCAGAACGAGCTCGCCAGCCTCGTCACCACGTTCGACCGGACGCTGGCCGCGTTGGCGGCTCGCCAGAACGACCTCAGCGCCTCGATCGCGGCGCTGCCACCGCTCCTTCGGACGACCAACAGCGCGCTGACAGCGCTCGACGCCTCGTTCGGGCCGACGAAGACGTTTGCCAGGGAGATCCTCCCGGGGATCGAGCAGGTCGATCCGACGATCGGCCAGGCGCTGCCGTGGCTCGCACAGGCAACGACGCTGCTCGGGCCGGGCGAGCTCGGCGCACTCGTGGCCGACCTGACGCCGGCGGTGCAGGCCACCGGGAGCACGATCCATTCGAGCATCGCGCTCGTCGCGCAGAGCAACACGCTCGCTCGGTGCGTCACTCACAACCTGGTCCCGACCGGCAACACGGTGATCCAGGACCCGCCGGTGACCACCGGGGTGCCGGTGTATCAGGAGCTACTCGAGTCGGCCGTGGGGATTGCCGGCGCGGGCCAGAACTTCGACGGCAACGGGCGCTACCTGCGCTCCTCGCCGGCGGGCGGCGCTGACGCGGTCCAGACCGGCAACCTCGGCACCCAGGGACCGCTGTTCGGGAACGCCGTGCTCCCGCCGCTCGGTACCCGGCCCGCTTGGCCCGGAAAGGCCCCACCGGTCAAGAGCAGCACGCCGTGCTTCCAGAGCGCAGCGCCGGACCTCAACCGCGTCAGCACAGGAGCCGGGCCGTGAGGCGCGCGCTGATGACGCATCGCAAGGACTTCGTCGCGATCCTCGTGCTCGTCGTCGGCGCGCTCGCGGTCGCCGCCTACGTGCTCTACCACCAGCCCTCGTTCACGCTCGGGCAGAGCTACTACACCGTGAACGCCGAGTTCGCCGACAGCGCCGCCGTCACGCCCGGGCAGGGCCAGGCGGTCACGATCGCCGGTGTCCAGGTCGGCCTGGTCGGGGGGGTCTCGCTCGAGAACGGGCGGGCGGTCGTGACCATGGACATCTTCAAGAAGTACGAGCCGATCTACCGGGACGCGACCGTGCTGCTCCGCCCGCGGACCCCGCTCAAGGACATGTACCTGGCGCTCGATCCCGGAACCAGGAAGGCCGGCGCGGTCCCGCCCGGAGGGACACTGGGCGCGGGGAGCACCACCCCCGACGTCGACCTCGACCAGATCCTGGCCTCGCTCGACTCGGACACTCGGAGCTACCTGCTGTTGCTGCTTTCCGGGGGCGCCGGCGCGTTCCACGACCCGGCCTCGACCGTCCCAGCGCTGCAGGGCACGTTCAAGCGGTTCGCACCGCTCGACCGCGACACCCGTAGGTTCGCCACGCTGCTGGCCGCGCGCAGCCACAGCCTCAGCCTCGCCATCCACAACCTCCAGCGCGTGGCCACCGCGCTCGGCGGCGTCGATGGCCAGCTCGCGTCGCTGATCCAGTCGTCGAACACGAACTTCGCGGCGATCTCGTCTCAGTCCGCGAACCTCGAGGCGGGCCTGTCATTGCTGCCCGGGACGCTCGCCCAGACCAACCAGACGCTCGGGAAGGTGCAGGGCTTCGCGGCCGAGCTCGGCCCGGCGCTGACGGGACTTCAGCCGTTCGCCCGCGCGCTCGCGCCGGCGCTCAAGGCATCGCGCCCGCTGTTCCACGACACGACGCCCGTGATCCAGGATCAGCTGCGCCCGTTCTCGACCGCGGTGCAGCCGCTCGCGACGGCGCTGAAGCCCGCTGCCACGAAGCTGTCCAAGACGGTGCCGCCGTTGACGAGCTCGCTCGGCGTGATCAATACGCTGTTCAATACGCTCGCCTACCAGCCTCACGGAGGCGAGCAGGGCTACCTGTTCTGGGGCTCGTGGCTGGCCCACAACGCCGCCAGTCTGACCAATCTCCAGGACGCCCAGGGGCCGACCGTGCGCGGCATCTTCATGGCGACCTGTCCGGCGCTGCAGCTGCTCGAGACGACGATCCAGGCCGGCAGCCCCTCGATCGCGCCGCTGCTGGACCTGCTGAACGCCCCCGACTACACCCAGATCAACTCGTCGCACTGCCCGACGGCGCTCGCGAGCGATAACTCGACCGGTGGGGGGGTCGCGCGATGAACCGCCAGGCGCCAAGCCCCGCCCGCATCCTGACGATGGTCGCGTTCGCGACGTCTTGCATCGGCCTGCTCCTGTTCCTGTGGATCTCGTTCGGCGGAACGACGTCGCTGAGCCCCAAGGGGTACGAGATCAGCGCGGAGTTCAACCAGGCCGAGAACCTGGGCAGCCAGGCCGACGTCCGGATCTCGGGCGTCAACGTCGGCAAGGTGATCAGCGTGGGGCTCGACCGGCGGACCGGCCTCACGCGCGCGGTCATCGAAATCGATCCGCAGTTCGCCCCGCGCCCGGCCGACACGCGCGCGATTCTCCGCCAGAAGACGCTGCTCGGAGAGACGTACGTCGAGCTCTCGCCGGGTTCTCCGACCGCGCCGAAGCTCGCGGACGGGGGCAGGCTGCCGCGCGGTCAGATCGCCCCCACCGTCCAGCTCGATCAGATCCTGTCCACATTCGACCCCGCCACTCGGCAGGCGTTCGAGACCTGGATGCAGCAGCAGGGGACCGCGCTCACCGGCCGAGGCCAGGACCTCAACGCCGCGCTGGCCGAGCTGTATCCGTTCGCGACCAACGTCGACTCGGTCCTGGCCGTCCTCAACCGCGACAGCGCGGCCACAAGCACGCTCCTGAACGACGGAGGACAGGTGCTGGCGGCCGTCACCCGCTCGCCGTCCACGCTCCAGCAACTGGTGAACAACGCCAACACGACGTTCTCCGCCACCGCGGCACAGGAGGCGGCGCTGGCGGCCACGATCAAGGCCTTCCCGCCGTTCCTGACCGCGACGAAAACGACGATCGAGCGCGTGACGCGGTTCGCCAACACCACCAAGCCGCTGGTCGACGAGCTTCGCCCGGCCGCGGTCGAGCTGAGCCCGGCGCTGCAGAAGGTGGCCGTGCTCGCTCCGGAGTTGAACAGGCTGCTCGTGAACGTCGGCCCACTGACGAGCGCGTCGAAGGCGGGCGTGCCCGCGATCCAGCAGTTCTTAGGCGAGAGCGTCCCGCTCCTGACCCGCCTGACGCCGTACCTCGGCGGCGTGATCCCCGTGGTCGACTACATCAACGACTATCGGCGCGAGATCGCAGCGTTCTTCGCCAACGGGACGGCGAGCACGCAGGCGACGCTGCCTGGGGCCGTGAACACCGCGAAGCAGCACTACGTTCGGGTGTCGAGCCCACTCAATCCCGAGACGCTCACGGCCTATTCGACTCGCCTCGAGAGCAACCGCGGTAACCCGTATCTGGTGCCCGGCGGCTACTCGAGCCTCGTCCCGGGGCTGCCCGTTTTCGCGAGCAATTTGTGCACGAGCAACACTCAACCGACGATTGGCCCTACTATCTCGGCGTCTATCGCCGCGGTCCTGAGCACCGTCTACTACACCACGGACCCGAGCGGGCCGCCCTGCAAGCCCCAGCAGCCGCTGGGAGAGGCGACCACAGGACAGTCCCAAGCATTTCCTCAACTACAACCAATCCCATGAGCATGGCCGGCTCTGCTTACAGACACACACATCAAAGGAGGAGTCAATTGCGACGAATCGTCGTAGTTGCCACGGCACTCGCCGTGCTTATCGCCGCAGCGTCGGCCTTTGCCGCCACCGGCGGCATCAACACGTACACCGCGACGCTCAAGGTCTCGCCGAACAAGGCGGGGTCCCATAAGTCGCCGTCGGCGACGGGCTTCTTGCAGAAGTACGCCGCGAACGGGACGGGCGGCAACCGCACCGCGCCGCTGACCAACATCAAGACCACGATCTACGGTCTGGTCTCGGACGGGAAGGACTTCCCGACTTGCAGCGCGGGCAAGATCATCAACGCCGGAAACGACAAGGTGTGCCCGAAGGGCGCGCTCGTCGCGAGCGGCTCGATCACCGCGCTCCTCGGCCCGGCGACCGACCAGAGCGCGTCGAACCCCCAGATCGTTCCGTGTGATCCGCTGCTCGACGTCTGGAACGCCGGCCAGGGCAAGATCGTGTTCTTCTTCGTCGAGACGGCCACTCATACCTGCGGCCCGATCCAGACCGGCGGCGTTCCGCCCTACCCGGGCACGATCAAGACCGTCGGTAAGAACCTCGTGCAGAACACTCCGATCCCGAACTACGTCTCGTTCCCGATCACGGGTGTCGAGGGATCGCTCACGAGTCTGACCCTTCATTGGAAGAACCTGAGCACGAAGCTCAAGAACGGCAAGACCGTGCATTACGCCACTTCGGTCGCCTGCAAGGGCGGCAAGCGCCCCTACAGCGAGCAGTTCACCGCGGAAACCAGCGAGGGCGGGACGCCGTCGTCGGGCACCGTCACCGGCACGCAGAAGTGCAGCTGAGCACTACCCGCTGAGCCGTCGGCCGGCGCCCCCGCAGCCCGCGGGGGCGTCGGCGCTTCGGCCGGTCGCCGGGGGCCCCTAGGCGACTTCGAACCGTTCCGCGCGCTGGGCGGTCCGCTCGGACTCGGTGAGCATTTGGAAGAACAGCACGACGAGCGCGATCCCCATCACAATCGACTGCTCGAGCGCCATGACCAGGCCGGCCATCATCTGGTCCTCGAGCGGCGTGATCCCCCAGTACGAAGGCTGGTGGGCGTAGAACGGATAGATCACGGCCGGCGCGAACGCGAGCGCCACCCCGAGCAGGCCGACGAGCAGCTTTCCCCCGGCCATGTACGCGACCGGGCCAAGGCCGGCGAGGCGCTGGCGGTTGCGGATCGGCGACAGCACGTGCCACCAGTAGATCGAGCCGGCGAGGAAGAACGTCATGTGCTCGGTCGCGTGGATCAACCCGTCGCCCTGGGCCTTGTCGTACATCGCGGGTATGTGCCATAGCCACAGCACCCCGGCGTAGAAGATCACCGCGAACGCCGGGTGCGCGATGAAGCCGGCGCGGCGCTCGACCGCCTGCAGTCGCCGGGTCACCGGGCGCAGCAGCACCTTGGTCAGCCCGAGGATCAGCAGGATCGGCGCGATGTCCAGCAGCAGCATGTGCTGGACCATGTGCATGACCATCATCTGGTCGCCGAGTGAGTCCAAGGGCGACACCAGCGCGACCAGGATCGTCACGATTCCGGCGGCGAACAGGAGCAGCCGCCACAGGGGCGGCGGGTGGCGTCCGGCCCGCCGCGCGCGGCGCCAGCCGATCGCGTACAGCGCCACCAGGACGACGACGGAGACCAGTGCGGTCCAGTCAAACGTCCAAGACGTCTCCGGGCTCACAAAACGTGATTATGAGCCTCCACAGAACGAGATGCTCAATCGACAAACGTCCGGTCGAGGACTACGCTAATAGGTTCACGCACATCCATCCTTCCCAGCAAGGAGGTAGGTCGATGCGCATCGAGGTCAAGGGCCGCAACCTGCCCGTTTCCGAGGACCTGAGGGAGCACGTCGCCAAGCGCTTTCGCAAGGTCGACCGGCAGGTGTCGGAGCTCGCCGAGCTCGAGGTGGAGGTGTTTGAAGAGCGCAATCCGGCCATCGCCGACAACCAGGTGGCCGAGGCAACGCTGCACTTAAAGGGGGTGACGCTACGAGCCCGGGATGCCTCTCCGGACATCCTGCACTCGATCAATCTCTGCGCTGACGAACTTCACATCCAGGTCAAGCGCCACCGCGACAAGCGGCGCAAGCGACGCGAGGCGCGTGCGGCCGCGGCCCAGGCTGCCGGCGGCGAGGCGACCCCGGAGGAGGACGAGACGTTCATCGCGGGGGTGGGCGAAACCGGTCCTCCCGGCGTCTCGTCGGCCGCATAAAACGCGTCTCGGAGCGTAGAACGGCCACCGGGCCGTTGCTACGCTAGCCCTATGTCCATTCTGGACCGCGCGCTTCGCATGGGCGAAGCGAAGAAGTTCAAGGTCTACGAACAGCGGGTTGGACGGATCAATGCTTTCGAGCCCGAGCTCGAGCATTACACCGACGCCGAGCTGAGAGAGGCCGCCGACGAGCTGCGCGAACGCGCGGCGAACGGCGAGAGCCTCGACGACCTGGCGTACGAATGCTTCGCGCTCGTTCGCGAGGCGGGCCGGCGCACGATGGGGATGCGCCACTTCGACGTTCAGCTGATCGGCGGCATGGTGCTCCACGACGGCTCGATCGCCGAGATGCGGACCGGCGAAGGCAAGACGCTGACCGCGACGCTGGCGGTCGTGCTCAATTCGCTCGCCGGTCGCGGCGTCCACGTCGTCACCGTCAACGACTACCTGGCCCGGCGCGACGCGATGTGGATGAAGCCGATCTACGACGCGCTCGGCGTCACCGTCGGCGTGCTCCAGAACATGCAGCCGTACGAGGAAAAGCGCGACGCCTACGCCGCCGACGTGACGTACGGGACCAACTCGGAGTTCGGGTTCGACTACCTGCGCGACAACATGGCCACGACCCTGGACGAGAAGGTCCAGCACGGGGG